>Ga0308168_1000113_pt1 | contig 151177 bp, 127 predicted proteins | sample PhyCR2_FD_202133 | JGI IMG/M metagenome (GOLD analysis project Ga0308168, IMG submission 202133) | Phyllosphere microbial communities from UC Gill Tract Community Farm, Albany, California, United States - DLSLRC.R2 | ecosystem: Host-associated > Plants > Phyllosphere > Unclassified | place...
GAAGTCTCGCTGTCGCGCGAACGCCTGCTCAAGCTGTACAAGGAGCTCAAGGGTGTCTCTCCACCCAAGGGCATGCTGCCGTTCTCGACCGACTGGTTCCTGACCTGGCAACCGAATATCCATTCGTCGTTGTTCATCAATATCCACCAGTTCCTGGTGGAGCATGCCGGCGCCACCGGCATCCAGGCCGTCATGAAGGCCTACAAACTCTATCTCGAACAAATGCCGCCGGCGCCGAATGAAGAGCCGTTGCTCTCGCTCACACGCGCCTGGACGCTGGTACGCTTCTTCAACGGCGGCATGCTGCAACTGGCTTTCTGCAGCAAGTGCCAGGGCAAGTTCATCGTCAATGCCCTCGATCTCAACAGCGACTACCTGTGCGGGCTGTGCCACATGCCGTCACGCGCCGGCAAGACGCGCAAGGCCAAGGAAGCGCTCGATCAGGCGCGCGCCGACGAAGAGGCCGAGGGCAAGGCCGCCGGCCTGGACCCGGCCTGATCCGGCGCGCCGGCAGCCTGTCTTGCCCGCATCACCTTCTTCCCCGCCGCCCCGGCGCCTGCTGGGCGCGCCCGCGGTCCGGGCGCTGCTGCTGCAGCTCGCTGCCTTTCCCCTCACGCTCGCCGTCATCTACCTGCTCGCCACGGGCGGCCTGACCGTCTCGTACTGGCACGTGGCCCTGGTCCAGGGCCTGCTCGCGGCAGGCCTGACCTGGTGGCGCGGCCTGGCCATCTGGTGGCGCGCGATCCAGTTCGGTTTTCCGCTGGCCCTGCTGGCCACCAGCACGCTGGCGATACCGCCGCTGGCATTTCTCGTCATCTTCGTGTTCCTGTTGCTGCTGTACTGGTCCACCTACCGCACGCAGGTGCCGTATTACCCGTCCGGCCGCAAGGTGTGGGAGGCCGTCAATGCCGCGCTGCCGCAGGGCAGGGCGCTGCGCGTGATTGACATCGGCAGCGGCATCGGCGGGCTGGTGCTGGCGCTGCAGCGCCGCCGGCCAGACGCGCGCATCGAGGGCATCGAGCTCGCGCCGTTGCCATGGCTGGCCAGTTTCGTGCGCGCGAAACTGGCGCGCAGCCCGGCTGTCTTCATTCGTGGCGACTATGAACAACTCGACCTGGGCGACTACGACGCCGTGTTCGCCTACCTGTCTCCGGTCGCGATGACCGCGCTGTGGCGCAAGGCCGCGCGCGAGATGCGTCCCGGTTCGATGCTTTTCAGTTACGAATTCATCGTTGTCGGACAAACACCGACGCGTGTTGTGCATCCGTACACAGGCGGGCCCGCTTTGTATATATGGGACTTTTAAGAGACAAACGGTGAGTTTCCGGGGTGGTTTTGCTTGCCGGACAGCACTTCTCCAGCTAAAGTAATTCCCTGAATAAACATTTTCTGAAATTACCGGTTCCGAGTCGACATGTCGCGACACGGCGCGGGTTTTCTGGAGCAAAATCCTTTGTTAGTTATTGTTGGTTACATCATCGTCTGTGCCTGCGTGTTTGGTGGCTTTGCCCTGGCGGGTGGTCACCTCGCATCGCTGTGGCAGCCCATCGAGCTGTTGATGATCGGCGGCGCCGCGTTCGGCGCTTTGTTCGTCGGTAACAGCGGCAAGGCCATCAAGGCGACGCTGAAAGCGTTTCCCAGCATTTTCAAGGGCTCGAAGTACACGAAAGACATGTACATGGAACTCATGGCGCTGCAATTCGACGTGCTGTCCAAGGTTCGCAAGGAAGGCCTGATGTCGATCGAGGGCGATATCGAAGCCCCGGACGCGTCGCCGCTGTTTTCCAAGTACCCGGCCGTGGTGTCCGACCATCACATCATCGAATTCATGACCGATTATCTGCGCCTGATGGTGTCCGGGAACATGGACGCGATGCAGATCGAAAACCTGATGGACAACGAGATCGAGACGCACCACCATGAAGGCGCCATTCCGGCCCACGTGATCGCCAAGATCGGCGACGGCCTGCCGGCCTTCGGTATCGTGGCGGCGGTGATGGGCGTGGTCCACACGATGGAATCGGTCGGCTTGCCGCCGGCCGAGCTGGGCATCCTGATCGCCAAGGCGCTGGTCGGCACCTTCCTGGGCATCTTGCTGGCCTACGCGTTCGTCAGCCCGCTGGCCACCGTGCTGGAGCAGAAGCTCGAAGAGTCGACCAAGATGTTCCAGTGCGTGAAGGTGACGCTGCTGGCGAGCCTGAACGGCTACGCGCCGGCGCTGGCCGTCGAATTCGGCCGCAAGGTGCTGTACTCGACCGAGCGCCCGACCTTCGCCGAGCTCGAAGAACACATCAAGAAGAAGAAGTAAGCCGCGATGACCGCATTCGATCTTTCGCCGCAGTATATCGGGGCGCAGTACAACGGGGAGCATGAGCGTGGCTGACGACAACGCACGTCCCATTGTCATCAAGCGCATCAAGAAGGTGGCCGGCGGCCACCACGGCGGCGCCTGGAAAATCGCGTACGCCGACTTCGTGACCGCGATGATGGCGTTCTTCCTGCTCATGTGGCTGCTGGGCTCGACCGCCAAGGGCGACCTGGTGGGCATCTCGGAATACTTCAAGACCCCGCTGAAGGTGGCGATGCAGGGCGGCTCGGGCTCGGGCGATTCGTCGTCGGTGATCCAGGGCGGCGGCGAAGACCTGACGCGCACCGCCGGCCAGGTCAAGCGCGGCGACTCGGCGCCGGCCAACAAGAGCTACGACCTGCAGGCGGCCAAGGCTGCGCTGGCGCGTGAAGAAGGCGAGCGCCTGAAAAACCTGAAGGCGCGCATCGAGTCGGCCATCGAAGTCAATCCGATGCTCAAGAAGTACCAGAACCAGCTGCTGCTCGACATCACCAGCGAAGGCTTGCGCATCCAGATCGTCGACGAAAAGAACCGTCCGATGTTCGCGATGGCCAAGGCCGAGCTGCAGCCGTACACGAAGGAAATTCTGCACATCATCGGCATGGTGCTCAACGAGGTGCCGAACAAGCTGGGGATTTCAGGCCATACCGATTCGACGCCGTATCACAGCGACGCCGGCTACAGCAACTGGGAACTCTCGGCCGACCGCGCCAACGCATCGCGCCGCGAAATGGTGCTGGGCGGCCTGCAGGACGACAAGGTGCTGCGCGTGGTCGGGCTGGCCTCGGCCGCGCACCTGGATGCCAAGGACCCGTTCAGCCCCATCAACCGGCGCATCAGCATCATCGTCATGAACAAGCGCACCGAAGACGCGGTGCGGCGCGATGCGTCCACGCTGGACGTACCGGCCGAGGACGCCGAGGCGGCAGCGACGGCAACGCTGAATGCGGTGAAACCGCGATGACCGACGCTGTGCAGGCAGGTTTGGAGAGAACACGATGACAAGAAAAAAGATACTCGGATCGCACGTCAAGCGCCTGCTGTCAGGCGTGTCGGTGCACGGCCGGCGCCACCTGACCGAAGTGGAAGCCGATCTGCTCCAGACCGAATTGCTGCTCGAAGAAGCCATCGACAAGCTCACCGGCAGCTTTGTCGCGGTGCACGCCGTCGTCGGCGCGCGTCAGGAAGCGATCGACCGCATGCTGGCCGGCGGCGCGCTGTCGCTTGAAGATCGCGCGCTGCTCGGCTCGATGTCGGACGATGTGAGCGAGCACGTGAACACGGCGATCACCAGCATGCAGTTCCAGGACCTGACGGCGCAATTGATCGAGCGTACGCTGCGCCGCGTGGCGGGCCTGCGCGACTTTCTGGGCACGTTGAACGACCATGGCGAAGGGATCACGCCAGACCACGGCAGCGACGAAATCGTCGACCGGCTGGGCCAGGTCAGCGTCGCGCTGGCGATCCAGTCGCTGCAACTACGCAGCAAGCTGCGCAGGTCGGTCGAACAGAAACACCTGGAAAGCGGCGACGTCGAGCTGTTCTGACCGCGCCGCCGTCCCGTAATCACTTAACAACCAATTCAACCCGGGTCCGCCCGGTGTAAAACAGCAGGAGCACAAGATGGCAAAAACGATTCTCGCAGTCGACGATTCCAGTTCACTACGCCAGATGGTGGCTTTCAGTCTGAAGGCAGCCGGCTACCATGTGGTGGAAGCCGTGGACGGCCAGGACGGCCTCGACAAGGCGAAGCTGCAGGCCGTCGACCTGGTGCTGACCGACCAGAACATGCCGAAGATGGACGGCCTGGCGCTGATCAAGTCGCTGCGCTCGCTGCCCGGCTACGCGAAGACGCCGATCCTGATGCTCACCACCGAGTCGTCGGACGAAATGAAATCCAAGGGCCGTGCTGCCGGCGCCAATGGCTGGCTGGTCAAGCCGTTCGATCCGCAGCGCCTGATCGAGGTGGTCAAAAAAGTGATCGGTTAAGCCATGAATTTTGGCTTAGGCAACCACGAGCGGACATCCCCATGAGCATCGACATCAGCCAGTTTTACCAGGTCTTTTTCGACGAAGCAGAAGAACTGCTCGCCGAAATGGAGCGCCTGCTGCTGGGCGTCGATCTGGCAGCGCCCGACGCCGAAGATCTGAACGCGATCTTCCGCACCGCGCACTCGGTCAAGGGCGGCGCATCGACCTTCGGCCTGACCGACATGTGCGACGTCACGCACGTGCTCGAGTCGCTGCTCGACCGTATCCGCAAGGGCGAGATGGCGCTGACCTCGAATCACGTGGACGCGTTTTTGGCAGCCAAGGACGCGCTCAAGATGCAGCTCGACGGCCATCGCCATGGCAAGCAGGTCGACCAGGAAGTCGTCGCCAATGTACGCATGGCGCTGCACGATCTGGCCGAAGGCGTCGTGCCGGTGGCGCCGGTCGTTGCACCGTCGTACCTGTCGGCGCCGGCACGCGTTGAAGTGCCCACCGAAGGCGCGCACCGCTACAAGATCGAGCTGCCGCAAGTGGCGCAGCGCGACATCGATGCGCTGGTCGACGAGCTGGGCCTGATGGGCCGGATCTCGGTCGCACCGCTCGATGGCGGGCGCACCGCTGTCATCATCACGACGCTGGAAAGCCTGGACGACATCATCGCCATCTGCTCGTTCGTGCTCAATCCGGATGACCTGAAAATCTTCGAGGCGCCGGCATTGACGCCCGAGCAGCGCCTGATCGAGGCGGCTGAGCGCAAGCGGATCGAAGACGACCAGGGCTACGGCTTCTTCGGTCCGGACGACGACGTGGCGCCGGCCGCGGGCGAGCCGTCCGAAGATGAACTGGGCTACGGCTTCTTCCAGCCGATCGAGCAGATCCGCGCTGCTGCCGGCATCGTCGAGAGCGCGCCTGAACCGGTTGTCGCGCTTGCCACGCAGGCCCAGAACGTCGTGGAGCACCTGGCCGAGCTGGCACTGGAAAAGAAAGCCGCGCGCAAGGACGACAAGAACGAGTCGTCGTCCATCCGCGTGTCGGTTGAAAAAGTCGACCAGCTGATCAACCTGATCGGCGAACTCGTCATCACCAATGCGATGCTCGAGCAGCGCAGCGCCGTGCTCGATCCGATCCTGCACGAGCGCCTGCTGTCGTCGGTCAGCCAGCTCGACCGCAACACGCGCGAGCTGCAAGAGGCGGTGATGTCGATCCGCATGATGCCAATGGACTTCGTGTTCTCGCGCTTCCCGCGCATGGTGCGCGACCTGGCTGGCAAGCTCGGCAAGAAGGTCGACTTCATCACGAATGGCGCGGCCACCGAACTGGATAAAGGGCTGATCGAGCGCATCGTCGATCCGCTGACTCACCTGGTGCGCAACTCCATTGACCATGGCGTTGAGATGCCGGCCGCGCGCATTGCCGCGGGCAAGAGTGAAGCAGGGCGCCTGTTCCTGTCGGCCGGGCACCAGGGCGGGCATATCGTCATTGAAGTGGCCGACGATGGCGCCGGCCTGAACCGCGAAAAAATCCTGGCCAAGGCGGCCCAGAACGGGTTGGCCGTGTCCGACACGATGACCGACGCCGAAGTCTGGCAACTGATTTTCGCACCGGGCTTCTCGACCGCCGATACCGTGACCGACGTGTCGGGCCGCGGCGTGGGCATGGATGTCGTCAAGCGCAATATCACCGCGATGGGCGGCACGGTCGACATCCGCTCGGCAGCCGGTTTCGGTACGACGATCTCGATTTCGCTGCCGCTGACGCTGGCGATCCTGGACGGCATGTCGATCCGCAGCGGCGAAGAAATCTATATTTTGCCGCTGTCTTTCGTCGTCGAATCGCTGCAGCCGACGCCGCAGGACGTGCGCGAGATCGCCGGTCGCGGGCGCGTGCTGAAAGTGCGCGGCGAATACCTGCCGATGATCCCGCTGTACCAGATGTTCGATATCGAACCGGTGCACCGCGACCCGTCCGACGGCATCGTCGTGATCCTCGAAACCGAGGGCAAGAAGGCGGCGCTGTTCGTGGACGAACTGGTCGGGCAGCAGCAGGTGGTGGTCAAGAACCTGGAAGCGAATTACCGTAAAGTGGCCGGGATTTCCGGCGCAACCATCATGGGCGACGGTGGTGTCGCCCTGATTCTCGACGTGGCAGCGCTGGTGCGCTCGTCGCGCCAGCTGGCCGACGATCCCGTCGTTCAATAAATTTTTATTTTCACTGCAAACAAAGGAATACCATGTCCAACCTGGCAAACACCCTCTCGACCGACGGCACCGCGCACGACGGCGCCGGCAGCGAATTCCTTGCCTTCACCCTGGGTTCGGAAGAATACGGCATCGACATCCTGAAGGTGCAGGAAATCCGCGGCTACGAAGCCGTGACCCGCATCGCCAACGCCCCCGAATTCATCAAGGGCGTGATCAATCTGCGCGGCATCATCATTCCCGTGGTCGACATGCGCATCAAGTTCAAGCTGGGCACGCCGGTGTACGACCAGTTCACGGTCGTGATCATCCTGAACATTGGTGGCCGCATCATGGGCATGGTGGTCGACAGCGTGTCGGACGTCACCACGCTCACGCCAGACCAGATCAAGCCGGCCCCGGAAATGGGCAGCGCCTTCAATTCGGACTACATGATTGGCCTGGGCACCGTTGACGAGCGCATGCTGATCCTGGTCGACATCGACAAGCTGATGTCGTCGAGCGAAATGGGCCTGATCGACAAGCTGGCGGCGTAAGCCACCGTCTGCGTCGGCACCAAGCACAACCATCCGGCCGGCTCATGGAGCCCGCCATCGTATTCAAGAAAGTCACGCACAGTGCCGCAGCAGAAAACAGAAACCAATAAAGAGTTCGATTTCACCCGCCGTGATTTCGAACGCGTGCGCGCGCTGATTCACCAGCGCGCCGGCATCTCGCTGGCCGACAGCAAGCAGGAGATGGTCTACAGCCGCCTGGCCCGGCGCCTGCGCGCGACCGGTATCCAGTCGTTCACGCGTTACCTGGACGACCTCGAAGCAGGGCGCATGGACCGCGAGTGGGAGTCGTTTACCAACGCGCTGACCACCAACCTGACGTCGTTCTTCCGCGAGGCGCATCACTTCCCGCTGCTGCTCGATCATCTGGTGGCGCTGCACAAGAAGGATCCGCGCCCGCTGCGCATCTGGTGCTCGGCCGCGTCCACCGGCGAAGAGCCGTATTCGATTGCGATGACGGCCTGCGAAGCGTTCAACACGCTCACGCCCAAAGTCGAGATCATCGCCACCGACATCGACACCAATGTGCTGGCCACGGCCTCCAACGGCGTATACCCGATGGAGCGCATCGAGAAGGTGTCGCCGGAACGCCTGCGCCGCTTCTTCTTGCGTGGCAAGGGCGCCCACGAAGGCATGGTGCGCATCCGCCCCGAGCTGCGCTCGCTCGTGACGTTCAAGCCGCTCAACCTGCTGGCCGATGGCTGGCCGCTGGATGGGCAGTTTGACGCGATCTTTTGCCGCAACGTGATGATCTATTTCGACAAGCCGACCCAGCGCACCATCCTGAGCCGCTTCGTGCCGCTGATGAAGGGCCACGGCCTGCTGTTTGCCGGCCACTCCGAAAACTTCCTGTACGTGTCCGATTCCCTGCGCCTGCGCGGCAAGACTGTGTACGAACTCGACGCGCGCACGGCGTAAGAACGAAGGGCGACCATGAACAGCCAATTCGCAACCAATCTGTACCACGACCGCACGTTCGCGATCGATGCCGCCAAGATCCTGCCCGGCGAGTATTTTTATACCAAAGAGAACATGCTGATCTCGACCGTGCTCGGCTCGTGCGTGTCGGCCTGCATCCGCGACCGCGTCACGGGCCTGGGTGGCATGAACCATTTCATGCTGCCCGACGGCGCGGCCGAGCCCAACAATCCGGTATCGGCTTCGATGCGCTACGGCACGTTCGCCATGGAAATCCTGATCAACGATCTGCTCAAGGCCGGCGCGCGCCGTGAACACCTCGAAGCGAAGGTGTTTGGCGGCGGCGCCGTGCTGCGCGGCTTTACCGCGATGAATGTCGGCGAGCGCAATGCCGCGTTCGTGATGCAGTTTTTGAAGACCGAACGGATTCCGGTATTGGCCGAAGACCTGAATGACATCTACCCGCGCAAGGTGTTTTTCTTCCCGCGCACGGGCAAGGTGCTGGTCAAGAAGCTGATGCAGACCCATAACGATACGCTGGCCAAGCGCGAACTCGATTACGCCAAGCGACTCAAGGTCGAACCCGTCGGCGGCGCGATCGACCTGTTCTGAGCAACCACGGAGACACCATGAAAATCAAGGTCCTGATCGTCGACGACTCGGCATTGATCCGCAGCGTGATGAGCGAGATCGTCAATTCGCAACCCGATATGGAAGTGGTGGCCACGGCGCCCGACCCCCTTGTCGCGCGCGAGCTGATCAAGAAACACAATCCCGACGTGCTGACGCTCGACGTCGAGATGCCCAAGATGGATGGCCTCGACTTTCTCGAAAAACTGATGCGCCTGCGCCCGATGCCGGTGCTGATGGTGTCGTCGCTGACCGAGCGCGGTTCGGAAATCACGATGCGCGCGCTGGAACTTGGCGCAGTCGACTTCGTCACCAAGCCCAAGATATCGATCCAGAGCGGCATGCGCGAGTATGCCGACATGATCGCCGACAAGATCCGCGGCGCGGCACGGGCGCGTATCGCGCCGCGCAGCCGTACGCCCCAGGTAGCCAGCACGCAGCTGTCGGCGCTGAGGAGTCCTCTTATTTCTTCCGAAAAACTGATCATCATCGGCGCCTCGACCGGCGGCACCGAAGCGATCCGCGAATTCCTGATGCAAATGCCGTCCGATTGCCCGGGCATCCTGATTGCCCAGCACATGCCGGAAGGCTTTACCACGTCGTTCGCCAAGCGCCTCGATTCGCTGTGCAAGATCAGCGTGGTCGAGTCGGCCGGCAACGAGCGGGTACTGCCTGGCCACGCGTACATCGCGCCTGGTCACTCGCACCTGTTGCTGGTGCGCTCCGGCGCAAATTACATGACGCGCATCGAGCAGAGTCCGCCCGTGAATCGTCACCGGCCATCGGTCGATGTGTTGTTTCGTTCCGCTGCGCAGGCGGCCGGTAAAAACGCCGTTGGTGTTATCCTGACCGGGATGGGCAAGGACGGCGCGGCGGGCATGCTCGAGATGCGCGAAGCCGGTGCCCACAACTTCGCGCAGGACGAAGCGAGCTGTGTCGTGTTTGGTATGCCGCGTGAAGCGATTGCCATCGGCGCAGCCCACGAAGTCGGTCCATTACAGGCTTTACCGCGCCTCGTACTCGACCATCTGGCTGCCCAGGGCAGCCGGGCGTTGCGTGTTTGAACTGAATTCATCATCCTTCCATGCTTTGTGGGCTATTTTATCGCCGCAGAGCAACAAAAATGCTATTCTTGCGTCTGTAAAAGTAGCTTACCCAACAAACCAAATTAGTAGATTCAAACGGAGTAATTCATGGCTGATCCAAAGATGCGTTTTCTGGTTGTTGACGATTTCTCGACGATGCGACGCATCGTCCGGAATCTGTTGAAAGAACTGGGTTATGCCAACGTCGACGAAGCAGAAGATGGCGTCATGGCGCTGGCAAAACTGCGCAGTGAATCGTTCGACTTCGTCGTGTCGGACTGGAATATGCCGAACATGGACGGTCTGACGATGCTGCAGCACATTCGCGCCGACCCTGCACTGGCCAAGCTGCCAGTGCTGATGGTGACCGCCGAAGCGAAGAAGGAAAACATCATCGCTGCAGCACAGGCAGGCGCCAGCGGCTATGTCGTCAAGCCATTCACGGCGGCGACGCTGGACGAAAAGCTCAACAAGATTTTCGAGAAACTGGACAAAGCCGGAGCCTGAAATGGTTGAGCAGAACACCGCGCCTGTTGCCGGCGCGTCGTCGCACGATGAGGTGCTGAGCCGGGTCGGTCACATGACCCGCGCGCTGCACGAGAATCTGCGCGGCCTGGGCCTCGACAAGCTGATCGAGAAGGCTGCCAGCGACATCCCCGATGCGCGCGACCGGCTCGACTACGTGGCGCATTTGTCCGAACAGGCCGCCAAGAAGGTGCTGGACGCCACCGACGCGGCCGGTCCGCTGCAGGATGCCATCGAAACGCGTTCGACCGACCTCAAGGCAGGTTGGCAGGCGCTGCTCGACGCGCCTGCAACTGAGGCAACCGATGCGCAGTGGCGCGCGCTGGCGCAGCGCACGATTGCCGGCCTGGACGAGTCGCGTGCAGGGGCGGTTGCCACCCGCAGCGAGCTGATGAGCATCATGATGGCCCAGGACTTCCAGGATCTCACGGGCCAGGTCATCGGGCGCATCACGGGCATTGCCCAGAACCTCGAAAAGCAGCTGGTCCAGGTTCTGATCGATTTCGCACCAAGCGAGATCAAGCGCGAACTGGACAATGGCCTGATGAACGGTCCGCAAATCAAGCCGACCGGCACCGAAGTCGTGGCAAACCAGGGGCAGGTCGACGACCTGCTCGACAGTCTCGGGTTTTGAGCTTGCGCCGAGCAATTTAAAACGGCGCCTCCATGCATCGCACCAACTTCATTGTCCGTGAACCGCTGCTCGATCCCCGGCAGCGCGTTCTCGGTTACGAGCTGTCGTGGCAACAGCACGACGGACGTGTCCCCACCGGCCCCGACCTCGAAGGCCTGGTCGGCTTTGTCGCCGAGCACGTCAACCATGTCGACCAGGGTTGGCTGCTGCGCGACAAGATCCTGTTCCTGGACGCTGTGCCGGCCATGCTGTCGACCGACGCGCTCCATGCGCTGCCGCCGGAACGTACCGTCCTCGCCTTCGATATCCGCCAGTTGACCGACGTCGACGTGCGCTCGGCCGTGCAGGCCGTGCGCGCCGGTGGCGTGGGTGTGGCCATCCGCGGCTGCGACCTCACGCTGCTGGGGCGCAATCTGGCGCCGTACGCCTCCTACGTCGAAGTGCGCTTCACCGGGGGCGACGTGGCCGATCAGGCCCGTACTTATGCGAGCGCCAAGCATTCGTCGCTGCGCATGGTGGGGCGGCCGGTGGGCACGTGGGCCGACTTCGACGCCTGCGCCGCACTTGGCCTGGATGCCTTTGTCGGCAAGCTGCACCTGACCCCACGGCCCGGCAATCCCGTCAAGGGCATGAACCCGAGCCAGCAAATCATCCTGCAACTGATGCAGATGGTGCAGGCCAATGACGACGTGGGGCGCCTCGAAAGCGTGCTCAAACGCGATCCGGCGCTGACCTACAAGCTGCTGCGCTACATCAATACCGCTGGCTTTGGGGCAGGGCGTGAGGTCCAGTCGCTGCGCCAGGCCATCTCGCTGCTCGGTTATGCACCGTTGTACCGCTGGCTGGTGCTGTTGCTGGCCACGGCCAGTGCCAGCGGCTATTCGCCGGTGCTGATGGAAACGGCCGTCGTGCGCGGTCGCCTGGCCGAACTGCTGGGGCAAAAAGCCCTGGGCCGTGGCGCTGGCGAACACCTGTTCGTCGCAGGCATGTTTTCGCTGCTCGACCGGCTGCTGGGCCTGTCGATGCAGGAAGTGCTCGACGCAATCCAGTTGCCCGACGAAGTCGTCAAGGCATTGACGAAGCGCGAAGGCAGTTACGGGCCGTATCTGGCGCTGGCCGAAGCGTGCGAGCTCAATTCGAACCTGGTGGCGTCGCTGGCGGCAACGCTGGGGCTGAGTCCGTCCGACGTCAATGAGGCGCATCTGTCGGCGCTGGCATGGGCGCAGAGCGTGGGGCTGGACGGCTAGTCTGTCGCCCCCTGTGCATACGTGGCGGCGTCCGTTTGGCGGCTCTGCTAGCATGCCGGATGAAAAATATTCTCCTGGTCGACGATCTGGGCATCGATGTCATGCTGACGCGATTGGCCCTGCAAGAGTTCGCATTCGACCACCAGCTGGTCGTGGCAAGCGATGGCGCAGAAGCGTTCGAGATGATCCGCGAGCAGCGCTTCGATCTGCTGCTCCTGGACATCAAGATGCCGCAGGTCGACGGGTTCGAGCTGCTGGCGCGCCTGCGCGCCGAGTCCCTCGCCGGGATGCCCGTCATCGTCGTGTCGGGCTCCGGTCTTGCGGCCGATCGTGAACGCGCCCAGGCGCTGGGTGTCGACGACTATGTGCAGAAAGCCGTCGATTACACCGGCTTCAAGCGGGAGTTGAAAGCAGCGCTGGTGCGCCAGGGCTGCCCGGCCGGCTGATGAGGCCCGCGGCGCGGCCCAAACGATCAGATTTCCAGATTGTCGATCAGGCGCGTGTTGCCCAGCTTGGCTGCGGCAAGCACGACCAGCGGCTCGCCATTCGTCAGGTCGGCCGCGTCCGGCGCCTGCAGGTCGCCGCGCTTGCGCACCGAGATGTAGTCGGGCTTCCAGCCACGCTCGGCCAGCGCCGCCATTGCGCGCGCTTCGACTTGCGCGATATCGCGCTCGCCGCCACGCACACTGTCGGCCACTGCATTCAGGTTCTGGTACAGGGTCGGCGCTTCAGCCCGCTCGGTCGCCGTCAGATACCCATTGCGCGACGACAGCGCCAGGCCATCTTCGGCGCGGTACGTTTCGGCGCCGATGATCTGGGTTGGCATGGCGAACTGGCGTGCCATATTCCGCACGATCATCAGCTGCTGATAATCCTTTTTGCCGAACACGGCCACGCGCGGCTGCACGCACGAGAACAGCTTGGTGACCACGGTGCAGACACCTTCAAAGAAGCCGGGGCGGAATTCGCCTTCCAGCGTGCTGCCCAGGCCGTCAGGCGGGCGCACACGGTACTCTTGCGGCTCCGGGTACAGATCCTTCTCGGTCGGCGCGAACAGCACGTAGACGCCTTCTTTTTCCAGCTTGGCCACGTCTTCATGGAACGTGCGCGGATACTTGTCAAAGTCTTCGTTGGGGCCGAATTGCAGGCGGTTGACGAAGATCGACGCGACGACCGGGTCGCCATGGCGGCGCGCCAGGCGCATCAGCGACAGGTGGCCTTCGTGCAGATTGCCCATCGTCGGCACGAATGCCGTGCGCAGTTGGCCGCTGAGCTGATCGCGCAGTTCGTCGATGGAAGAGATGATTTTCATGATGGATCGGGTCAGAAGAAGCCGGCGTTATGCCGGCGAATAGGCCAGTCGCACGTAGATCGGTGCAAACGGTTCGGCCTGGGTAATTTCAATCAAGGTTTCTTTGGCAAGTTCGAGCATCGCCACGAAGTGCACGACGACAATCGGCACCGTGTGCTGGCCCGCGAACAGGTCGCCGAACTCGACGAAGCGCTGCGACTGCAGCGTACGCAGGATGGCCGACATGTGCTCGCGCACCGACAGTTCCTGGCGCCCGATCCGGTGATGCTGGGTCAGCTTGGCGCGGCGCAGTACATCGAGCCAGGCGCGTTGCAGATCCCACGGGTCGACATCGGGCAGCGGCTGGACCAGGCCCTGTTCGACGAACAGCTCGGGCCGGACAAAGTCGCGGCCTTCCTGCGGTACATTGCCCAGAGCGACGGCGGCGGTCTTGATCTGCTCATAGTCCAGCAGACGGCGCACCAGCTCGGCGCGCGGGTCGCCTGCGTCTTCGATCAAGTCGTCCTGGCGCTTGGGCAGCAACATGCGCGACTTGATTTCGATCAGCATTGCCGCCATCAGCAGGTATTCCGCAGCGAGCTCGAGATTGCTTTTGCGGATCTGCTCGACATACACGAGGTATTGCAGGGTGACCTGCGCCATCGGGATGTCGAGAATATTGAAGTTTTGCCGGCGGATCAGGTACAGCAGCAGATCGAGCGGTCCTTCAAATGCGTCAAGAAAGATCTCGAGCGCATCGGGCGGGATGTACAGATCGTTCGGCAAGCGCGTGAGCGGTTCGCCGTACAGGCGTGCCAGGGTAGCGTCGGCCGGCGCAGGATGCGGTGTTGCCATGGCGGGCTGGACAGGCACCTGGTGTCCGTCAGCCGCCCCGTCGGGCATCATGCGCGCGTCCGTCTCAGACCTTGTTCTGGTACGGATAGGCTCGCTGGCGCAGGCGGGACTCTTCAGTGCGTGCCTGTTCGTCGAGCGAGACGGGGGCCTTGTCCCACAGCAGCGCGCGGCCGGCCACCTGGCCAGCGTCCATCTCTGGATGCTGTTTCTTCAGTTCCGAGATGAACTTGGTGTGCTCGGATTCGTAGTTCACGTGTTTTTTCGAGAAGATCATGATTGGCTTCGTGGGTGCAATGGAACAGCGGCTTGACGACAATGGCAGCGGGGCAGATTCCTGCGCCCCGCGCCAGTCGCGTCAAGTATGACGATGTTGCGCTTACTTGTGCAGCGCGTTCAGCTGGCGCGCGATGATGTCGTGGTTCAGCCACACAACCGGGGCAATCTTTTCCGACGCGCCATGGAACATCAGCGGGCCAGCGCCTTCCAGCACCAGGCTCGACAGGTGATCGGTGATCAGCGCTTTCTTGTCCTTGTGCAGGGCCGTGATGGCTTCCGAGGTACCGATCATCACATCGGCCAGGGCCGGCGTGTTGTCCATCGGCCAGGCCTCGAAATTGCGGAACTCGGCGCTGGTGGCGTCGTTGTTGTAGCCCTCGATGGTGTCGAGCAATTGCTGCAGCGACGTGCCTTCGCCCAGCAATTCTTCGCAGATACGCCACTGCTCATCGGCCCAGGCGCCGCCGCCTTCGCGCTTGAGCGCGACCAGCAACGGGAACAGCGACAGTTCCACGCCGACAAAGATGTCGGACGAGTTTGTGCGGATTTCCGGGCAGTTGAACACGGTGGCAGTGATGCCGTTCTTCCACGCCGCTTCAGCGACCGACTCCAGGCGCATCTTGGCATAGCCCTGCGTGTAGTTGGTGTAGGTCTGCCAGTGGTACTCGCCGCCGATCAGGATCTCGGTGCCATGGTAGCCATAGGCCGTGTAGCGCACTTCGCCGCCGTTTTGCGTGACGCGGTCGCGGATCGTGGCCGACGCGTCGATCAGGTACTTGAGCGTGTTGGCCGAGACTTCGTCGAAGTTCATCAAAATCAATTTACCCAGATCGCTCTCGAGCAGGGCGCGTGAGGACATGAAGCGCTCGCCGCGACCTTTGTAGATGCGATTGGCAATGGCCAGGAAGGCCTTGATCTTCGGGATGCCGCCCGCCATTGTGTGGGCGAAGAACACGTTCGCGCCCTGTGGCACCAGCTTGTCGATCTCCTGCATGACCTGCGCGGCCGAGGTCGTGAAGCGGCGCACGCCGGCTTCGCGGCAACGCTCGATGTGTTCCCAGTCCAGCGTTTCTTCTTGCCAGGTTTTCAGCGTGATCCCGGACAGCATTTCGGTCGGGTTCTTTTCGCCCTCCGGTGCATCCATGTCGAAGCCGGCCATCAGCGGCACATTGATAATGCGGCCGCCCAGTTTTTCTTCGGCTTCGGCCAGTTCAGCCGCGTCCAGTGGGCGCAGTGCGCCGGTCTCGTCGCGGCGGCCCACGGTGATGCCGACGATCGTCATGCCGGCGGCGCGCGCTTCGTCGATCAGGCCATTCACGTAGCCGCGGCCGAACAGTTCACCGAACAGGACGAATACGTCGCCTTTGCGGAACACGTTGGCGGTCGGGATATGGCGCAGGGGAGTCAAATCGGTCATGGTTCTTGGCTACCTATCAAAAGAGTTTGTAGGGCGTCTTGTCATAGTTTAAACATGGCATTGTACACCCGGTACTGGCCCCGGAAATGGCGTCCGGGACCGTCCGGCGGCTGGCTGGCGGCCACATCATCGTGGCACGCCAGGCCAGTCGCCAGCGTGAAGCATCAGCGGATGCGCATGCCTGGCGTCGCGCCCGGCATCGGGTCGAGCAGGTACAGGCCCGGATTGGTTTTTTCGTCAGCGGCGGATGCGCACAGCACCATGCCTTCGGACACGCCGAACTTCATTTTGCGTGGAGCCAGGTTGGCCACCAGCACCGTTAGCTTGCCGATCAGGTCTTCCGGCTGGTACGCCGACTTGATGCCCGAGAACACATTGCGGTGACGGCCTTCGCCGACGTCGAGCGTCAGGCGCAGCAGCTTGGTCGACCCTTCGACGTGTTCGCAGTTGACGATTTTCGCCACGCGCAGGTCGATCTTGGTGAAGTCGTCGATCGTGATGGTCGGGGCCAGGGCTTCGATGTCGCCTTCGCCGTCGCCGGCATCGGTCGCCGGCGTCGCTGCCGGGGCAGCCGCAGCCGGGGCGGCGATTGCAGGAACAGGCGCGGCCGGCGCAGGCTTGTCGAACAGGTTCTCGACCATCTTGGCATCGACGCGCTGCATCAGGTGCGTGTAGGCGCCGATGGTGCGGCCGAGCATCGATTCGTAGACGGCGGCGCCGTGCGTGTCGGCCCAGCTCAGTTCAGCGTCGCCCAGGAATTCGGCGACGCGTGCGGCCACTTGCGGCAGCACCGGCTGCAGCATGATCGTCAATTGACGGAACAGGATCAGCGCGGTCGTGCAGACGTCATGCAGTTCGGCCGTTTTGGTGTCGTCCTTGGCGAGAATCCATGGCTTGTGCTCGTCGACGTACTGGTTGATGACGTCGGCGATCTCCATGATTTCGCGCAGCGCGCGGCCGTATTCGCGCGCCTCGAAGCTGGCGGCCACCGATGCCTGGCGCTCGGCGCCGTCGTGCATCAGCGCCTTGCAGATCCAGTCGCGACCCAGCGGCGAGACGCTGTCGGCCAGCTTGCCGTCGAAGCGCTTGGCGATGAAGCCGGCGCAGCGGCTGGCGATATTCACGTACTTGCCGATCAGGTCGCTGTTGACGCGGGCCACGAAGTCGTCGCCGTTGAAGTCCAGGTCTTCTACCTTGGCGTTGAGCTTGAAGGCCAGGTAGTAGCGCAGCCACTCCGGGTTCATGCCCAGCTCGAGGTAACGCAGCGGCGAGATGCCGGTGCCGCGCGACTTCGACATTTTTTCATTGTTCACCGTCAGGTGGCCGTGGACGGCGACCTTCAGGTTGTCGATGATCGGGTGGCCCGAGAAATTGAGCATTGCAGGCCAGAACAGCAGGTGGAACGAGACAATATCCTTGCCGATGAAGTGCAGCTGCTCGGCGGCCGGGTCGTTCAGGAACGCCTCGACATCCAGGCCCTGCTTGTCGAAGTAGTTTTTCAGGCTGGCCAGGTAACCGACCGGCGCGTCCAGCCACACATAGAAGAACTTGCCCGGTGCATCCGGAATCGGGATGCCGAAGTAGGGCGCGTCGCGCGAGATATCCCAGTCGGCCAGCTTTTCGCCAGACTCGCCCAGCCACTCCGACACCTTGTTGACCATTTCCGGTTGCAGGCGGCCCGGGGTGTTCAGCCACTCCTTGAGGAACGCGAAGCAGCGCGGGTCGGACAGCTTGAAGAAGTACTGCTCCGACGGCTTGAGCACGGGCGTGGAACCGGTAAACACCGAGAACGGATTGATCAGTTCGGTCGGCTGGTAGGCGGCGCCGCACACTTCGCAGTTGTCGCCGTACTGGTCCTTGGCATGGCACACCGGGCACTCGCCCTTGATGTTGCGGTCGGCCAGGAACATGCCCTTGACCGGATCGTAGAAGCGGTCGACGGTCTTGGTGACGATCAGGCCGGCATCGCGCAGCTTGCGGTAGATGCCTTGCGAGAGTTCGACGTTTTCGGGCGAATCGGTCGAGTACCAGTTATCGAAGGCGATATGGAAGCCATCGAGATATTGCGCGCGGCCGGCGGCGATCTTGGCCACGAATTCCTGTGGCGTGATGTTTTCTTTTTCGGCCGCGATCATGATCGGCGTGCCGTGCGTATCGTCGGCGCAGACGAAATGCACTTCGCGTTTCTGGCCGCCCTGCGCATTGCCTTCGCGCTGCATTCGCTGGAAGCGGACCCAGATGTCGGCCTGGATGTACTCCATCATGTGGCCGATATGGAAGGCAGCATTGGCGTAGGGCAGTGCGGTGGTGACGAACAGCTTGCGGGTCATGGTTGAAACGCTTCGGTTATATGAAAAGAAGCATTTTAACAGCGGATGGCCCTGTGCGCGCAGGGGGTATTCCCCGTGGTTTACGACCAACAGGCTGGCTGCCCTGCCGTTTTGCGCTACACTTCGCCCCAATATCAATCGGAGAACACCCGGAGAGCACCATGAGCATCACTGAAAGCGATATCAAGACGGCATTGGCGAGCGTAATCGACCCCAATACCACCAAGGATTTCATCACCACCAAGTCGATCAAGAACATCAATATCGACAATGGCCAGGTCACGTTCGAGCTGGAACTGGGTTACCCGGCCGCCAGCCAGGTCGAGATGCTGCGCCAGATGGCGGCCAGCGCCGTGCTGGCCCTGCCAGGCGTCGAAGGCGTGGCCATCCGCGCCTACAGCAAGATCGTCTCGCACACGGTCCAGCGTGGCATGAAGGTGATGCCAAACGTGAAGAACATCATCGCCGTTGCCTCGGGCAAGGGTGGCGTCGGTAAATCGACGACGGCCGTGAACCTGGCCCTGGCGCTGCACGCCGAAGGCGCCAGCGTCGGCATCCTGGATGCGGACATCTATGGCCCGTCGCAGCCGATGATGCTGGGCGTGAGCGGTCGCCCGCTGACCAACGACGGCAAGAGCATGGAGCCGCTGGAAAACCACGGCATCCAGGTGTCGTCGGTCGGCTTCATGATCGATCCGGACGAGCCGATGGTGTGGCGCGGTCCGATGGCCAGCGGCGCGCTGCAGCAACTGCTCGAACAGACCAACTGGCGCGACCTCGACTACCTGATCGTCGACATGCCTCCAGGCACGGGCGACATCCAGCTGACGCTGTCGCAGAAAGTGCCGGTCACGGGCGCCGTGATCGTCACCACGCCACAGGACATCGCCTTGCTCGACGCGCGCAAGGGCCTCAAGATGTTCGAAAAAGTCGGGATCCCGATCCTGGGCGTGGTCGAAAACATGAGCACCCACACCTGCACCAACTGCGGCCACACCGAAGCGATCTTCGGTCACGGCGGCGGTGAAAAGATGTGCGCCGATTTCGGCATCGAATTCCTCGGCGCGCTGCCGCTGACGATGTCGATCCGCGAGCAGGCCGATGCCGGTCGTCCGACCGTCGTCGCCGATCCGGATGGCGCCGTTGCCGCGGTCTACAAGCAGATCGCCCGCAAGGTCGCGATCAAGATCGCCGACAAGGCCAAGGACATGAGCAGCAAGTTCCCGAGCATCGTCGTCAGGAACGACTGATCTCGAGCCTGGCCGGGCCTGGTGTCCGGACTCGTTTCACAAAGCCCCTGCGCAACGCTGTTGTGCGGGGGCTTTGTTCATTTTGCACTCCGATGTCGTGTGGGGGTGCGGCAGGCGGCGCTGTGCGTGCCCGGCCTGGCCGCTTGGCCCATCGCGTCGTAGTGTGCGGTTGAAGAGACTGGGCCAGGCGCGGTGGGGATGCATGCTGGCCGGCCGGGCGTCGGGGTAGAATACGCCTTTTACCTGATTGCTTTCCGCCATGACCGTCCGCACCCGTTTTGCTCCCAGCCCGACCGGCTACCTCCACGTTGGTGGCGCGCGCACCGCGCTGTATTCGTGGGCCTACGCCCGCCACTTCGGCGGCACCTTCATCCTGCGCATCGAAGACACCGACCTCGAACGCTCGACGCCGGAAGCCGTGCAGGCCATCCTCGACGGCATGAAGTGGCTGGGCCTGGAGCACGACGAAGGCCCGTTCTATCAGATGCAGCGCATGGACCGCTACCGCGAAGTGGTCGCTGGCATGCTCGACGCCGGCACCGCGTACCTGTGCTACTCGTCGCCCGACGAAGTCGAGGCGATGCGTGAGCGCATGCGCGCAGCCGGCGAGAAGCCACGTTATGACGGCACCTGGCGCCCGGAAGCCGGCAAAACCCTGCCGGCCGTGCCGGAAGGCGTCAAGCCGGTGGTGCGATTCAAGAATCCGCTCGATGGCGACGTAACCTGGACGGACGTGGTCAAGGGCACGATCACGATCGGCAACAAGGAACTCGACGACCTGGTCATCGCGCGCCCGGACGGCACGCCGACCTATAACTTCTGCGTCGCGGTCGACGACTGGGACATGAAGATCACGCACGTGCTGCGCGGCGACGATCACGTCAACAACACGCCACGCCAGATCAACATCCTGCGCGCGCTCGGCGCCGAGCTGCCGCTGTACGGCCACCTGCCGATGATTCTGGGCACCGATGGCGCGAAGCTGTCCAAGCGCCATGGCGCCGTGAGCGTCATGGATTATCCGGAGCAGGGCTATCTGCCTGAAGCGATGCTCAATTACCTGGCGCGCCTGGGCTGGAGCCACGGCGACGATGAAGTATTCTCGATGGCGCAGTTCACCGAGTGGTTCAACCTGGAGCACCTGACCGCCTCGGCGGCCCAGTTCAATCCGGAAAAGCTGAACTGGCTGAACAACCACTATATCAAGGCGGCCGACAACGAGCGCCTGGCCGCACTGGCGCTGCCAAAGCTCGAGCGCGACGGTGCGCGCTTCGATGGCGCGCCGGCGCTGCCGACCGTGCTGGGCCTGATGAAGGAACGGGCGAACACGATCAACGAGCTGGCCGATGCCGCCATGCTGTTCTACCGCGATCCGCAACCGGATGCCGAGCAACTGGCGCTGCACCTGACCGAAGCCGTGCGCGGGGCGCTGGCGCTGTTTGCCGAGCGCTGCGCCACGGTGGCATGGGACAAGGCGTCGCTGGCAGCGATGATCAAGGAAGTACTGGCCGCCCACAGCCTCAAGATGCCGCAACTGGCCATGCCGCTGCGCCTGCTGTTGACGGGGCAATTGCAGACCCCGGCGATCGATGTGGTGCTGGAGTTGTTTGGCCGCGACGTCGTCCTGGCGCGTGTGCAGAAGGGGCTGTAACAGCCCGCATGGGACACCCCGCTTCGACGTCTCAAAACGTTGTTTGCGAAATGCAAGGGTGTCCTATATAATGCTCGCACTTCAGCGCTGCGGGGGTATAGCTCAGCTGGGAGAGCGCTTGCATGGCATGCAAGAGGTCAGCGGTTCGATCCCGCTTACCTCCACCAACTCTGAAGTGTGGCAGTGGTTTTGCCTCAGTTGTAATGTGACGCTGCGTAGCCGGCAGCAAAGCAGTAATGCAGTATCGGTTGTTCATGGTCCCCATCGTCTAGAGGCCTAGGACATCACCCTTTCACGGTGAGTACCGGGGTTCGAATCCCCGTGGGGACGCCAGCTTGCTGGTTAGAATGACCCGACACAGTATGCAAGCAGCATGCGCTACTGGTCGAAGCAGGTGCAGTGTAGTAAAATGTTGTTTTCCCGTGGGGGGTATAGCTCAGCTGGGAGAGCGCTTGCATGGCATGCAAGAGGTCAGCGGTTCGATCCCGCTTACCTCCACCACGTAGGAGAAAACGACATTCGGCAGTACCGCAGTAGTAGTAACGCAAGCGCAGTAAAAGTTTCAGCAAGTCCAGGGTCCCCATCGTCTAGAGGCCTAGGACATCACCCTTTCACGGTGAGTACCGGGGTTCGAATCCCCGTGGGGACGCCAAGAATTTGGCAGATGTGTCGCGCCAGCGGCGGCGCATCGAAGTCAGCAGCATCATGTAGTTGCAGTGCGCTCGTCAGAGCAAAACAGTTTTAGGTCCCCATCGTCTAGAGGCCTAGGACATCACCCTTTCACGGTGAGTACCGGGGTTCGAATCCCCGTGGGGACGCCAGTTTAAACCGGGGTAGACCAACGCGCTTGCGCGGAGAGGTGCTCCGGTTTTTCTATTGTGACGCCACATTTGTGCGCGCAATGGTTTGGTTGTAAAGTAGGATCGCAGAATCGTCGTTGTGACGGTGTGCGAAGGTTGCGACAGTGTTGTGATGTCTTGCGTTGCAGTCAGCAGCATCGGGCAACACGCAGTTGGTAATATGCAGCACCAGTTTTAGGTCCCCATCGTCTAGAGGCCTAGGACATCACCCTTTCACGGTGAGTACCGGGGTTCGAATCCCCGTGGGGACGCCAGACAGAAAGCCGGAGCCGGCCACGATAGTGGGGCTCCGGTTTTTTTTCGTCTGGGGCAGTCTCGCGTGGCGCTTCGTACTTCACCAACCTGGCACCCGCAGCGTGCCGAACGGATACGGCAACGTCGGCCCTTGATTCGGCATGCCCTGCTGTTGCATACCCTGAGGCTGCATGCCCTGCGTCTGCATATTGGCCCCGGCGCTGAGCCATCCACCGTCATGTCCCGACATCGCATGCATGCCAACCGGCGCGCCAAACCCTGCTGTCGTGCTTTGCCACGGCATCGTCTGCTGTGCCGTGGGTAAGCCCAGCGCCACCAGTGCATCGGGCAAGCCATAGCCAATATGGTTGGGATCGCTCAGCGTGACAGGGCGAGCGCTCATCCGTAGAACCTGGAACAGCCGTTCGACCCGTTCCGGTGAGCGCGCCTGCACCATCGCCCCGAATTCGGGCCTGTGTGCCAGCACGAGTGCCGCCAGGCCCGTCACATGCGGCGCCGCCATCGACGTCCCGTCCCATGCGGCGAAATTATTTGGCGGCACCGACGACACGACGGCGACACCGGGCGCGCACACATCGACCTGTGGCCCGAAGCAGCTGAAGCGGGCCGTGAAGTAGCCATACATGTCGATGTCGGCGCCAATGGTTTCGGCATGGTAGCTGTCGGCCGGGAATTCGCCGATCTTGCCGATGGCCGCGACGGCCAGCACATGCGACGACGATGCGGGATATTGCACGGCGGCGGCCGAGTTGCCAGCGGCGGCAATGCAGGCAATCCCGGCCTGTTTGGCGCGCACGATCTGGCGCTCGAGCGCTTCGGAGGGCGCCGAACCACCCAGGCTCATGTTGACGATGTCGATGCCCTGTTCGATGCAGTATTCAAGCGCGTCGATCAGTTGGCTGACCTGGCCACCGGGGAACAGCTTGCAGACGTGGATTTCGGCCTCGGGCGCAAAACCGCGAATGCCCCAGGCCGGATCGGTGGCAGCAATCACGCCGGTGCAATGCGAACCATGGCCGAGCGTGTCGACATTCCAGGTGCTGCGGTCGGTGCGCTTGTTGATGACGTCGAAACCTTCGTGGATTTCGTTCAGGTTGCCGTGCGTGGTGGCGGCCCCGGAATCGATAATGGCCACCTTGATGCCACGACCACGATAATGCTGGGGCACCTGATCGAGGCGCATGGCCCGCGCGCCCCAGCCCATCGCATTTTGCTGCGGCAGGCCGCGCAGCGCCGGCCATTCGGACAAGGGGCGCAGCATGACGACATTGGCCTCTTGCAGGCTCAGGTCGGGATCGCGCTGGTAGAAGCTCCAGTAATCGACCCGCGGTTTCACATACAGGCCGCTGATCATATGTGCGTCGTCGCCATACAGCTGCAGGCGCGCCACGCCGTCGGCGCCGGTGACGGCAGTGCTGGGCAGCACGCCACCGAACAGCGAAACCTCGACCTCGGGCAGCGGCGCACCGTCTATGCCCACGACCGCCAGCAATAGTTCGCACTGCGGCCCCTGGTAGGGCGTGAGCGAGCTGACCAGGTCGGGGCGGCGCAGCATGGGGTCGAGCAGTGCGAGGTGCTGGTCGCGTTCGACAAGCAACTGGCCCTGGCCCCGCTGCAGCAGTTCGCCCGCTTTTTGATCGGTCATGCGCGCGACGACGATGCCTTCGGCGCCGTCGCCCATCGACGATGGGCCGAAGCCGGCCGTGGTCAGCCCGGCGCGCGGTGTGATGGTGTCGACCACGTCGATATCGGGCATGGCGGTGAGCGCTTGCTGCACCGCTGACAGGCCCAGCGGCGTCATCCAGCTGCTGGTGCCAAATGCGCCGAGCACGGCACGTGGCGCTACCAGGTATTTTTTCTTGCGCTCGGTGACCGGGCGCCCGCGCAGCGGAGCAGGGCTGCTGCCGTTATCGGCGCGGGCGTCTGCTGCGCCGTCATGCAACTCGTTGGACGTCTGCTGCGGATCGGCAGCACCGCCTTTTGCTTGTTTGGCCATAGTGGGTCCTTTGCCCGGCGCCGCTCAGTCGGACAGCGAGAGCGGTTGGTCGGGTTCGATCGTTAACTGGTCCAGAGTCTGCTGCCGCAGCCGCTCGGCAGTGGGCGCGTCGGTTTCAACGACCGCCGTGTGCGGCGGGCCGGACGACGGACCGATCAGGTCGACGACCTGCACGCCGGGCTCGGCGCTCAGGGTCGCCAGGAACCGGACCAGTTCGTTGTCGTCGCTCGCAGCGCGCACGATGTAACGGCCGGGAGAAGCAGGGGGCAGGGAAGCCGGCATGGCGGGAACTCCTCGGCGCCAGGTCACTGCAGGCAACTGCTGGCAGTGACCTGGCTGTGTGTCATGGTGTGGTATGGGTCATGGTTTAGTGCACGGTCTGCTGGCCGAATTGTCCAGACTGCCCGTATTGCGCCTGCTGACCGGTGAACGGCGCCCCGAGTGGCCCGCCAAACTGACTGCCGAACTGCTGCCCGTAAGGGTCAACGGATGCCGGTATGTAACGGCCAAGCTGCGCCGCCACGCCGCCGATCGCGGCGCCCAGCCCCTGATTGCCCAGTTGCTCGCCGATGAAGCTGCCGACCGGGCGTGCATACTGGGTGATCGCATTGCTGAGCCAACCCTGCGGCGCCAGTTGACCGCCTTGCTGCACGATCTGCTGTTGCAGCATCGCGGCCTGTTGCTGCACCTGCACGAGCAGTTGCTGCAGCTGCTGTTGCTGGGCTTGCAGTTGCTGCAGCTGGACCAGCGGATGTTGCACTGGTGTTTGCGGCTGTGTCTGCTGCTGCGCCTGCGGATCGGCGCCGAGCGGCAGCATCCGGCCATACCCGGAATAGTCGCTGATCATGTTGCCGAGGTGACGATTGCCGGTGACGTGCCCGACCAGGGCGCCGGCGGGCTTGCCGATCGTGCTGATCAGATTGCCGAAGAAGCCGCCCTGCGGTGTCAGCTGACCCTGTTGTTGCAACTGCTCCATCTGTTGCAGCTGCTGTTGCTGCTGAAGTTGTTGCAGTTGTTGCAGTTGTTGCAGTTGCTGGAGTTGTTGCAGCTGTTGCAACTGCTGCAGCTGTTGCGGGTCGACCTGCTGTTGCATGCCCATGCTGCTCGAAGGATCGGCCGCAAATGGCGACAGGTTCCCGAGGAAGTTGCCAGCCATTTCACCAATGCGCCCGCCCGCGCCGCTGTGGCCGACCCAGCCGCCGATACCGCGCCCGATGACACCGCCGAGCGCGCCGCCAAACATGCTGCCCAGGCCTTGTGGTGCGAACTGTGGTTGGCCAAATGGTTGTTGAAATTCGTTCATGGTGCTAGCCTCCGGTTGATCGGTCGCGCTGAGCCGGCTTTACATCAGGTGCCTGCCACAAACGACCGTGTTCATATGATTCGCGCCCCGGCATGACCGGTGGTGCGAGGGAAGGGCAGGATGGCGGCCTTTCGAGGCTGCTTTTCCTGCAGGTAGGCGTTCGACCGGTGCCTGGCGGTGAAGTTTTGCTCTTGTGGCGATGTGGGCAACGTTAAAATCGCGCCTTGCGGTAGCGCAGACGCGCGTCAGAAAGGCTCAACTTTCTTCGCAATGCGCACTGGGGCTTGAGAAAAATCACCCCGTAAAGTCGGGTAAAATGACGACCCCCGCTTCTGCGCGTTACGACGCCGCCCGCACCCATGTCCCTGTCTTCCTACGCGCCGTCGCTGGCGATTTTCTGCAAAGTCATCGATAACTATGGGGATATCGGTATCTGCTGGCGCCTGGCGCGCCAGTTGTGCCACGAGCATGCGCTGGTGGTTACGCTGTGGGTCGACGACCTGGTCAGCTTCCGCCGCATCTGCCCCGAGGTGGATCCGGCAGCCGCGCAGCAAGCGATTCAGGGCATCACAGTGCGTCAATGGCAGGATCAGGATGGCCAGTTCGACGCGCGCGACATCCCCGACGTCGTCATCGAGTTCTTCGGTTGCGAGCTGCCGCCGGACTATCAGAGGGCGATGGCCGCCCGTACGCCGCGTCCCGTCTGGCTGAACTACGAGGGCTTGACGGCCGAGGACTGGGTCGAGGGCTGCCACCGCCTGCCGTCGATGCATCCGCGCTTGCCCCTGACCAAGCATTTCTATTTCCCGGGCTTTAATACGCGTACCGGCGGGCTGCTGCACGAAGCGGGGCTGGACGCGCGCCGTCGTGCATTCCAGCAGGATGGCGCTGCGGTGACCGATTTCCTGGCCCGGTTCGGCGTGACCGCGGCCGAGGCAGCAGGGCGCAAGGTGTCGCTGTTCTGCTACCTTGACGCGCCGGTGGCCGCACTGTTCGACACCTGGCGGGGCGGCGCCACCCCTACGCTGTGCCTGGTGCCGGAGGGCGTCGCGTCCGGGCAGGTCAGCGCCTTCCTGGGTACTGCGCCAGTGGCCGGTGCGCGCGCAACCCATGGCCAGTTGACCGTGCGCGTGCTGCCATTCCTGCCCCAGGCCGATTACGACCTGTTACTGTGGGCCTGCGACGTCAATTTCGTGCGTGGCGAAGATTCTTGGGTGCGGGCGCAATGGGCCGGTCGCCCGTTCGTCTGGCATATTTATCCGCAGGACGAGAATCTGCACCACAAGAAGCTGCGCGCGTTTCTTGCGCTGTACGCGCGAGGGGCGCCGGCACTGGCGGCGTACATGCTCGGCTGGAACGGTGCGCAGCCGATGGACGATCACCGTGCCGCCTGGAATGCCCTCGATGCCACGTTGCCCGACATCGCAGCGCAGGCCGATGCGTGGCGCCAGACGGTGCTCGCGCAGGGCGATCTGGTCACGCAACTGCTCGATTTCGTGCGCGATCTGCGGTTTGCCCAGGAAAACAGCGTATAATGCCCGGTTAGTTTCTAACGGATTCCGACGATCAAACGCAGGTCCGGGGCCTTCGGCCCACCAGCCGGCGATGATTTAATGCAACTATCTTTTTACGTAAAATATCTATGAAACCCGCAAAAGAAATTCGTGTTGGCAACATCATCATGGTTGATGAAAAGCCGTTCATCGTGCTGCGTTCCGACGTCAACGGCTCGAGCCGCACGGGCTTCACCTACAAGTGGAAGATGAAGAATCTTCTGACCAATGCACCGCTGGAAAACGTGTTCCGTGGCGATGACAAGTTCGACGTCGTCGTGCTGGACAAGAAGCCAGTGACCTACTCGTACTTCGCCGATCCGCTGTATGTCTTCATGGACGCCGACTACGAACAGTTCGAAATCGAAGAAGAGAACCTGGGCGACGCGCTGCACTACCTGAAAGACGGTATGGAATGCGAAGCCGTGTTCTATGACGGCAAGGCCATCTCGGTCGAACTGCCAACCACGATCGCACGCCAGATCGTGTACTCGGAGCCAGCAGTCAAGGGCAACACGTCGGGCAACGTCCTGAAAGAAGCCAAGATCGAAAACGCCATCGAAGGCAAGCAGCACACCGTGATGGTGCCGTTGTTCGTCAGCGGCGACGACATGATCGAAATCGACACCCGTACCAACGAGTACAAGAAAGTCGTGCGTAACTAAGCACGGGTTTCCCCATAAAAAAACGCTGCCTCGGCAGCGTTTTTTTTATGTCCCGATAGCATGTTAGTTGCGGCGCAGTGAGGTAGGGTGGACGGCGTAGCCGTCCACGCGTTCAAACCAAACCTGCGTTGCGTTATATCGCATGGTTCGGTGGGATTGATTGAACGCGTGGACGGCGTAGCCGTCCACCCTACAGCCAGTACAAACCAACCTTAGCGGCGGCGCAACTGCGCCAGATCCCGCACAGCGCCGCGATCGGCCGACGTGGTCAGCGCTGCATACGCCTGCAGCGCCTGCGACACATAACGCTCGCGCCCCAGCGGCAACCAGGCATCAGCGCCCAGCGCGTCCATCGCTGCGCGGCGGTGCGCCAGTTCCTCGGTCGTCACGCGCAGGTTGATGGTGCGCTCGGGGATGTCGATGTCGACCATGTCGCCTTCCTGCACCAGCCCGATCGCGCCGCCTTCGGCCGCTTCGGGCGACGCATGTCCGATCACCAGCCCCGACGAACCACCCGAGAAACGGCCATCGGTAAACAAGGCGCAGGCTTTGCCCAGGCCCTTGGATTTGATGTACGAAGTCGGGTACAGCATCTCCTGCATGCCCGGTCCGCCTTTCGGGCCTTCGTAGCGGATGATGACGACGTCGCCCGCCACCACGTTGTCACCCAGGATCGCTTCGACTGCCGCGTCCTGGCTCTCGAACACACGCGCCTTGCCCGAGAACTTGAGGATGCTTTCGTCCACGCCGGCCGTCTTCACGATGCAGCCCTTTTCGGCGATATTGCCGTACAAGACTGCCAGACCACCATCCTTCGAATACGCGTGTTCGCGGTCGCGGATGCAGCCCATGGCGCGGTCGAGGTCATTCTTTTCGTAGCGCTCGGCTTGTGAAAACGCCACCTGGGTCGGCACGCCGCCCGGCGCCGCGCGGAACCACTGATGCACGGCTTCGTCGGTGCTGACCGCGATATCGTATTTTGCAATGGCCGCCGCCATCGTCGGGCTGTGGATCGTCGGCAGCGATGTGTCGAACAGGCCGGCGCGCGCCAGTTCGCCCAGGATCGAGAAGATACCGCCAGCGCGGTGCACGTCTTCGATATGGTATTTGTCGGTCATCGGGGCCACCTTGCACAGGCATGGCACCAGGCGCGAGATGCGGTCGATGTCGGCCATCGTGAAGTCGACTTCGGCTTCGTGCGCGGCGGCCAGCAGGTGCAGTACGGTGTTGGTCGAGCCGCCCATCGACACGTCGAGCGCCATCGCGTTCTCGAACGCGGTCTTGGTCGCGATCGAGCGCGGCAGCACCGAGTAATCGTCTTGCTCGTAGTGGCGCTTGGCGGTCTCGACGATCAGGCGGCCGGCGCGCAGGAACAGTTCCTTGCGGTCGGCGTGGGTGGCGACGATCGTGCCGTTGCCCGGCAGCGCCAGACCCAGCGCCTCGGTCAGACAGTTCATGGAGTTGGCCGTGAACATGCCCGAGCACGACCCGCAGGTCGGACAGGCCGAGCGCTCGATCTCGGCCACATCGGCGTCCGACACAGAGGCATCGCCGGCCTTGATCATCGCGTCGATCAGGTCGAGCTTGATGACCTTGCGCTCGTTATTGACCACCTTGATGACCTTGCCGGCTTCCATCGGGCCGCCCGAGACGAACACGGTCGGAATATTCAGGCGCATCGCGGCCATCAGCATGCCGGGCGTGATCTTGTCGCAGTTCGAGATGCAGACCATCGCGTCGGCGCAGTGCGCGTTGACCATGTATTCGACCGAGTCGGCGATCAGGTCGCGCGAAGGCAGCGAATACAGCATGCCGCCGTGGCCCATGGCGATGCCGTCGTCGACGGCGATGGTGTTGAATTCCTTGGCCACGCCGCCGGCCGCTTCGATTTCGCGCGCGACCAGCTGGCCCAGGTCTTTCAGGTGGACGTGGCCCGGCACGAACTGGGTGAACGAGTTGACCACGGCAATGATCGGCTTGTCGAAATCGCCGTCTTTCATGCCGGTGGCGCGCCACAGGGCGCGGGCGCCTGCCATATTGCGACCCTGGGTCGTGGTGTGTGAACGGTAAGTCGGCATGGCAATCTCCCAGAATAATGCAAAAACAATGATTGGATCAGGGTGACGGCTGGCACTGGATTTGTCCAATATATGATCGGCTCGTCTGTGAGTCGTTTCACCTATCACAGCCGGGCAGTCCGCCGGTCACGTTGCTGCTATGCTATTGCTTGGCCATTTGACGGAGTACACAGGCATGGAGCGCAGGGATTTTGTACGAATGGGCGTGGCCGGGACAGTATCCGGCACCGTTGCTGGCACCAGCGTGCTGGCGCATGCCGCGCCATCAAGAACGGCGCCAGCCGCCATCCTCGAGGCCGGCGTCCACGCACAGGGGCAGGCGATGCGCGCTGGCAAGTTGACGGCGCACGAGCTGGCCTCGCGCTACCTGGTCCGCATCGCGGCCATCGACCGCGCCGGCCCACGCCTGCGCTCGGTCATCGAAATCAATCCCGATGCGCTCGAGATCGCCCGCGAGCGTGATCGCGAGCGCAAAGCCGGCAAGCTGCGCGGCCCGCTGCACGGCATCCCGGTCCTGCTGAAAGACAATATCGCCACCGCCGACAAGATGAGCACGACGGCCGGCTCGCTGGCGCTGGATGGCGTCAAGGCCCGGCGCGACGCCCACATCGTGGCGCGCCTGCGCAATGCCGGCGCGGTCATCCTTGGCAAGACCAATCTGTCGGAATGGGCGAACATGCGCTCGACCCGCTCGACCAGCGGCTGGAGCGGGCGCGGCGGTTTGACGCGCAATCCGTATGCGCTCGACCGCAACACGAGCGGCTCGAGTTCCGGCTCGGCCTCGGCAATGGCCGCCAGCCTGGCCACACTGGCCGTGGGCACCGAAACGGATGGCTCCATCGTCTCGCCCGCGTCAATCTGCGGCATCGTCGGCATCAAGCCGACGCTGGGTCTGGTCAGCCGCAGCGGCATCATTCCCATCGCGCATTCGCAGGACACGGCAGGGCCGATGACGCGCAGCGTGGCCGACGCAGCGCTGCTGCTGGCGGCGCTGGCCGGCGCCGACCCGCAGGATGGCGCCACGGCGCGCGCTCCCGTCATCAACTATGCGAACGCGCTCAACAAGGACGGCTTGCGCGGCAAACGCATCGGCGTGGCGCGCGACTTCTTTGGCGGGCATGACGGCGTCAACGCGCTGATCGAGAAGGAACTGGGCGTGCTCAGGGCGCAGGGCGCGGTGCTGGTCGATGTCACGGTGCCCAATACCGACAAGTACGGCGCGTCCGAACTGACCGTGCTGCTGCACGAATTCCGGCCCGATCTCGAAGCGTGGCTGGCGGCGTACGCCCCGCATGCGCCGGTCAAGACCATGGCCGACATTATTGCGTTCAACCTGCGCAACGCGGCGCGCGAGATGCCGTTTTTCGGCCAGGAACATCTGATCGCGGCGCAGGCGGCTGGCGGCCTGCAGGCGCGTGACTACGTGAAGGCACTGGCCAACAACCAGCGCTATTCGCGCGACAAGGGGATCGATCAGGTGCTGCGCGCCTACAAGCTCGACGCGCTGGTGGCGCCGACCGGCGGGCCGGCCTGGCTGACCGACACCGTCAACGGCGACCATTACGGCGCCAGTTTTTCGTCACCGGCAGCAGTGGCCGGCTATCCCCACATCACGGTGCCTGCGGGCTTCATCCACGGTTTGCCGGTCGGACTGTCGTTCGTTGGCACGGCGTGGAGCGAGCCGGCGCTGATCGGGATGGCGTACGCTTACGAGCAGGCCAGCCGACGCCGCCGCGCGCCGACCTACCGGGCGCGCGTGGGCGTGTAGAAAATCAGCGGCGCGCCGCCGCCTTGGCCTGACTGAACACCGGGCCCCACAGCGGATGGCCGTGTTCGCCGGGGCTCAGGTCGAAGGCCGGATCGAGCCGGAAGGCGGCATCGAACGTCTCGCGGCACAGCGCCTGGCGTCCGCTCACGCAATAGCTGAACGCCGTGTACTTGGCGGCCGACAGGCGCTCGCGCGGCGTGCCGCTTTTCATGTCGGCGCTGCTCAAGCGCCGGATCGCGCCGTTGTAGTCGCCTTCGTTGTACAGCGCAATGCCTTCGCGCAGCGCGACATCGCTGCGGTCGACGGTGCCGGCGGCAGGGCGGTTCGTGCGGTCGGCACGCTGGGCGCGTTCGGCGCGCGGGCGCGCATCGTCGGCGCGCGGGTGGGCGCGTGCGGCTTCCTTGCCGCCCAGTGCCGGGCCGAATTCGGCGCAGCCCGTCGCCATCACGGCGATCAGCGCCGCCGCAGGCAGGTGTTTCATGAAACGGGTACTCAAGGCGTTTTCTCCTCGGTGAAATCAAGTTCGATCGTGCCGCTCTGGCCTTCCACGGATTGCACGGTCACGGTGTGCTCGGGAAAGCCCGGGTTGACGATGCGGATCGTGTGCTCGCCCGGCGGCAGCGTGATGTGCTTCAAAGGTGGCGTGGCGCCACGCTCGACGCCATCGACGACGATCGTCCCCCATGGCTGGATCAGCAGTTTGTAGGTGGTGCCGGCGATGGCCGCTTCGGGCGGCGTGCCTTGCGGCGCCAGACGCACCGCGGTAGGTGGCACGGCGACGTCCGGTTTGGCCGGCGGCGAAGTGGTCGTGGCTGCGCGCGGTTCGTTCTCGTCGATGACCGGCGCGTCGCGTTGCGCCGGTTCTTCGGCGAGCGTGACCAGCGGCGCCGGGGCAACTGCCGGCACGGGTGCCTCGGGCGTTGCCGGCAGCGCGGACCTGTCTTTCATGGCGCTCAGGTCAGCCTGGGGCATCAGTGCGAACAAGGCGGCCAGCGCAGCCAGGATCAGGATGATGGCGCCGATGATCAGCGGCCAGCGTGTCCTGGTGCGCCGGGCAGCGACCGGCGTTGGCACGGGCGCCATCGGCGTCGATGCATTGGCGGCGGCGCGCATCGGGAGCGGACCGGGAGCGGGGGTAGGGGCGGGCGCTGCCGGCGCTGGCTTCGGCGCCGCCACTGGTTCAGGCGCGCGGACAGGTTCTGGCGTCGGCGGCGGTGCTGGCGTCGGGGCTGGCGTCAATGCAGGCGCTGGCGTTGGCAGCGGCATGACCGGCGTCACGGGCTCGTCGTCGATCGGCGGCAGCGACATGGCAGGCTTCGGCGCGATGACGGCAATGCCCAGCAGGCCGCGCATCTGCTCGATGGTTTGCGGCCGTACGGCGGGATCGGGCGACAGGCAACGGTCGAGCGCTGCGAGAAAGCCCTCGCTGTAGTCAGTCAGGCCCAGCGTGCGCAGTTGCGCGACCGGTGCCAATTCCTGCGAAATCGCGTAGTGCATCACGGCGGCCAGGTCGTACAGGTCGCGCGCTTCGTAGTCGGCCGGCACGGCGGTGTCGGGCAACTCGCTGTAGCCCGGCACCAGCATCGGGTCGCCAGCCTCGAGGATATGCAGGCTGTCGGGCGTGATGCGGCGGTGCGGCACGTTCATGCCGTACTGGACTTCGAGCGATTGCAGCACCTGACGGATGATGCGGCGGCACCATGGCTCGCTGACCATCTCGTGGTTGTACTCGACGATCTCGCGGACCGTGCGGCCGTCGAGTTGCTGCGGGGGCGTGCTGGGGTTCATGGCATCTTGCCGGTCGGCGCTTGCGCGGGCCGAACGAATGTTTATTTATTGCAAATAATGCCAGATTTGTGGGGAAGACGGTACCCCCATCTTAAGCGTGCGCGGCAGATGGGGTTACAGATGCGCAGCTAGTGTGCTGCCGCGCGACCGTTCAGGCGTCGAGAAAACGCATCTTGAACCAGCGGCCCTTGATGACGCCAAAGCCCGGTCCCGGCGCGTCGCCTTCGCCCAGACGCTTGACGGCGGCCTGCGCCACGCTGCGCTCGAGCGCGACGTAGCTGTTGAATTCGCCGATATTGATCTTGCCGACCTGGTCTTTCGTCAGACCGGCGTCGCCCGTCAGCGCGCCCAGCAGGTCGCCCGGACGCAGCTTGGCCTTCTTGCCGCCGGCGATCACCAGCGTGACCATCGGCGCTGGCGCGGCCGGTTCGGCGTCGTCGCCCAGCGCAGCCAGGCTTTCCCAGACCGCCGGCTGGTCCTGGTACTGCTCGATCAGGCTAACCCATTTCTTTTCGTTCGGCGCGGACAAGGTGTGCGCCATGCCACTGCCGCCCGCGCGGCCGGTGCGGCCGATGCGGTGCACGTGGACCTCGGGGTCTTTCGACACGTCGACGTTGATCACGGTGTCCAGGTCGGCGATATCCAGGCCGCGCGCGGCGACGTCGGTGGCCACCAGGACAGAGCAGCTGCGGTTGGCGAACAGCACCAGGATTTCATCGCGTTCGCTCTGTTCGAGTTCGCCGTACAGCGCGCGCGCCGAAAAGCCTTGCGCCTGCAGTGCGTCGGCCAGTTCGCGGCAGCGCGCCTTGGTGTTGCAGAAGGCCAGCGCCGACACCGGACGGTGATGCCGCAGCAGACGGCCAACCGCATCTTCGCGGCCTTCGAAGCCGATCTCGTAAAACCGCTGGTCGATCTGCTCGAAGCTGTGCTTGCCCTCGACCTTCACTTCCAGCGGATCGCGCAGGAAGCCTTGCGTGGCAAAGCGGATATCGTCCGGGTAGGTGGCCGAGAACAGCAGGGTCTGGCGATGCTTCGGCGTGGCCGACACGATGCCCGCGATCTCGTCGTAGAAGCCCATGTCGGTCATGCGGTCGGCTTCGTCCAGCACCAGCGTCTGCACGTTGGCCAGGTCGAGCGTCGCGCGGCCCAGGTGGTCGCGAATGCGGCCCGGCGTGCCGACGACAATGTGCGCGCCATGCTCGAGGGAGGCGATTTGCGGACGCATCGACACGCCGCCGGTCAGCGTCAGGATCTTGACGTTGCCCACGCCGCGCGCCAGGCGGCGCAGTTCACCGGCGACCTGGTCGGCCAGTTCGCGCGTCGGGCACAGCACCAGGCCCTGGATCGCGAACCAGGCCGGATTGAGCTTGTGCAGGATGCCGATGCCAAATGCCGCAGTCTTGCCGCTGCCGGTCTTGGCCTGGGCGATAAGGTCGCTGCCGGCCAGGACGGACGGCAGTGTTTCCGCCTGCACCTGCGTCATGTGGTCGTAACCGAGGGTGGTCAGGTTGGCGAGAAATTGCGGCGTGAGGGCCAGCGAGGTAAACGAATCGGATTGCATGGAAGCCTCCAGCCGGCAGGGCCGACGCTATTGGGGATCGGGCGCCCAGACCGGCAGGCCGGTCAGGTCGAGCTTGTCGTCGCGGCGCCAGACAGGCAGGCCGGAGTTGTCGGTTTCGTCGATCAAGCAGAGTTGTTCTTGCTTGAGCGAGCTGCGGCGGGGACGAGGGCCGGTGCGTTTGGGTTCGGTGACCGTATCGAGCGGCGCTGCCGGCTCGAAACCAGGCAGGTCGAACGTTGCGTGGTCTTTCTTGTCTCTCATCCTCTGCCTTCGAGGTTGCATTTTGTTGCCATAGAAAACAAAAGCCCGGCTCTGTGAGTCGGGCTTTTGTATCGAATTGGTTGCGGGGACAGGATTTGAACCTGTGACCTTCGGGTTATGAGCCCGACGAGCTGCCAGACTGCTCCACCCCGCAGCGCAATTATAGCGCGCTGCGCAGCAATATGCAATGCGCGACGTGCAGAGAGAGTAAATCCCTCAGAGGGCGCCCTTGCGCAGGCGCCACAGCGACGTGACTTCCTGCGAGCGCGCCGCGTGCAGCGGATCGTCGGCATCGGTCGCGCGCGGGTGCACGGGCCGTGTGTCGTGACGCTCGATCACTTCCAGGCCGCCCGCCGCAATCCAAGCCAGTAACTGGTCGCGGCTGCGCAGGCCCAGGTGCTCGGCGAAGTCCGACATGATCAGCCAGCCTTCGCCACCGGCCTCCAGATGCGCGCCGAGGCCTGCCAGGAACGCGCGCAGCATGCGGCTGTCCGGATCGTAGATCGCATACTCGATCGCCGAACTCGGCTTGCCCGGCAGCCACGGTGGATTGCAGACCACCAGCGGCGCGCGGCCTTCCGGGAACAGGTCGGTCTGCGCGATCTCGACCTGCGCCGTCAGGCCCAGGCGCGCGATGTTTTCGCGCGCGCAGCCCAGCGCCCGCGGATCGACCTCGGTGGCCAGCACGGCTAGGCCGCGCCGCGCCAGCACGGCCGACAGCACGCCGGTGCCGGCGCCGATGTCGAATGCGCGCCGGGCACCGGCAGGCAGTGGCGCCTGCGCGACCAGCTCCACGTATTCGCCGCGCACGGGCGAGAACACGCCGTACCACGGATGGATGAGGTCGTTCAGCGCCGGAATCATGACGCCCTTGCTGCGCCACTCATGCGCGCCGATCACGCCCAGCAGCTCGCGCAGTGAGGCGACATACGGCGCATCGACCGGGCCGTACGCTTCCAGGCAGGCCTGCTGCGCATCGGGCGCGCGGCGCAGGGGGATGCTGTGGTCGGCCTCGAACGGCAGCACCAGCATCGCCAGTGTGCGAGCGCGCTGCAACTGGGACAGGCGATGACGGTGGAATGCTTCAAGGGGCGTGGGCGCTGCCTTGCCGGCCTTGGCGCGGCGTGGCCGCTCGCCCTTGTGGTCGATCCGGCGCGCGAGCGCCTGCACCAGCTGGCGGGCGTTCTGGAAGTCGCCGCGCCACAGCAAGGCCGTGCCGTCCAGCGCGAGCCGGTACGCGGCGTCGGCGCTCATCGTGTCGTCGGCCAGCACGACCTTCTTTGGCGCAGGCCAGCCGCTCTCCGAGCGCCAGACGGCCGAGCGTTCGACGCCGTCCTCGACCCATTCGATGCGTGCCATCGCTTGATCCCTCTTATTGGTGATATTAGTGATGGTGGTTCCAGTTGCCGTCGCTCGAAGCAAGATAGGACGCCACGGCGTCGGCATTGCCGGTGGCGTGGCGCTTGACTTCACCGCAGCCGCAGATGCCCTGGTAAGGCTGGATGTGCGAGCAGGCGGAGACTTTTTGCAGATAAACGGTGACTGGCTTGGTGCACTTTGCGCACTTGAATGTCAGGGTACGGGCTGGTTTCATGATCACGGAGCAGGTAAAGGAAAGGAGGGCGGCATTTTACACCGCCCAAGTATGCTGGTTGACTCGCATTCATTCGACCACCACGGCGCTGCTGCCGCCACCTGCCGGGCGCACCAGCACCTTGGTCGCGATGCGCTCGGTCATCTCCTGCACGTGCGAAATGACGCCCACCTTGCGGCCGAGCGATTGCAGCGCGTCCAGGGCATCCATTGCCACGCCCAGCGTTTCGCTGTCGAGGCTGCCGAAGCCTTCGTCGATGAAGAGCGATTCGACCCGCACCCGGTTGGACGACAGCGAGGCCAGCCCCAGCGCCAGCGCGAGCGAGACCAGGAACGATTCGCCGCCGGACAGCGAATTGACCGAGCGCACCTCGCCGCCCATATCCTGGTCGCGCACCATCAGCGCCAGCGACGGCATGCCCGCGTAGCTGACGCGTTCGAGGCGATAGCGTTTGGCCAGCTGCGCCAGGTGCGCGTTCGCATAGCCAAGCAGCACGTCGAGTGTGAACTGCTGCGCGTAGTTGCGGAACTTCTTGCCGTCGCTCGAACCGATCAGCTCCGACAGCTTGCCCCAGCGCTGCTCCTGCACCTGCTGCTGCTCGATCTCGCGCAGGCTGGACGCGGCAGCCACGCGCCGCTCGTCGTCCTGCATGACGCGCAAGCGCGCCGAGGTCGACGCTTCGATGGCCGCATGGCGCTCGGCCTGGATCGCGTCGAACGCCGCAGTGACGGCTTCGAGCGGCTGGCCGTCCGCCGGTGCCGAGGCCAGATGCGCCAGACGCTGGGCGCGCCGCTCGTTCAGGATCGCCGTGGCCTGGCCGACCTCGGTGTCGATCGCGTTCAGGGCCGTGCGTTCCTGCGCCAGCCAGGCGGTGCCCACTTGCAGCAGGCGGGCCAGCGCATCCAGATTGGCGATGTCATCCACGCCGTCGGGATCCTTGCGGTAGTCCTCCAGCCAGTCGGCCAGGGCGGTGGCCGCCGCCGCGCCGGCGCTGTCGAGTTGCGCCACGCGCTCGACCAGGCCCGCAAGTGCGGTACGCGCCGTCGTTTCGCCCTGTGCCGCGTGCTGCGCCACCAGCTGGCGCGCCGCGAGCGCTTCGCGCGCGCCGGTCACGGCGGCGTTCAGTTCGTGCTCGACGTCGCGTGCCGGCCGGCCGGCCCACAGCGCGGCGCGCGCCGTGCGTTTCTGCGTGAGTTCGGCGTCGATGCGTTCGAAGTCGAGCGCACTGCGTGCGCTGGCCGCATCGATCTCGGCGATGCGCGTGGCCAGCGCCGTTGTTTCCACGTCCAGTGTGGCAATTGCCGCAGTGGCGCGGGCCAGTGCGTCGGTCTGTTCACGCCATGCGGCGGCTTCCTGCGCACGCGCCCCGCGCCAGGTGGCCGGATCGCGCCGCCATGCCGCTTGCCAGCCATCGCCATGCGCGTCGGCCAGCGGGGCGTCGAGTTCGGCCAGCAGCGCATCCAGCTGCGCGCTTGCTGCCTCGTGGCGCAGCGTGTGGGTCTTGAGCGCGGCCTGCAGCCCGGCTGCCGCCTCGCGCTCGGCTTCTGCTGCCGAGCGCCGGCGGGCCAGGTCGGACTGGGCAGCGTCGACCTCATGCTGCGCCGCGTCGCGCGCGGCAGCAGCGGCGCGCCATTGTTGCTCTTGCCGCGCCAACGCGTCGACTGCGTCGCGTAGCGCGCTGCGCTGGGCGCTGAACCAGTCGGCGCGTTCGTCGGCTGGCGGCGCGGTCGCCGCCAGCGGGTCGGCGTGCCAGGCTTGTTCGAGGCTGGCGACGCGCTCGCCCAGCGTGCTGCGCTCGGCCGCCAGCGCCGCCAGCCGCTCGTGCGCCGCGACAGCTGCGGCCGCATGCTGCGCCTGCAGCGCGTTGTTGTCGCGCACGCGCAGGCGGCAGCCGTCGACTTCAGCGCGCAGGCTGGTCAGCATGTTCTTCAACGGCGCAGCCTGATGGGCATACGGGTGCTCATGCGCGCCGCAGACGGGGCAGGGCGCGTCATCTTCCAGGTTCGCGCGCAACTGTTCGACATCCGCTGCGCATGCGAGTTCCGCTGCCGCCAGCGAGCGCTCGGCCTGTGTCATGGCTGCCTCCAGCGCTGGCGCGCCAGCGCGTGCTTCGGCCAGTACCTGTTCAGCACTCGATCGCGCTGTCTCCACGCGGTCGACATCGCGCGCGAGGCTGGCCAGCGTGGCGTGCGCGGCGGCCAGATCGGTCCAGGTGCGCTCGGCCTGTGTCAGGCGTTCGCGGCGGACATCGAGACCCTGGCGCTCGGCGCCGATGGCCTCGGCATCGACGCCGGCCAGCGCCGCCATCGCCGCGCGGCGTGTCGTGTCCAGCGCATCGAGGCGTGCGGTGCTGGCCGCCAGCGCGCTCGTGGCTTGCGCCTCGCGCTCGGCAGCCCCCAGGGCCTGGGTCTGGATTGTCTCTGCCGCCGCCTTGCTGGCGCCCAGTGTGGCAAGCGTGTCTTCGCCCTGGCGCAGCAGGCGTTCCCATTGGCCCCAGGCGCCCGCCACGGCGTCCAGGCGCGACTGGGCTGCGAGCCAGGCGGCAGCGCCATCGCGGGCTTGCTGCGCGCCTGCCAGTGCAGTCGATTTGGCCTGGTGCTGCTCGCGGGCCTGGCGCGCCTGCGTGCGCGCCGCGTCGAGTGCCGACTGCGCCTGCACGTGGTTCGGTGCCAGTGTCGCCAGCGCGGCATCGAGTGCCTTGGCGTCATCGAGTTGCGGCGTTGCTGTACGCAGTGCTGCTTCGGCGGCATCCAGCTGCGCGGTGGCCGCGTCGGTCTCGGCCACGCTGGTGCGCCGCACCTCGAGCGCGGCCGCCAGCTGGGCCTGCGTTGTCTCGATGGCCGAATGGGCTTGCCGGCGCTCGGCTTCGAGGCGCTGCACTTCCAGGCTCAGGGGCCGCGCCGCCTGCACCGCGTCGAGCGTGGCCAGGCGCTGGCGCCGCTCGCCGGCATCCGCGCGCTGCGCATTGGCCGCCGCCAGTACCTGCTCGGCCTGCGCTTCGCCGCGCGTGAGCTTGTCCTGTTCCTGGTGCCAGCGCAGTTGCCCCTCGAGCAGGGCGTGGCGATCGTCCAGCGCTTGCCGGGCCAGGTCGGCGTTCGTGCGTTCAGTGTCCAGCAGCGCGCGGTCTTCCGGCGACAGCGGGGCGGCATTGGCCAACTTGGATTGCAGCACCTGGGTGCGGACCTGTTCGGCCTTGTAGCGCTCGAACGCCCGGCGCGAGATGTCGCTGTAGACCGTCGTGCCGGTGAGCGTTTCGAGCAGTTCGCCGCGCTCGTTTTCATCGGTTTTGAGGAACGCCGAGAATTCGTTCTGGGCCAGCAGCACGGCGCGCGTAAACTGTTCGAACGACAGGCCGATGCGTTGCACGATCTCTGCCGCGGCTTCCGTATTGGTGCCGCCCACCGGAATCAGTTCGGGCAGCCGGTTCAGCGAAATCTTGACCGGCTGCAGGGCGCCATTGGGCTTGTTGCGCGAGCGCCGCACGGCCCAGCGGGCGCGGTAGCGGCGGTCGTCGCTTCCCACGAAGTCGACCTCGGCCCAGCCTTCGGCCGCGCCCCGGCGCAGCAGCGTGCGGGCATCCTGCGCGGTCACCGTTTCTTCGCCGACGTCCGGCAGGCGCGTGCTCGAGCGCTTCAGCAGGCGTGGCGTGTCGCCATACAGCGCGAGGCACAGCGCATCGAGCAGGGTGCTCTTGCCTGCGCCGGTCGGGCCGCTGATGGCAAACAGGCCGGCGGAGGCGAGCGGCTCGGATTCGAAATCGATGGCGAATTCGCCCGCCAGCGAAGCGAGGTTCTTGCCGCTGATACGCAGGATCTTCATCGCGGCTCGCCTTCCACCGCGTGGAACAGCTCGGCAAAAGACGCGATCTGCTCGGGCGGCGCTTCGGCGCCGTATTTCTGCAGCCACAGGCGGCGGAACACGTCGTCCGGTTGCAACTGCGCCAACTGGTCCAGGCTCAGCGCGAGTTCGGTATCGTCGACGGCCACGTGCTTGCGCGTCGGTTCGATCTTGGCCAGGCGCACGGGCTTGCCGGCCAGCACCGCCTCGATGCGCGCGCGCAGGCCGGGTTCCGGGCCGTCGAGCAGCACCCTGACTTCGAGAAAAGGCCAGGCATGCTGCGGCAGGTCGGGATCGAGTTCGAGCGCCTCGAGCGCCGCCAGCGCCTCGTCGAGCGGCGCGGGCTTGGCCGGCACCCGCAGCAAGGCCACCGCGCGTGGCACGAACAGCGACCTGATTTCCACGGCATGATGCCCTTCCAGGTCGATTCGCAGCACTTGATGCTGGTAATTGACTTCGGAAAACGACAGCGGCAGCGGACTGCCGCTGTAGCGCACGTTCTCGCGCCCGCCAACCTTCTGGGCCAGATGCAGGTGACCCAGCGCCGCGTAGGCGATGCCCGGATCGAACATGCTGCTGGGCAGCGCCTCGGTGCCGCCGATGACGATGCGGCGCTCGGAATCGAGCGACGCCTGGCCGTCGACCATATGGCAGTGGCCCATGGCGATGATGGCCTGGCCGTCCGTGGCGCGCTCACGCGCCAGCGCATATGCCTGGCGGTACAGCAGGGTGGTGCCCTGCAGATACGGATCGAGCCCTGGCGCATCGCTGGCTGCCTCGCTGGCCCCATCCCCCGCCGCAGCGCGCAGGCGTGGCACATCGCCAGGACGCAGGAACGGCACGGCCAGGCACCAGGCGGCCACCTTGCCGGCGCGGTCATGCAGCGGCACCAGCAGCCGGTCGAGGTCGACTTCGCCATCGCTGCTGCGCAGCACGTTGCCCACGACAATCGTGCCATAGGCCTCGAGCAGCGGCGTGGGTGCTTCCAGCCGGCCGGCGGAATCGTGGTTGCCCGCGATAACTACCACCTGCAGATGGGGTACGCGGCTGCGCGCCTGCTGCAGGAAGCGGTACAGCTGGCGGTGGGCGGCCGACGACGGATTGGCGTTATCAAAAATATCGCCGGCGATCAGCAGCACGTCGATGCGCTCTTCGTCCAGCGTCCCGACCAGCCAGTCGAGGAAGCACTGGTGTTCGTGGATCCGGTCGAAATTGTGCAGGGTCTGGCCAAGATGCCAGTCAGAGGTGTGCAGCAGCCGCATGGGGGAGTTCTACCGTTGAGAAAGCCGAAATCGGGGCCTACTATAACGCAGCCGGCGACCCGTCGTGGCGCGCCGTGCAATACCATCTCGCAAGCATGTTGTGTGGGGAAATTCGTCGTGCCTGACCCCGCTCTTGTTGTCAAATCGCATTTGACGAACATCAAACCTGGCCAGGACCGTGTCTCTACACTAGCTAGTTCTTGTCGCCGGCTATTACTACAAAATCCATCGCCGGCTACCCCGATACCCGCATCCCCAGCCAATCCGGCATGGCCTCGCCATGCGCGCTGGCGGCGCATTGAGAGGAGACATCATGCTCACTTCCACCTACACCTTGGTGGCGCTGTCCGTTGAACAGGCCCGGGTACGCGTCGATTTGCAGGCGCTGCTCGACCGCTGGCGGCCCGCAGCCTGGTGGGGCGAGCCGCCAGCGGCGCACCAGTACCAGGCGGCATGCGACGCGCTGCGCCAGGTCAGCGACGCGTGCCAGTGGCGCAAGCTCGACAAGTTCGTGCTGCCGGCACTGCGCCGGCGTGGCGCCGACGCCGGCGCGCTGCTGGCCGAACTCGATGCGCTGAGCCGGCGCGCCAACGCCGCGCGCCTGGCGGCCCAGGCAGCCGCTGCCGAAGGCGACCCCGGCTGCCTGGCGGCGCTCGAAGCATGTTGCGAACTGCTGCTCGAGCGCCTCGAACGCGAAGAGATCGAGTTGCTGCCGCTGGCGCGCACACTCATTCCCGGCGACCACTGGTTCACGATCGCCAACCAGATGCTGGCCCACGACACGGTGCAGAACGAACACCGTGACGCGGGGCGCGGCATCGTGCGTGCCAGGCTTCCCGCAGAAGTTTCAACCAGGAAATCGCCCGCCTTGCCACCTGTCGTGCCCATCGTGAATTAGCCGCTACGGCAGGGCGTGCGCGCCGGTTGACGCCATGTTCTTTGCTATGATGGCAGTTTTAGCGGTGCGAATTTCCTATGTTCGATTTTCTCTTCAAGCGGCAGGGCAGCAAGCCGGCCGCGTCCGGCGAGCAACAGGGCGCCGCCAAGCCGGCCCCGGCAAAATCGGGCGCTGCCCAGCCCGCCGGTAGCAAGACCGGCAGCAAAGCCAATAACAAGGCCAAGGCGGCCGCAGCCGCTGCTGCCGAGCAGGCGGCAAACCAGGCCGCAGCGCAGGCTGCCGAGGCGCGCGCCGCCGTGGCCAGCGCCCGCGAGCGCCAGGCTACGCAGCTCAAGGCGCTCGGCAGCGACGAAGCTGCCGCCGCCGAGTTCATCCTGCAATCCCCGTTTTCCGAATTGCGCCTCGCCGCCGCCGAGCTGCTCCATGGCCGCGAGCACCTCGAGCGCGTGTACGGCGCGATGCGCAATGTCGATCGGCGCGTTGCCAAGCTCGTGCATGGCCGGCTGGATGCGATCCGTCACCATGAAGCCGAATTGCGCCGTGGTGAAGACACCCTGGCGCAGGCGCGTGCCATGCTGGGTGACGTGTTGCTGACGCCCAACCACGTTGGTGAACTCGACCGCAAATGGTCGGTCATCCGCGCGCCCGAACTCGCTGCCGACTTCGAGGCCGTGCGCGCCCAGCTTGGCGCCCGTCTCGAAGCGCAAGTGCAGTTGCAGCGCGCCATGATCGATCGCCTGACGGCGCTGCGCCAGCTCGACGGGCAGGGGCTGGACGCCGCTGCGCTGGGCGAGGCGCTTGCCCGCCTGCAGCAGGAACAGACAGCGGCACTGGCCGACCCTGGCCACCCATCGCTGCCGCGCGCGCTGGTCGGCGAGGTGAGCAATGAACTGGCACGCCTGACGGCCAGCCTGGCCACCGCCGAGAAGGATGCCGCAGCGCTGGCCGCCCGTGATGCGGCGCTCACCGCATGGGCGGCGCAGCCGCGAGAAGAATTGACGCCGGATGTCCTGCGCCGCGAATGGCAGCGTCTGCCGGCCATGCCTGCCAACGCCGCCACTGAAGAGTTGCAAGCGCGCTTCGACGCCTTGCTCGCGTCGTTCCCGCAAGCGGTTCGCAAGCCGAAAGCAGCCCCGGCTGCAGCGCAAGCAGGAGCGCCAGCCGACAACGGCAGCGCGCCTGCCAGGGACAAGGGCGCCGACCAGGCCTTCCTCGACCAGATGGAGGCGCTCGAAGCCGCCCTGCAGCAGGGCTCGCTCGGTACCGCCGCCGAAATCGACAAGTCACTGAAGGACGCCAAGGACAAGGGCGTGCGCCTGACGGGCGCCCAGCTCGAGCACCTGACCCATCTGCGCGCCGACCTGAAACGCTTGTCGGACTGGGCGCGCTGGGGCGGTAATGTGTCGCGCGAAGAATTGATCAAGACAGTCGAGACGCTGGCCACGCAGAACCTGGCGATGGGCGAGCTGGCCAAGAAGGTCGGCAGCATGCGCGAGCGCTGGAAGGCGCTCGACACTTTGTCCGGCCCGGCGCCGCGCAGCCTGTGGGAGCGCTTCGACGCCGCCTGCAGCGCTGCCTACGCACCGGCCGCCGCGCATTTCCGCCAGCTGGCCGACGAACGCCACGCGAATGCCGCGCGCGGCCAGGCGCTGGTCGACGAAGCCCAGGCCGAGATCGCCAACCTGCAGCAGGACAACGCCGACTGGAAGCACGTGTCGGCCACCGTGCAACGCCTGCGTACGGCCTGGAGCCATCTGGGCGCGGTCGACCGCAAGGAAAAGAAACGTCTCGACGGCTTGTTCTCCGAGGCACTGACGACGCTGCAGCGTCCGCTGGAAAACCAGCGCAAGGTCGAAGTCGCCGTGCGCGAACAACTGATCGAAGAAGTCCAAAAGCTCGACCCGAACGAACGGCACGCCGTCGACATGCTGCGCGAATTGCAGAGCCGCTGGCAAGAGCATGCGCGCGCGCTGCCGCTCGAACGCAAGGCCGAGCAAGCGTTATGGCAGCGTTTTCGCGGCGCCTGCGACGCGCTGTTTGCGGCCCGCAAGGAGCATGCGCACGCGGCCGACAGCGAACGGCGCACCCACGAAGCGGCCAAGGAAGCGCTGTGCGCCCGTCTCGAAGCAGCGGCGCTCGATGCCACCCCGTCCAACGTCGCCAGGATGCTGCGCGAAGCCGCCGCCGAATGGCAGGCAATTGGCCCGGTACCGCGCGCCCACGAGGCGCGTGTTGAGCAGCGCTATCAGGCTGCGGTCGCCCAGGTGCAGGCGCAGGTGGCCGAGGTGCGGCGCGCCGCCGACACGGTTCTGGCCGGCGTCGTGCGCGACAAGCTGCGCCTGATCCAAGCGCTCGAAACAGCAATCGCCGATCCGGACAGCAATGCCGGCACCCACACGCAGGGTGACGACTGGCGCGCTCGCTGGGCCGCGCTGGCCCCGGTAGACGGTGGTTACGAGCCCATCCTGCAGAAGCGCTTCGATGCGGCGCTGGCGGCGCTCGAAGGCGATCGCGCCGCTTATGCGCGCCAGCTCCAGGAAAACCGGCCGCGCCTGTTGAACGATCTGCTGCGCCTGGAGATCGCTGCTGGCATCGACAGCGGCGCCGAATTCGCCCGCGACCGCCTGCGCCTGCAGGTCGAGGTGCTGCAAAGCTCCCTCAAGTCGGGCCAGAAGCCGGGCGGCAACACGGCCGAGCTGCGCGCACTGCTGGCGCTGCCGGCCCTGGCCGACGTGCGCACCGAAACGCGTATCGAGTGCCTGATGCTGCGCCAGCCCAAGGAGGCGTCATGAACAATGTCCGTGTGCAAACTGGCGACTTCGACCTCGGCCTCGAGGTCGCGCGCCTGCGCGAGGGCGACGCCCGGGTCGGCGCCGTCGTGGCGTTCGTCGGCACGGTACGCGACCTGAATGACGGCGCGCAGGTCGCGGCGATGGAGCTCGAGCACTATCCCGGCATGACCGAGAAAGCGCTCGACGACATCGCCGCCCAGGCGGCCGCGCGCTGGCCGCTGTTCGCCACGCTGGTCATCCACCGCGTGGGGCCGTTGCTGCCGCTCGACCAGATCGTGCTCGTGGCGGTGACCGCCGCGCACCGGGGCGATGCGTTCGCGGCCTGCGAATTCATCATGGATTACCTGAAGACGGAAGCGCCGTTCTGGAAGAAGGAAGACACGCCGGACGGCGCGCGCTGGGTCGATGCGCGCGTGACGGACGACACGGCGCGGGCGCGGTGGCAAGCCCGCTGAATTTTCTCGCGGTCGGGCTCGGCGCCGCCATTGGCGCCTGGCTGCGCTGGGGCCTGGGTCTGTGGCTGGGCAGCCTGCACGGCTTTGTCCAGATCGGCACACTGGCGGCCAATCTGCTCGGTGGCTTTCTGATCGGCTGCGCGCTCGCGTTCTTTGCCGATCAGCCCGGACTGGCGCCGCACTGGCGCCTGTTCATCATTACTGGCTTCCTGGGTGGCTTGACGACCTTTTCCAGCTTCAGTGGCGAATCGATGACGCTGCTGCAGCGCGGCGAGATCGGCTGGGCGCTGGCGCATACGGCGCTGCATCTGATCGGCGCACTGCTGTGCTGCATGGCCGGTTTCGCCCTGCTGCGTACCCTGCGCGGGTAAAGTCGGCAGGGCAGGGCGGTTTTCCCGGATACCGCACCTGTGGCCCGGTTGAAGCATGCTAGAGTTCCCGTCGAGTAATTACACAGGAGCTCGAGCATGAATACCAATTACCGGCCGACCGCGGCCTTCGTCGGCGCCTCCTGGGGCGCGCTCATCATCGGCATGGCGGCCTATCTGATCGGCCTTTGGAACGCCCAGATGCAGCTCAATGAAAAAGGCTATTACCTCGTACTGCTGCTGTACGGCTTGTTCGCTGCAATTTCTCTGCAAAAGACCGTGCGTGACCGTGCGGAAGGCTTGCCGGTCACGGGCCTGTATGCGTCGCTGTGCTGGTTCTCGCTGATGGCATCGATCGGATTGCTGGGCATTGGCCTCGTCAACGCCACGCTGGCGCTGAGCGAAAAGGGTTTTTATGCGATGTCGTTTGCGCTGTCGCTGTTTGCCGTGGTCGCCGTGCAAAAGAACGTGCGCGATCTGCAAGCCGCCGGGCCAGCGCCCGAGTCCAAGTTGTCTGACAGCTAAGCGCTTTCCTGCTTGTAGGTGTTTTTCTTACGCGCGGCGCGATGCCGCGCTTGAAAAGCATCCCGTCATCCCAATCTTGTATCGCAACCAAGAACAAACTCAGGAGTCACACCATGCGACAAGATAAATTGACGACCAAGCTCCAGGAAGCGCTGGCAGATGCCCAGAGCCTGGCGGTCGGCAACGACAACCAATACATTGAAACGGTCCACCTGCTGGTGGCGCTGTTGAACCAGGACGACGGCAGTGCGCGTTCGCTGCTGCAGCGCGCCGGCGTGAACGTCGGCGCGCTGTCCAATGCGCTGAAGGCCTCGCTCGAGCGCCAGCCAAAGGTCACCGGTACCGGTGGCAACGTCCAGGTCGGGCGCGACCTGATGGGCCTGCTGAACCTGGCCGATCGCGAAGCGCAAAAGCGCGGTGACGGTTTCGTCTCGTCCGAGATGATCCTGCTGGCGCTGCTGGAAGACAAGTCCGACGCCGGCCGCCTGGCCCGTGAAAACGGCCTGGCGAAGAAGTCGCTCGAGGCGGCGATCCAGGCCGTGCGCGGTGGCGAGAGCGTCAATTCGCCCGAAGCCGAAGGCCAGCGCGAATCGCTCAAGAAATACACGCTCGACCTGACCGAGCGCGCCCGCGCCGGCAAGCTCGATCCGGTGATCGGCCGCGACGATGAAATCCGCCGCGCGATCCAGGTGCTGCAGCGTCGCAGCAAGAACAATCCCGTGCTGATCGGTGAGCCGGGTGTGGGCAAGACCGCCATCGTCGAAGGCCTGGCGCAGCGCATCGTCAATGGCGAAGTACCCGATTCGCTCAAGGGCAAGCGCGTGCTGTCGCTGGACATGGCCTCGCTCCTGGCCGGCGCAAAGTTCCGCGGCGAATTCGAAGAGCGTTTGAAAAGCGTGCTGAAAGAACTGGCGCAGGACGAAGGCCAGACGATCGTCTTCATTGACGAGTTGCACACGATGGTCGGCGCCGGCAAAGCCGAAGGCGCGATGGACGCCGGCAATATGCTCAAGCCAGCGCTGGCGCGCGGCGAGCTGCACTGCGTCGGTGCGACCACGCTCGACGAGTACCGCAAGTATGTCGAAAAGGACGCCGCGCTTGAGCGCCGCTTCCAGAAGATCATCGTCGACGAGCCAAGTGTCGAGGCGACGATTGCCATCCTGCGCGGGCTGCAGGAGAAATATGAGCTGCACCACCAGGTCGACATCACCGACGCGGCAATCATCGCGGCGGCCGAGCTGTCGCACCGCTACATCACCGACCGCTTCTTGCCCGACAAGGCCATCGACCTGATCGACGAAGCGGCGGCCAAGATCAAGATCGAGATCGATTCGAAGCCCGAAGTCATGGACCGCCTCGAGCGGCGCATGATTCAGCTGAAAATCGAGCGCGAAGCCGTGCGCCGCGAGACGGACGAGGCGTCGCAGCGCCGCCTCGAGCTGCTGGGCGAGGAAATCGTGCGCCTGGAGCGCGAGTACAACGACTTCGAAGAAATCCTGAAGGCCGAGAAGGCCGCGGTGCAGGGCACGACGCACATCAAGGAAGAGATCGAGCGCATCCGCTACCAGATGGAAGAAGCGCGCCGCCAGAGCAATTGGCAGCAGGCATCCGAGCTGCAATATGGCCGCTTGCCGGAACTCGAAGCGCAACTGCGCGACGCTGAGGCGAGCACCGCTCGCGCCGAACTCGACGGCCAGAAGCCCAAGCTCCTGCGCACGCAGGTTGGCGCTGAGGAAATTGCCGAAGTGGTCTCGCGTGCGACCGGCATTCCCGTCACGCGCATGCTGCAGGGCGAGCGCGACAAGCTGCTGCACATCGAGGACGAGCTGCACAAGCGCGTCGTGGGCCAGGACGAAGCCATTGAAGCGGTGTCGGATGCCATCCGTCGTTCGCGCGCGGGTCTGTCCGACCCGGATCGCCCGTATGGTTCGTTCATGTTCCTGGGGCCGACCGGTGTCGGTAAAACCGAGCTGTGCAAGGCGCTGGCCGGCTTCCTGTTCGATACGCAGGACGCCATGATCCGCATCGATATGAGCGAATTCATGGAGAAGCATTCGGTTGCGCGTCTGATCGGCGCGCCACCGGGCTACGTCGGCTATGAAGAGGGCGGTTACCTGACCGAAGCGGTGCGGCGCAAACCGTACAGCGTGATCCTGCTCGACGAGATCGAAAAGGCGCACCCGGATGTGTTCAATGTGCTGCTGCAGGTGCTGGACGATGGCCGCATGACCGATGGCCAGGGCCGCACGGTCGACTTCAAGAACACGGTGATCGTGATGACGTCGAACCTGGGTTCGCACCGGATCCAGGCGATGGAAAGCGATGAGCCGGCCGTCGTCAAGATGGCGGTGATGGCCGAGGTGCGCGGGCACTTCCGCCCCGAGTTCATCAACCGTATCGACGAGATCGTCGTGTTCCATGCGCTGGACGAGAAGAACATCGGCGCCATTGCCCGTATCCAGCTGCAGATCCTGGAAGCGCGCCTGGCCAAGATGGACATGACGCTCGACATCGACGAAGAGGCGCTGCAGAAGATTGCCGAAGCAGGCTACGACCCGGTGTATGGCGCAAGGCCGCTCAAGCGCGCGATCCAGCAGCAGATCGAAAATCCGCTGTCCAAAGCGATCCTGTCGGGCCGCTTCGGACCGAAGGATGTGATTCCGGTGCGGGTGCGGGGTGGCGAGCTGACCTTTGGCGAGCAGACGGTCGAACTGGCGAAGTAAGCCGGTTAGGTTGATATGAAAAGGGCGCGGCAATTGCCGCGCCCTTTGTCGTTTCTTGACAGCTCGTAGGGTGGACGGCTATGCCGTCCACGCGTTCAATTCAACCTCGCGCCGTGGTATGCGAAGTCAAGTTGAACGCGTGCGCGGGAAACCCGCGCACCCTACTTGGTGGCTAATTCGAGTCAGGAGCATTTGTCGCGCCCTTTGTCGTTTCTTGACGGGAAATAAGACGCCATATTTCAGGATGCGAAATGATCGTCGTGCGATGCGAAATGCGCAGCATGCCAGCGAGCGCTTTTCTTACCATCGTAAGAAATTTCATTCCGCATCATGATATGTGAAATACAAGCCATTGATATTGCTAGTAATTATTTTAGTCGTATGTCTTATAGAAGACTGATGGTGCCGCGCACAAACGGCTTTATGATTGTCTCAACGGAATCGCATGCTTGATCAAACGTCTTACCACCCTTCAGGAGAACACACCATGACTACCCGTGAACAGCAAATCGCCGAACTGCAGCAAGACTGGGACACCAATCCACGCTGGAAAGGCGTCGTGCGCAATTACACCGCCGCCGACGTCGTCCGTCTGCGCGGCTCGGTGCGCATCGAGCACACGCTGGCCAAGCGGGGCGCCGAGAAGCTGTGGAGCCTGGTCAATGACGAGCCGTATGTGAACGCCCTGGGCGCGCTGACCGGCAACCAGGCCATGCAGCAGGTGAAAGCGGGCCTGAAGGCGATCTACCTGTCGGGCTGGCAAGTGGCGGGCGACGCCAACGCCGCCGGCGAAATGTACCCGGACCAGTCGCTGTATCCGGCCAACTCGGTGCCGCTGGTCGTGCGCCGCATCAACAATACGTTCCAGCGCGCTGACCAGATCCAATGGTCGGAAGGCAAGGACGACATCGATTACTTTGCCCCGATCGTGGCCGATGCCGAAGCCGGTTTTGGCGGCGTGCTCAATGCCTACGAGCTGATGAAGTCGATGATCGAAGCCGGCGCATCGGGCGTGCACTTCGAGGATCAACTGGCCTCGGTCAAGAAATGCGGCCACATGGGCGGCAAGGTGCTGGTGCCCACCCGCGAAGCCATCGAGAAGCTCAACGCGGCCCGCCTTGCGGCCGACGTGATGGGCACCACGACGCTCGTGATCGCCCGCACCGACGCCGAAGCGGCCGACCTGCTCACGTCGGACGTCGACGCCAATGACAAGGAGTTCTGCACTGGCGAGCGCACGGTCGAGGGTTTCTTCCGCGTCCAGCCGGGCGTCGAGCAAGCGATTTCGCGCGGCCTGGCCTACGCACCGTTCGCCGACCTGGTCTGGTGCGAAACCGGCAAGCCCGACCTCGAGTTTGCGCGCCGCTTCGCCGATGCGATCCACGCCAAGTTCCCGGGCAAGATGCTGGCCTATAACTGCTCGCCGTCGTTCAACTGGAAAAAGAACCTGGACGACGCGACCATCGCCAAGTTCCAGCGTGAGCTGGGCGCGATGGGCTACAAGTTCCAGTTCATCACACTGGCCGGCTTCCACTCGCTCAATTACGGCATGTTCAACCTGGCCCACGGTTACGCCCGCACCGGCATGTCGGCCTTCGTCGAGCTGCAAGAAGCCGAATTCGCCGCCGCTGAAAAAGGGTTCACCGCCGTCAAGCACCAGCGCGAAGTGGGGACCGGCTACTTCGACGCCGTGACCCAGGCCATCCAGCAGGGCCAGAGCTCGACCACGGCGCTGCACGGCTCGACTGAGGACGAACAGTTCTTCGAAGAAAAGAAAGTCGCCTGACAAGCACATTGATGGTGCACTGGCCGCAACCTCACGAGGGTTGCGGCTTTTTTTATGTCGACCGCAGATCGCACCGATTCCCAGTCGGGCCCGGTTGTAGTGGATAATGGCGCCTAATATCGCCGCCAGTTTCGCGCGGCAACGTCACTTTTAGGAATTCCAGCTTATGTTGAGCTACCGCCACGCCTTCCACGCGGGTAACCACGCCGATGTCCTCAAGCACTTCATTCAGGTGCAATTGCACCAGTACATGAACCAGAAGGATGCCGCCTATACCTATATCGATACCCACTCGGGTGCCGGCGTGTATGCACTCGACAGTTTTCAGTCGACCAAGACCGCCGAATTCGATACCGGCATCGGCCCGCTGTGGGCGCTTACTGACGTTCCGGCACCCCTCAAGGAATACCTCGACCTGATCAAGGGCATGAACCCGAGCGGCAAGATGCGCTATTACCCGGGCTCGCCGTATGTCGCCGAGCAGATGGCGCGTGAGCAGGACCGCCTGCGCCTGTTCGAGCTGCACCCGGCCGATTGCAAGATCCTGGCCGATAACTTCCGCAAGCTCGACGCCCACAAGGCAGAGCAGGGCGAGCGCTCGCGCGGCCGCCGTGTGATGATCGACCGGGGCGACGGCTTCGACAGCATGAAGGCCTTGCTGCCGCCACCGTCGCGCCGCGCGCTGGTGCTGATCGACCCGCCCTACGAAGTCAAGGATGACTACAAGCGCGTGAAAGAAGCCCTCGACGATGCGCTGCTGCGCTTCCCGAGCGGCATCTATGCTGTCTGGTATCCGGTATTGCAGCGCATGGAATCGCGTCAGTTTGCCGATCGCCTGAAGCGCGTGCCGGCCAAGGAGTGGCTGAACGTCACGCTGACGATCCAGACGCCGACCCCGGACGGCACGGGCCTGCACAGCTCCGGCATGTTCATCCTGAATCCGCCGTACACGCTCGAGCCGATCCTGCGCGAAGTGCTGCCGTACCTGGTGCGCGTGCTGGGCAAGGACGCCGGCGCACGCTTTACGATCGAAAAGGGCACCCAGGTCACGGGTACCGCCCTCGGTCGCAGCGCCAGCCGCACCGATGGCGCCGCCGGCATGCCGCGCCAGCCGATCGGCAATGCGCGCCGCGCCAGCCCGCTGTCGGGCAAGGGCAGTCTGCGCCTGCCGGGCCAGGTCATGCCGCGTGAAGGTGACGAGCCGGTAGTGCCGGTCAAGCCATCGCGCACAGTTACCGGCACTGGCACGGGCCGTCCGACGCAGAGCACAGGCCGTCCGACGCAGGATGCTAGCCGGCCAGGCGCGCCACCGCGCTCGAGTGCGCCGAAGAGTGCCGCGCCGCGTGCACCCCGTGCGCCCGGCGCCCCATCGCGCGCAGCGTCAGATGCTGCCGCGCCGCGTGCACCCCGCACCGGTGGCGATCGCCCGGCGACGCCGGGTGCACCGCGCACCGGCCGCACCCGCCAGGGCGGCGGTCGCAGCTAGCGTTCGATTTGATGTCGAAATGCTAAGATTGATGTTTTTGTAGTATAGTCGGTGCAGGTGGCGCGCGGGTGCGTGCTGCCAGCGCGCCGCGATCCGCCGCGACAGTTTCCAGGAGTAATATTTCAATGCATGCTGATGCAACGGCAGCGGTCTTGGTGCCGTCTGACGATTTTTTCCTCGCACGGCAACCCATTCTCGGGCGCGACCAGCAATTGCTGGCGTTCGAGCTGCTGTTTCGTGCTGCCGGCGAGGACGAAGACGCCAAGCTGACCGACGGCGCCGCAGCGACGGCGGCCGTCATTTCGCATGCGTCCCAGCTTGGCATGGAGCAGGTGGTGGGCGACCAGCTCGCTTTTGTGAATGTCGATGCTGTCGTCCTGATGAGCGACTTCGTGCGCTTCCTGCAGCCGCATAAAGTCATTCTCGAAATCCTGGAAACCGTCAAACCCACGCCGGAGTTGCTGGCGCGGGTGGACGAGCTGAAAAACCTCGGCTTCAAATTCGCCGTCGACGACGTTATCGAGCATTCGCCCGAACTCGATCAGCTGATCTCGCTGATCGACATCATCAAGGTCGATATCAAGGGCGTGGCCCCGGACGCCCTGGGCGGTCTGGTCGCGTCGCTGAAAAAGACCGGCAAGCGCCTGCTGGCTGAAAAAGTCGAGACGATCGAAGAGTTCAAGCTGTGCATGGAGCTTGGTTTCGAGTACTTCCAGGGGTATTACTTTGCGCGGCCCGTGATCCTCAGCGGCCGCAAGATCGCCCCGACCGAAGTCGTGCTGCTGCGCTTGCTTGAGCTGGTCAATTCCAACGCCGACAACCAGACCATCGAGACGGCCGTCAAGCGCGACGCGCTGGTCAGCCTGAACCTGCTGCGCCTGGTCAACAGCCGCGCAGTGCCGGGTCCGCGTATCGAATCGCTGTCACAGGCGCTGGCAGTGCTGGGCCGGCGCCAGCTGGGCCGCTGGCTGCAGATCCTGCTGTACACGGCGGCGGGCGCGCAAGTCTCGCTTCACTCGCCGTTGCTGCAACTGGCCACCACGCGCGGCAAACTGCTCGAACTGATCACGCTGCGCGTGCGCCCCGGCGACACGGCCAGCGCCGACCGCGCCTTCACTGTCGGCATCATGTCGCTGGCCGAAGCACTGTTCTCGGTGCGGATGGCCGACATCCTCGTGCATGTCGAGGTCGCGCATGACGTACGCGACGCGCTGATCGACCGCGATGGCGACTTCGGCACGATGCTGCGCATCGCCGAGCTGCTCGAAACGGCCGTCGGTGGTCGCAAGCTCAATGCCGAACTCAAAAAGATCGGGCTGACAGTGCCCGAGGTGCGCGAGATCGAACTGGCAGCCTTCGACTGGGTCCGCGAGCTGACCCACGACGTGCGCTGAGTCCGCCCAATCCCTTATTGCCCCAGCAGCAGGAACACGGTCGGCTTCTTGTGGAAGTCCGGCCCCTTGTCCGCCCCCAGTGCTGCTTTCCACTTTGCCGCCGTCATGGTGCGCACCGACTCGCTCGGCAGCGACAGGTCGGTGGCCACGCACACCAGCGTGCCCGGCTGGCAGCCCGCCACCAGCGCTTCGAGCATCGCGCCGTTGCGGTACGGCGTTTCAATGAACAACTGCGTCTGGCGCTCGCCCCGTGAGCGGGTTTCCAGCTCGCGGATGCGCTTCGTGCGCAGCGCTGCGTCGGTCGGCAGATAGCCGTTAAAAGCGAAGCTCTGGCCGTTCAGGCCACTGGCCATGACGGCCAGCAGCAACGACGACGGGCCCACCAGCGGCCGCACGGCAATCCCGTGCTGATGCGCCAGGCGCACGAGGTCGGCGCCGGGATCGGCCACCGCTGGTACACCTGCCTCTGACACCAGGCCCGCATCGCGCCCCGCCAGCAGCGGCGCCAGCAATTGCGTCAGCGCGGCAGCCGGCGTATTCACGTTCAGTTCGGCGATCTCGATTTCCTGCAGCGGCTTGGCCAGCGGATGGTCGATGGATATCAGTTTCAGGAACGCGCGCGCGGTCTTGGCGTTTTCGGCCACAAAATAATCGAGCGAGCTGGTCAGTGTCTGCACTTGCGTCGGCAGCAGGCCGTTCAGGCAGCCGGGCGCAGCATCGAGTGGGCCGAGGGTATTGGGAATCAGGTACAGGGTGCCGGGCATGGGTCGTTTCAGGTAAGTGGTCAGGTGCCGAAGAAGCGCACGCCGGCGCGCCGCAGCATGCCGGTCAGGGCGATGAGCGGCAAGCCGGTGAGGGCGGTCGGATCAAGCGAGTGGATGTGGTCGATCAGGGCAATGCCCAGGCCTTCGTTCTTGGCGCTGCCGGCGCAATCGTATGGCTGTTCGATGCGCAGATAGGCGTCCAGTTCGGCATCTGGCAGGTCGCGAAAGCGCACGCGAACCTGCACATTGTCGAGCTGGGCAGCGGCGGCAGGGTTGGCCGCGCGCCCGTCCCACAGGCATAGTGCCGTGTGAAACACGACTTCACGGCCCCGCATCAATTGCAGCTGCGCCAGCGCACGCGCATGGTCGCCTGGCTTGCCGATCTGCAGATCGTCGAGCGTGGCGACCTGGTCGGAGCCGATCACGAGTGCGCCCGGATGCAGGCGCGCCACTGCCTCGGCCTTGGCGCGCGCCAGGCGCAGCGCGGTTGCCGGTGGCGTTTCGCCGGGCAGCGGGGTTTCATCGAGATCGGGCGCGATCGCCTCGAACGGCAGGCCGAGCCGGCCCAGCAATTCGCGCCGGTAGGCCGAGCTCGAGGCGAGGATCAGACGGGGCGGGGTGGAACTTGGTAGCATGCGGCCCTTGGGATAAATCGGCAGCGAAGCCACAGTTTCATGGCGCTGCGGTGAAAAGCCTGCTATTATCGCAGGTTTTCCGGGACGACTTTCTAAATGAGCGCTTTCATTATTGATGCCTTCGAGTTTTGCAAGAGCGATGGTTTTCGTGAAGGCAGCACGCCCCTGGTCGAGATGACCCGGCTGGCCGCAGAGAGTTCCGAAAAAGGCGGCGACATCCGCTGGACGATGCAAGGTGGTCAAACCCGTCACGGTTATCCGTCGCTGACCCTCGAGGTCGCCGGTCACGTGAAGCTGGAATGCCAGCGTTGCCTGCAACCCATGGATTACGAAATCGATTCGTCGACCATGCTGGTGCTGGGCAAGGATGACGAAGAAGCCGATGCCATCGAGATCGTTCTCGACGATGACAGCATCGATGTGATCGTTGGCAGCCATACCTGCGATATTCGTCAGTTGCTCGAAGACGAAGCGCTGCTGGCGTTGCCGCAGTCGCCAAAGCACGATGTCTGCCCAGAAAACAAGCTGCTGGACAGCCTGAAGAACGAGAAGCCGTCGCCATTTGCCGGCCTCAAGAATCTCAAGACAGAATGATGTAGTACCAAATACAGCAGGATCGGTTTCGCAGTACGGTGGCGGCAGCGTAGAAAGAATGTCGCCCAAAATTTGCAAAAAGAATGTGTCAGACGCGTGCAGCGCTCGAGTATGGCATTGGTAGTAGAAGTAGACGGAAACGTGTCGGCAATCCCGGGGGACATCCTTGAAGATTGCTGCTGGGATACTCGATGCGCAAATCGTTGCACGTCGAATGTGTTAAAATTTTAGAACTTAGTATTAGGAGTTATCATGGCTGTTCAGCAGAATAAAAAATCCCCATCGAAGCGCGGTATGCACCGTTCGCACGACTTCCTGGTTGCACCAAACCTGGCAGTCGAGCCAACCACCGGCGAAACGCACCTGCGTCACCACATCAGCCCTAACGGTTTCTACCGTGGTCGCAAAGTTCTGAAGACCAAAAACGACGAGTAATCGACGTCCTGGCTTTTAGAACCATGAAAGCGGCGCAACGTATGTTATCTGCGTGGCGCCGCTTTTTCTTTGGCATCTGCTCAGGCATTGTTGGCATCACGGGCATGCATTTCGCCCCGTCATGTTGAGCAGCGCGGATCCTGTACGCCTCCTGGCGACGAATCGATCCCATCTGGCCGCCAGTCCTGTGTGAGCCGCGGCATTCCCAATACATGACCATAAAAATTTCCATTGACTGCATGGGTGGCGATCACGGCCCGTCAGTAACCATTCCGGCAGCAATCTCGTTCCTCAAGAAGCAGGATGACGCCGAGCTCGTGCTCGTGGGCGTCGAAGAGGTGCTGCGCGCAGAACTCAAGAAACACCACGGCGACAAATTGCCGCGTCTGACGATCAAGCACGCGACCGAAGTTGTCGCAATGGACGATCCGATCGAGGTGGCCCTGCGCCGCAAGAAGGATTCGTCGATGCGCGTGGCGATCGAGCTGGTGAAAGACGGCAGCGCCAATGCCTGCGTCTCGGCCGGCAACACCGGCGCCCTGATGGCCGTCTCGCGCTACGTGCTCAAGACGATGCCCGGCGTCGACCGTCCGGCGATCTGCTCGATCATGCCGAACCAGAAGAACGGCCCGACCTACATCCTCGACCTGGGCGCGAACGTCGATTGCGAACCGCATCACCTGCACCAGTTCGCCATCATGGGCTCGGTGCTGTGCTCGGCAATCGAAGGCATTCCCCGCCCGACCATTGGCTTGTTGAACGTGGGCACCGAGGACATCAAGGGCAACGAGGTGGTCAAGGCCACCGGCGTGCTGCTGCGCGACGATGCGGCGCGCGGCAAGCTCAATTTCTATGGCAACGTCGAAGGCAATGACATCTTCAAGGGCACCGTCGACGTCGTCGTCTGCGACGGTTTCGTCGGCAACGTGATGCTCAAGGCGATCGAAGGCCTGTCGCGTTTCATGAAAACGACGTTCAAGGCGGACATCATGTCGATGGTCGGCGCCGTGTTCGCACGCAAGGCGCTGAAGAAACTCAATCCCGAGCGCTACAATGGCGCCGGTCTGCTGGGCCTGAAGGGCCTGGTGTTCAAGAGCCACGGCGGCGCCAACGCCTATTCGTTCGAATGGGCGATCAAGCGTGCCTACGAGGCCGCGCACAATAATGTGCAAGAACAGTTGTCGGCACTAATTACCGAGCTGATGCCGAATTCAACGGGCGCTGCCGAAGCGCCCATGCCGGTGCTCGAGCCCGTGTCCACGATCGAGCGCCAGGCGCAATAACCGAGCGGATGGTGAAGCAATGACCCTGTACAGCAAAATCACCGGCACCGGCAGCTACCTGCCGGCCAACCGTGTCACCAATGAAGCGCTGGCCACGCGGCTGGCTGCGCAAGGTGTCGAAACGTCGCACGAATGGATTGTTACCCGCAGCGGCATCGAGGCGCGCCACTTCGCCGCCGCCGATGAGCTTTCATCCGACCTGGCCGTGCACGCCGCGCGCCGGGCGCTCGAGATGGCTGGCCGCGAGGCGGGCGACATCGACCTCGTCATCGTCGCCAGTTCCACCCCCGACTTCCACGGCAGCTTCCCGAGTACCGCCTGCATCGTCCAGCAAAAGCTGGGGATGGCCAATGGCAGTGCCGCCTTCGACGTGCAGGCCGTCTGCAGCGGCTTCGTCTATGCGCTGTCGACGGCTGACGCGTTCATCCGCGCCGGCAACCACAAGCGCGTGCTCGTGATCGGTTCCGAGATTTTCTCGCGCATCGTCGACTTCAATGACCGCGGCACCTGCGTGCTGTTCGGCGATGGCGCCGGCGCGGTGCTGCTGGAAGTGTCGAACGAGCCGGGCATCCTGGCCACCAAACTGCACGCCGATGGCAGCCACGCCGACATCCTGTCGATCCCGGGCAACCTGGCGGGTGGCGCCGTTGCTGGCAGCGGTTTCCTGCACATGGACGGCCCGGCCGTGTTCAAGCTGGCCGTGTCGGTGCTCGAGAAAGTCGCGCACGAAGTGCTCGATACCGCCGGCGTCACGCCGGACCAGATCGACTGGCTGGTGCCGCATCAGGCCAATATCCGCATCATGAACGGCACCGCCAAGAAGCTCGGCCTGCCGCTGAACAAAATGGTCGTCACCGTCAATGAGCACGGCAATACCTCGGCCGCCTCGATCCCGCTGGCGCTCGACCAGGCGGTGCGCGATGGCCGCATCAAGCCAGGCCAGAACGTGCTGATGGAAGGCGTGGGCGGCGGCTTTACCTGGGGCGCCGTGCTGGCGCGCATGTAACGAGTCGCGCACCGCGTCGCACACCGCGCGGCACTTCCAAGAACCCATTACTACGGAACTATCACGATGAGCAACTTCGCATTCCTGTTTACCGGACAAGGCGCCCAGGCAGTGGGCATGTTGAACGGTTTCGCCGGCAACCCGGTTGTCGACCGCACCGTGCAAGAAGCCTCCGACGCCCTTGGCTTCGATCTGCAGCGCCTGATCGCTGACGGACCGAAAGAAGACCTCGATCTCACCACCAACACCCAACCCGTCATGCTGACCGCCGCTGTGGCCGTGTACCGCGCCTGGATCGCGGCCGGGGGTCCGATCCCGTCCGTTGTTGCTGGCCACAGCCTGGGCGAATACTCGGCGCTGGTCGCCGCTGGCGTGATCCCGTTTGCCGACGCCGTGCCGCTGGTGCGCTTTCGCGCGCAGTCGATGCAGGACGCGGTGCCGGTCGGGCAGGGCGGCATGGCCGTCATCCTCGGCCTGCAAGCCGACGACGTGCGCGCCGTCTGTGCCGAAGCAGCCCAGGGCGAGGTCGTCGAAGCGGTCAACTTCAACGAGCCGACCCAGATCGTGATCGCCGGCCACACGGCTGCGGTCGAGCGCGCCTGCGAGATCGCCAAGGCGAAGGGCGCCAAGCGCGCCATGAAGCTGTCGGTCTCGGCGCCGTTCCACTCGTCGCTGCTCAAGCCCGCATCGGACCGCCTGCGTGAGTACATGCGCACGCTGACCTTTGTCGTGCCACAGATCCCTGTCATCAACAACGTCGATGTCGTCGTGTTGAACGATCCGGAGCAGATCAAGGATGCGCTGGTGCGCCAGGCCGCCGGTCCGGTACGCTGGGTCGAGACGATGCAGAAGATGGCGCAGGACGGCGTCACGCAGGTCATCGAGTGCGCACCGAGCAAGACGCTCGTGGGCATGGCCAAACGCATCGACCCGGCGCTGGTCGGCGACGCGCTGGTCGACCAGGCCGCGCTCGAGCGCGTGCTGGCCACGTTCAACGCGTAACGCCGGCGCAGCACCAACAACACCAACAAGAGGACCACCATGAATCTGGAAAACCAAGTCGCCCTGATCAGCGGCGCATCGCGCGGCATCGGCAAGGCCATCGCTCTCGAACTGGCCCGCCAGGGCGCGAAAGTCGTTGGCACCGCCACGAGCGACGCCGGCGCGCAGGCGATTTCGGACTACCTGGCGCCGTTCGGCGGCAAGGGCGTCGTCCTGAACGTGCTCGACAGCGAACGCTGCGCGGCCGTTGTGGCAGATGTGCAGAAGGAATTCGGCAGCCTGTCGATCCTCGTGAACAATGCCGGCATCACCCAGGACAACCTGGCCATGCGCATGAAAGACGAAGAGTGGGACGGCGTGATCGCCACCAACCTGACCGCCGTCGGCCGTCTGTCGCGCCTGGTGCTGCGCGGGATGATGAAGGCCAAGGCCGGCCGCATCATCAATATCACGTCGGTGGTGGGCGCTTCGGGCAATCCGGGCCAGATGAACTACGCGGCGGCCAAGGCCGGCGTGGCCGGCATGACCCGCGCGCTGGCGCGCGAGATCGGCAGCCGCAACATCACCGTCAATTGCGTCGCGCCGGGCTTCATCGATACCGACATGACCAAGTCGCTGGGCGATGACCAGCATGCTGCACTGCTGACCCAGATTCCGCTGGGCCGCCTGGGCCAGCCGGAAGACATCGCCCATGCGGTGGCGTTCCTGGCCGGACCGCAAGCGGCCTACATCACGGGCACCGAGCTGCATGTGAACGGCGGCATGTACATGAATTAAGTATATTAAGCATCAAGTAAGAAATCAGCAGCAATAAAGGGATGGATTGCACGATAATTGGACCCGTTTGAGCAGGACGATATCGGTGCAATCCCGACTTTTAGCAGGACTTTCCGGCGAGTTAGGCGCAGTCGCCGAAAATAGTTTTTCAGGTCGCAAACCTGATAAAATGCGCGCACTTTCCGCAACACATACCTTAATGGAGCTACAACATGTCGGATATCGAACAACGCGTTAAAAAAATCGTCGCTGAGCAACTGGGTGTTGCTGAAGCAGACATCAAAATCGAATCCTCGTTCGTTGACGACCTCGGTGCTGACTCGCTGGACACCGTCGAGCTGGTGATGGCTCTGGAAGATGAGTTCGAAATGGAAATCCCTGACGAACAGGCTGAGAAGATCACCACCGTCAAGCAAGCCATCGACTACGCTACCGCGCACGTCAAAGCCTGAGTCGGGTCTGAGTAGTCGCTTTACAGTTTTTGGGAGAATCGCTTGAGTCGTTCACGCAACCGCCGTGTCGTCGTCACTGGCCTGGGCTGCATTTCACCAATCGGTAACACCGTTACCGAAGCGTGGGATGCAGCGCTGGCTGGCAAGTCGGGTATTGCCGCCATCACCAAGTTTGATGCGTCGCAATTCACGACCCACTTCGCTGGTGAAGTAAAGAACTTCGTCGTCGAGGATTACCTGCCGGGCAAAGAAGGCCGCCACATGGATAGCTTTATCCATTACGGTATGGCAGCCGGTATCCAGGCCCTGCAGGATTCGGGTCTGGTTGTCACCGAAGACAATGCGGACCGCATTGGCGTGGTGATCGGCTCCGGCATCGGCGGCTTGCCGCTGATCGAAGCCACCAAAGAGGAATACACGAACCGCGGCGCACGCCGTATTTCGCCATTCTTCGTGCCAGCCTCGATCATCAACATGATCTCGGGCGATCTCTCGATCAAGTTCGGCCTGCGTGGCCCGAACCTGGCCATCGTTACCGCTTGCACCACCGGCCTGCACAGCATCGGCGCGGCAGCGCGCCTGATCGAATACGGCGATGCCGACGTGATGATCGCGGGCGGCGCCGAGTCGACCGTGTCGCCACTGGGCCTGGGCGGTTTCGCTTCGGCACGCGCGCTGTCGACCCGCAACGATGATCCGGCCACGGCCTCGCGTCCCTGGGACCGCGACCGCGACGGCTTCGTGCTGGGCGAGGGCGCCGGTGTCATGGTCGTCGAAGAGTATGAGCACGCTGTCGCGCGCGGCGCCCGCATCTATGCTGAAGTCATCGGCTTCGGCATGAGCGCGGACGCCAACCACATCACCTCGCCGGTCGAAGATGGCAGTGGCGCGGCACGTTGCATGGTCAATGCCCTCAACAACGCCGGCATCAATGCCGACCAGGTGCAGTACGTGAATGCGCACGGCACCTCGACGCCATTGGGCGATGCTGCAGAAGTGCGCGGCATCAAGCGCGTGTTTGGCGACCATGCCAAGAAGATTGTCGTGAATTCGACCAAGTCGATGACCGGTCACCTGCTCGGTGGCGCCGGCGGCCTGGAATCGGTGTTTACGGTACTGGCGATCCATAACCAGATCTCGCCGCCGACGATCAACATCTTCAACCAGGATCCCGAGTGCGACCTGGACTTCTGCGCCAACACGGCGCGTGAGATGAAGATCGATTACGCGGTGAAGAACTCGTTCGGTTTCGGCGGTACCAACGGTACGCTCGTTTTCGCGAAAATCTGAACTTGACCAGCCCCATCCCGGTCGAACGGGATGGGCGCTTCTGTAGCCCGGTGCATTGCCCGCTTGTTGTTCTACAGCGGTGATGTTCCGGTGTTGGCGGCAACGTCCGCAGCTTGCCCGCCGGGCCAGCCGATTCTTGTTATTCATGCTTCCCCGTTGTATGAACTGTGCGGTGTCTGTCATCGTCCGGCCGTCGCCTTGCCTGTACTGGCTGTGCGCCGGGTTCGGCGGCGCCCTCATTGCGACCGCCCTGGTCATCGGCCTCGGCACGCCTGAACGCTTTGCGTTTGGCGGCCTCGTCGCCGTTGTGCCGCTGGCGGGCGCTGCGGCGCTGGGGTGGCCACTGGTCCTCGCACGTCATCGTCATCGTCTACAGGCTTGCTCACAGGCTGATTCCCATGCACTTTTGCCCAAATTTGGAACGGCGCAGCGCCTTGATATTTCTGGACTTGGGCAGCTACGCCTGACGGTACAACAAGAGATGCGTGCAGCCAGCGCGGCGGGCGCACCGCACGTAGCGGGTTCATCCGAACCCACGTCCGAAGGCGTTGCGGTGACGCTGCTGCCAGGGGCCACGGTCTGGCCGGGCTGCATCCTGCTGCGTCTGCGCACGGCGGCTGGCAAGACCGTAACGCTCGTCGTACTGCCCGACAGCATGTCGCCAGGCGACTTTCGTGCGCTGTCCGTGGCTGTACGGTCGTTAGCGCAGGATGCGCGCGACGAAGCAACAAAAATACTTTGAACTTATTGCAGGGGATCAACTCTTAGGAGAGGGTCGCCAATGGGGCATGGTCCGTGACGACAGAACGCGAGAGTGATCAAGTGCTGGTAGAGCGCGTGCAGGCAGGGGAACAGAAGGCGTTCGATCTGCTCGTCTCCAAGTACCAGCGCCGCTTGATGCGCCTGGTGTCGCGTCTTGTTCACGATCCGGCGGAAGCCGAAGACGTCGTGCAGGAAACGTTCATCAAGGCGTATCGGGCACTGCGCCATTTTCGCGGTGACTCCGCGTTTTATACCTGGCTGTATCGGATAGGTATCAACACGGCCAAGAATTACCTGGTGACCCAGGGCAGGCGTGCGCCGACCTCGACCGAGACCGACGCCGAAGGGGCCGAAGGCTTCGACGATGCGGACAGTCTGCGTGACATTAATACGCCAGAGTCAATGTTGGCCAGTAAGCAGATCGCTCACACGGTGAACGCGGCCATGGAAGCGCTACCCCTGGAACTACGCACGGCAATTGTCTTGCGCGAAATAGAAGGACTCAGCTACGAAGAAATATCCGAAGTCATGGCTTGTCCCATCGGTACGGTGCGCAGCCGTATTTTTCGGGCGCGCGAAGTCATTGCCGAAAAATTGCGGCCTTTGCTTGAATTTCCGGTTGACAAACGAAGGTAGGTAGCGGGATCGTACGAACACAGCATTAAGATTGAACTTACCGTGAACACACCGACGTCGACGGACACCCCGATGGACACCAACGAGACACTACGCGCGCATATCTCCGCACTGGTCGACGGCGAATTGCCGCAGGCCGACGCCGAGCTGGCGCTTGCCGCACTTCAAGAGAAGGATGGCAAGGCGGCGTGGGGCCGGTATCACCTGATCAGGGACACACTGCGCGCCACGCCCGCGCCAGCATTGTCGCCCGGCTTTGCCGAACGGCTGGCGGCGCGCCTGGCGGCTGAGTCGGTGGCATTGGCGCCCGAAGGTGGCGATGGTGCCAGCGGCGCCACCGAGTCGACGGGCCAGGCGGCCATCCTCGCCAACCCCGGCGCTTCCTGAGCTGCGCTCGTTCCATGGTCCGCGCTGTCACGCTGTGCAGCCCGGGCCGTCCTGCACGCGACACCTGGCGACGCGACAAAGCGCCGTTTTTGGCTTACCATTTGGTCAATCTTAGCCATTCAACAGCGAATCCATGACCAGTAAAACTGCCAGCCTGCTCTTGTCGGCACTGCTCGTGTCCGGCACCTCTGCATTCACCCTGTCGCCTGCGTATGCCGCTGGCGCCGCGCCTGTGTCCGCGCCCACCGTCACGGGCTTGCCCGACTTCACCGATGTAATTGACAAGGTCGGCCCGGCCGTCGTGAACATCCGCACCACCGAGCGCGTCAGCACGCGCGGCGGGGCACCCGGCGAAGAAGAAATGCAGGAATTCTTGCGCCGCTTCTTCGGTGGCCAGATGCCCCCACGTGGCGGCCGGCGCGGCCCGCCGCAAGCCGAAGAAGAACGTGAAGTCCAGCGCGGCGTCGGCTCCGGCTTCATCATTTCGGGCGACGGTTACGTGCTGACCAATGCCCACGTCGTCGAAGGCGCTGACGAAGTCACGGTCACGCTGACCGACCGGCGCGAGTTCAAGGCCAAGGTGCTGGGCGCCGACCGCCGCTCTGATGTTGCCCTGCTCAAGCTGACGGCCACCAACCTGCCGTACCTGCGCACGGGCGACTCCAGCAAGATCCGCGTCGGCGAATGGGTGCTGGCGATCGGCTCGCCATTCGGCCTCGAAAACACGGTCACGGCCGGCATCATTTCGGCCAAGTCGCGCGACACGGGCGAATACCTGCCGCTGATCCAGAGCGATGTGGCCGTCAATCCCGGCAACTCGGGTGGTCCGTTAATCAATATGCGCGGCGAAGTCATCGGCATCAATTCGCAGATCGCCACGCTGTCCGGCGCGTACAACGGCATCTCGTTCGCGGTGCCGATCGATGAAGTCACGCGCGTTTCCGAGCAACTCAAGGCCACCGGCAAGGTCACGCGGGGCCGCATCGGCGTGCAGATCAGCGAAGTCACGCGCGACGTGGCCGAATCACTGGGCTTGGGCAAGGCGCGCGGCGCCGAAGTGTCGATGGTCGAGGCGGGCGGGCCGGCCGAGAAGGGCGGCATCAAGGTCGGCGACATCATCCTGGCCTTCAACAAGCAGCCGGTCGAGACCACGCGCGACCTGCCACGCCTGGTGGGCGCCGCCAAGGTCGGCAGCCGCGCCAGCGTCACCGTCTGGCGCCGCGGCGCGCAGGTCGAGGTGCCGGTCACGATCGTCGAGCTGCAGGACGAGAAATCGGCACCCGGCAAGCCTGCGTCGAAAAAGCCGGCACAGGGCGCGACGGCCAATGCGTTTGGCTTGACGTTGTCGGCCATCCCGCAGGCCGACCGCCGCCAGCTGGGCGTGGAGGGCGGCGTGCTGGTCGAGAGCGCAACGGGCGCTGCAGCCAGCGCCGGCATTGAGCCGGGCGACGTGCTCCTGCAGTGGAACAATACACCGCTCACGAGCGTCGAACAGTTCGCAGGGCTGCTCGCCAAGCATGACAAGGCGAAGCCGGTGGCGTTGCTGGTGCAGCGCGATGGCGCTACGCAATACCTGACCATCAAGCCGCGTCCCTGATGCGCGCAGTGCCCGCCGCGCTGCCCGTGCCGTTCACGTTGTACGCGCGGGGATATTGCCACCTGTGCGATGACATGCTGGCAGCGCTGCAGGCCCTGGAAACACCTTCGCAGCCATTCGCCATCACTGTACTGGACGTTGACGCCGATCCCGCGCTGGTGGCGCGCTTCGACGAGCTGGTGCCGGTGCTGTATGGCGCACTCGACCAGCCCGAGCTGTGCCATTACTTCCTCGACCGCGCCGCGGTGCTGGCCTACCTCGAGGGGCAGACCCGAAATCCCGTTGGGCGTCCCGAAATCCGGTAAAATGCCGGGTTGGCGTGTTTCAAGACGGCCCTCCCCAGAATTGTTTGCTTTGCCATGGCGCTCGCCTGGGGACCGGCACGGCCCCGGCGCGGCGCTTTTCTGTTTGCCGCGCGCGGCACGTGCACCCTGATTCAGTCGTATCCGCCGCATCCGCGGTCTATTTGGTTTTGAGCTCTGTTAATGAACAACATACGTAACTTCTCCATCATCGCCCACATCGACCACGGTAAATCAACCCTGGCTGACCGCATCATTCAGCTGTGCGGCGGCTTGTCGGACCGTGAAATGGATGCCCAGGTGCTCGATTCGATGGACCTGGAACGCGAGCGCGGCATCACCATCAAGGCCCAGACCGCGGCCCTGCATTACAAGGCGCGCGATGGCCAGGTCTATAACCTGAACCTGATCGATACCCCGGGCCACGTCGACTTCTCGTACGAAGTGAGCCGCTCGCTGTCCGCCTGCGAAGGCGCGCTGCTGGTCGTCGACGCGTCGCAGGGCGTGGAAGCGCAGACGGTCGCCAACTGCTACACCGCGCTCGACCTGGGCGTCGAAGTGGTGCCGATCCTGAACAAGATCGATTTGCCGCACGCCGACCCGGACAACGCCCGCAAGGAAATCGAAGACGTCATCGGCATCGACGCCAGCGACGCGACCATGTGCTCGGCCAAGACGGGCCTGGGCATCGAAGACGTGCTGGAAACGCTGATTGCCCGCGTGCCGCCACCGAAGGGCGACGCCGATGCGCCGCTGCAGGCGCTGATCGTCGACTCGTGGTACGACCCGTACGTCGGCGTCGTGATGCTGGTGCGCGTGATCAATGGCACGCTGCGCCCGAAAGACAAGATCCTCTTGATGGCGACCGGTTCGGTGAACCTGGTCGAAAGCATTGGCGTGTTCACGCCGCGCTCGGTCTCGCTGCCGTCGCTGTCGGCCGGCCAGGTGGGCTTCATCATTGCCGGCATCAAGGAACTGACCGCCGCGAAGGTCGGCGATACGGTGACCCTGGCCAACAAGCCCGCTGCCGAACCGCTGCCGGGCTTCAAGGAAGTGCAGCCGCAAGTGTTTGCCGGCCTGTTCCCGGTCGAGGCCAACCAGTACGATGCGCTGCGCGATTCCCTCGAAAAGCTCAAGCTGAACGACGCCGCTTTGATGTACGAGCCGGAAGTCTCGCAGGCGCTGGGCTTTGGCTTCCGCTGCGGCTTCCTGGGTCTCTTGCACATGGAAATCGTGCAGGAGCGCCTCGAGCGTGAATTCGACATGGACCTGATCACGACGGCGCCGACCGTCGTGTACGAAGTCGAAATGCGCGACGGCACCATGATCCGCGTCGACAATCCATCGAAGATGCCGGAACCGTCAAAAATCAACGAAGTGCGCGAGCCGATCGTCGACGTCAACCTGTACATGCCGCAAGAATACGTGGGCGCCGTGATGACGCTGTGTAACGGCAAGCGCGGCATCCAGATGGACATGGCCTACCACGGCCGCCAGGTGAAACTGCACTACGAAATCCCGATGGCCGAGATCGTACTGGACTTCTTCGATCGCCTGAAGTCGACCTCGCGCGGTTACGCGTCGATGGATTACGAGTTCAAGGAAAACCGCGCCGCCGACGTCGTCAAGGTCGATATGCTGATCAACAGCGAGAAGGTCGATGCGCTGGCGATCATCGTCCACCGCGCCAACGCGCCGTACCGCGGCCGCCAGGTGGCTGCGAAGATGCGCGAACTGATCCCGCGCCAGATGTTCGACGTGGCGATCCAGGCCGCCATTGGCGCGACGATCATTTCGCGTGAAAACGTGAAAGCGCTGCGCAAGAACGTGCTGGCCAAGTGCTACGGCGGCGACATTTCCCGTAAAAAGAAACTGCTCGAGAAGCAAAAGGCAGGCAAGAAGCGCATGAAACAGGTCGGTTCGGTGGAGATTCCACAAGAAGCGTTCCTGGCGATCCTCCAGGTGGAAGACAAATAATGAACCTGCAACCCGTGTTGAGCAATTTCGCCCTGATCCTGTTCGTGCTGATGGTCATCACGGGCATCATCTGGTGCCTGGACCGGTTTGTGTTGGCAAAGCAACGCCGGCGTGCCGCCGATGCCGCGCTGCGCGAGTACGATGCGCGCAACGCCAAGCTGGTGGCCGAGGGCATCAAGGTCGACCACAACGGCAACCGCGCCGCGATCGAAGCGGCGCACGTGCGCCAGCCGACCTGGGTCGAGTATTCGGGCAGCTTCTTCCCGGTGATTGCCATGGTGTTCATCCTGCGTTCGTTCCTGTGGGAGCCGTTCAAGATTCCGTCGTCGTCGATGGTGCCGACGCTGCTGGTGGGCGACTTTATCCTGGTGAACAAGTACACCTACGGTATCCGCCTCCCGATCATCAACAAGAAAATTATCCAGATCAATGACCCGCAGCGGGGCGACGTGATGGTGTTTAAATATCCGAAGGACATGAGCCAGGATTACATCAAGCGCGTCGTCGGCGTGCCTGGTGATACCATCACCTACGAAGACAAGCGCTTGACCGTCAATGGCAAGGCCGTCGAGTACACGCCGCTGGACGATTACCTGGACGACCAGCATCCGGTCTACCACAAGCAGCTCGAAGAAAAACTGCCGAGCCCGGGCGGCTTCACGCAACACCGCATCCTGAACACGGCCGATCGTCGCAACTTTGACTTCCCCAGCGTCGAGCAGTTCCCACTGCGCGAAGCCTGCGACTACACGGAAGACAAATTCACCTGCGTCGTGCCGGCCGGCCAGTATTTCATGATGGGCGATAACCGCGACAATAGCGCCGATAGCCGCTACTGGGGCTTCGTGCCGGACCGGAATATCGTGGGCAAGGCATTCGTCGTCTGGATGAACTTTGGCAACTTCAAGCGCGTTGGCGGCATTCACTAAAGGGGTGCGTATGGTCCGGAGCAAACAGCAGGGCGTCACCTTGACCGGCCTGATCGTGGCCCTTGCGGTGATCGGCCTTGTGCTGGTCTTTGCAATGCGCATGATTCCGGCCTATATCGAGTACAACGCGATCAAGACTGCCATCGTCAAGACCAAGGCCGAAGGCGGCACCGTGCGCGCGATGCAGGCGGCGTTCGATCGCAATACCAGCATCAACGACGTCGAAGCCATCCGCGGCACCGACCTGGTCTTCACACGCGACGATGGCGACCTCGAAATCAGCTTCGCCTACGAAAAACGCCTGCCCCTGGCCGGCAACGTCAGCATCCTCATCGATTTTTCCGGCACCACGGACCCGAGCGGCATTGTCGCCGAGGCCAGCACCGCCGCACCGTAACCGTACTTTCACGCCATATGGACTTCGTGGCAGGGCGCCTGGCGCCGGCCACGCACACGACACCGACAATGAATCATCAGTTATTGCAGACGCGCTTGGGCTATACATTCCGGGATGCCGGGCTGCTTCAGCAAGCCCTGACCCACCGTAGCCATAGCGCGCTGCATAACGAGCGCCTCGAATTTCTGGGCGACTCGATCCTGAACTGCGTCGTCGCCTCGATCCTGTACGAACGCTATCGGGGCCTGGATGAGGGCGACCTGTCGCGCCTGCGCGCCAATCTCGTCAAGCAGCAGGCGCTGTTCGAGATTGCCCAGAAGCTCGACCTGTCGCAGTTCCTGCGCCTGGGCGAGGGCGAACTGAAATCGGGGGGCTTCCGCCGGCCGTCGATCCTGGCCGACACGCTCGAAGCATTGCTGGGCGCGATCTTCCTCGATGCCGGCTTCGACAGCGCGCGCGACGTCATCCGCGCCTTCTATATTCCGCTGCTCGACACGGTTGACCCCGGTACGCTGGGCAAGGACGCCAAGACGCTGCTGCAGGAATTCCTGCAAGCCAAGCGGATCGCGCTGCCGACGTATAATGTGGTGGCCACGCACGGCGCCGCGCACAGCCAGGAATTCGAAGTCGAATGCCTGGTGCCCAAATTGAGTGTGCAAGTGTTCGGGCGCGGTGGCAGCCGCCGCGCCGCCGAACAGGCTGCGGCCAGCCTGGCCCTGGGCGCTGCCCAGAAGGCTCTGGCCAAGTCGCCCGTGAGCCGCAAGGCCAAGCCGCGCACGGCCCAGCTCAAGCTGGCCGGCATCGCCACCAATCAGGGCGGCGCCCCAGACCAATCCTTGGCGCCGGCTGCGGCAAAGCCAGAACAACCAGGAAGCAAAAAAGCATGAACGCCATCCCCGACAATTTCCGCTGCGGCTATATCGCCATCGTCGGCCGTCCAAACGTCGGCAAGTCGACGCTGATGAACGTCCTGATCGGCGCCAAGGTGTCGATCACGTCGCGCAAGGCGCAGACCACCCGCCACCGCATCACCGGCATCCAGACCCGCGACGATGCCCAGTTCATCTACGTCGACACGCCGGGCTTCCAGACCCGGCACGCCAATGCGCTGAACAAGACGCTCAACAAGACCGTCTCGAACACGCTGATCTCGGCCGACGTCGTGCTGTACCTGCTCGAAGCCGGCACCTTTGGCCCGGCCGATCAACAAGTGCTGGAACTGTTGCCAAAGAACGTGCCGGTGATCCTGGTGCTGAACAAGTCCGACCACGTCAAGGACAAGGCCGTGTTGATGCCGTTCGCGCAAAAGATCGCCGCGATGCGTGAATTTGCCGCCGTCGTGCCGGTCTCGGCCAAGCTGCGCTTCCAGATCGATGCGCTGGAAAACGAGATCAAGAACCACCTGCCACAGAATGCGCCCGTGTTCGGTCCTGACGACATCACCGACCGCAGCGAGAAATTCCTCGCGGCCGAGATCGTTCGCGAAAAAGTGTTCCGCCTGTCGGGCGACGAACTGCCATACACCAGTACCGTGCTGATCGAGCAGTTCCTGCAAGAGGGCAATCTGCGCCGCGTGTTCGCCGCCATCCTGGTCGAGCGCGACACCCATAAATCGATGATCATCGGTAACAAGGGTGCGCGCCTGAAAGAAATCTCGACGCAGTCGCGCCTTGATATGGAAAAACTGTTCGGCGGCCCCGTGTACCTGGAAATCTGGGTCAAGGTCAAATCGGGCTGGGCCGACAATGAAATGGGCCTGCGCGCCTACGGTTACGAATAAGTTCCCGGAGCGCGCCCACACAGCATGCCGAGCCACGATGACCTGATCGACGACGCGCCCGAGCAGGCGGCGCCACCGCCCGCCAAGCGGACCCGCGCGTCGGGCAGCGCATCGGCCAACGCATCTTCCAGGACCTCGGCGCGTGACGGCCGTGTCATCGGCCAGCCCGGCTTCGTGCTGCACAGCTATCCCTACAAAGAAACCAGCCTGATCATCGACATGTTCACGCGCGACCATGGTCGCGTGGGTGTCGTGGCCAAGGGTGCCAAGCGCCCGTTTTCCAAGCTGCGTGGCGTGCTGCAAACCTTCCAGCCGCTGTCCGTGTCGTGGAGCGGCAAATCCGAACTGCGCACGCTGATCGACGCCGAGTGGGTCGGCGGCATGCTCCCGCTGGAGCGCACGGCGCTGCTGTGCGGCTTCTACCTCAACGAACTCCTCGTCAAGCTGCTGGCGCGCGACGACCGCCATCCGGCCCTGTTCGACCACTATGTCTCGACCTTGAACCAGTTGGCGCACGGCGAACCTGCGCAAATTGTCTTGCGAAAATTCGAACGGGCCTTACTTAAGGAGACAGGGGTCGCTGCCGACCTGAGTCGCAGTACCGTGACGCGCAGCCAGCTGACGCTCGAGGGTCTGTATGTGGTGGACCCCGAACGTGGCGCCCGTGAAGCCGGTGCCGGCGAAGTCTGGCCCGTGGTGCTGGGCAAGACGCTGCTGGACATGGAGCGCGAAGACTATACTGACCCGGCCACGCAGGCGCAGAGCAAGCAATTGATGCGCTTCCTGCTGGCGCACCACCTGGGCGGCCAGCCGCTCAATACGCGCCAGATCCTGATCGACTTGATGCAACTGTAAAACAAGAGCAAACACCATGAGCTTCCTGCAACCCGTTGGCCAGGTGATCGACCTGGGCGTGAACATCGACCACATCGCCACCGTGCGCAATGCGCGCGGCACGACCTACCCGGATCCGTTGCGCGGCGCGTTGCTGGCCGAGCAGGCCGGCGCCGACCTGATCACGCTGCACCTGCGTGAAGACCGCCGCCACATCCGCGACGCCGACGTGATCGCGCTGCGTCCGCTGCTGGCCACCCGCATGAACCTGGAAGCGGCCGTCACGCGCGAAATGATCGATTTCGCCTGCCGCGTCAAGCCGCAGGACGTGTGCCTGGTGCCCGAGCGGCGCGAAGAAGTCACGACCGAAGGTGGCCTGGATGTCGTGCGCTATTACAACGAGGTCGAGGCGGCCGTGCAGCAGCTGAAGGCCGAGGGCATCCGCGTCTCGCTGTTCATCGATGCCGACGCGCGCCAGATCGAGGCGGCGGCCGCCGTCGGCGCGACCGTCATCGAGTTGCACACGGGTCGCTACGCCGAGGCCACGCCGGACGAAGTCGCGCATGAGCTCGAACGCATCCGTGTTGGTGCGCGCGAAGGCGTTCAGCGCGGCCTGCGCGTGAATGCCGGCCACGGCCTGCACTACACCAACGTCCAGCCGATCGCAGCCATCAAGGACCTGCATGAGCTGAACATCGGCCATGCCATCGTCGGCCACGCTTTGTTCGTCGGCTTTGAAAACGCCGTGCGCGAGATGAAGGCGATCATGGTCGCCGCGCGCCTGGGCACGGCTTATACGAGCGGGACCGAGCCGGCATGATCTACGGCATCGGCACCGATATCGTCCAGATTTCGCGCGTCGAGGCAGCGCTGGCGCGCAGCGGCCCGCGCTTTGCCGAAAAAGTCCTCGGCCCGCAAGAGCTGGCCAAGTACCACGCCCGCAGCGCCAAGAACGCGGTGCGCGGGCTGCGCTTTTTGGCCACCCGTTTTTCAGCCAAGGAAGCGTTCTCGAAAGCCATCGGTACCGGGATCCGCATGCCGATGACCTGGCGCTCGATGCAGATGCTCAATGCCCCGAGCGGCAAGCCAATGATCGTCTGCAGCGGTGCGCTCGAAGCATTCATGCAGCAGAACCGGCTCAGCGCCCAGGTGTCGATCAGCGACGAGGCCGATTACGGCGTCGCGTTCGTCATCGTCACCCAGGCCCCCGCGCCAACAGCCTGACCCCTTTTCAAGAGATTCATGTCCGAAGCAAAGCCCGTCGTACCCACCACGTCCACCGACAGCGGTGTCGAACTCACGCCCGAACTGACGGCGCGCCTGGGGCGTGAACGCCTTGCAGAAGCGCGTGATCAGTCGCGCGCCGAGGCCAACCGCGAACTGAGCCCGAAGGTCGAGCCCGACGTGCGCGCGCAAGTGCTCGCGACCGTCAATCGCCTGCCGGGCCTGCCCGGCGTCTATCGCTACTTCGACGCGGCCGAGAATGTTTTATACGTCGGCAAGGCGCGCAATCTGAAGAACCGCGTCTCGAGCTATTTCCAGAAGAACCTGTCGAGCCCGCGCATCGCGATGATGGTGTCGCAGATCGCGCGCCTGGAAACGACGGTCGTCAGCAGCGAAGCCGAAGCGCTGATCCTCGAAAACAACCTGATCAAGTCGCTCAAGCCGCGCTACAACATCCTGTTTCGCGACGATAAATCGTACCCGTACATCAAGATCACGGGCGGCGAAGCGCCGCGCATGGCGTATTACCGCGGCGCGCTCGACAAGCGCAACCAGTACTTCGGCCCGTTCCCGAGCGCATGGGCGGCCAAGGAATCGATCCAGCTGCTGCAGCGCGTCTTCATGCTGCGCACCTGCGAAGACAGCGTGTACGCCAACCGCACGCGGCCGTGCCTGCTGCACCAGATCGGCCGCTGCAGCGCCCCTTGCGTCAAGCTGATCGAACCGGAGCAGTACAAGCTCGACGTCGAGAACGCCGCGCGCTTCCTGCGCGGGCGCCAGAGCGAGGTCATGGCCGACCTGCAGAACAAGATGCAGACCTATGCAATGGACCTGAAGTTCGAGCAGGCGGCCGGCGTGCGCAACCAGATCCAGGCGCTGTCGAAAGTGCTGCATGCGCAAAGCATGGAAACCGTGGGCGACGCCGACGTCGACGTCATCGCGGTCGTGCTGCAAGGCGGACGCGCCTGCGTCAACCTGGCGATGGTGCGCGGCGGGCGACACCTGGGTGACCGCGCCTACTTCCCGAGCCATGTCGGCGAGTCTCTGGGCGAATGCCCGCTCGACGTCGAGGTGCTGTGCGCGTTCCTGGCGCAGCACTATGCGGGCCAGTTCATCCCCGGCACGCTGATCCTGAACGTCGAGTTCGACCAGCCGGAGCTGATCCTGGCGCTCAGCGAGCAATGCGGCCACCGCATCAACCTCGTGCTGCAGCCGGGCGGGCAACGCCGCCAGTGGCTCGAGATGGCGCAGAAGGGCGGCGAGATCGCGCTGGCACGCCTGCTGTCCGAGCAGGGCTCGCAGCAACTGCGCACGCGCGCGCTGGCCGACACGCTTGGGCTGGAGAACGACGATCTCGACGCACTGCGGATCGAGTGCTTTGACATCAGCCACACGGCAGGCGAGGCGACGCAGGCCTCGTGCGTCGTGTTCCACCACCACGCGATGCAGAACGGCGAGTACCGCCGCTTCAACATCAACGGCATCACGCCGGGCGACGATTACGCGGCCATGCGGCAGGTGCTGATGCGCCGCTACGAAAAGGTAGCAGCGGAAGTGCTGGCCGGCGCCGGCGTGATGCCCGACATCGTGCTGGTCGACGGCGGCAAGGGCCAGGTCGAGATGGCGCGCCAGGTATTCACCGAGCTGGGGCTGGACCTGTCGATGATCGTCGGCGTGGCCAAGGGGGAGGGCCGCCGCGTGGGCCTGGAAACCCTGATCTTCGCCGATGGCCGCCCGGCGCAGGAGCTAGGCAAGGAATCGGCGGCGCTGATGCTGGTGGCCCTGATCCGCGACGAGGCGCACCGCTTCGCCATCACCGGCATGCGTGCCAAGCGCGCCAAGGCGCGCCAGGCGTCGCGCCTGGAAGAGATCGAGGGTATCGGTGCCAAACGCCGCCAGCGCCTTCTGGCGCGCTTTGGTGGCCTGCGCGGGGTCATCGACGCCAGTGTCGAAGACCTGATGACGGTCGAGGGCATTTCGAGCGCGCTGGCCGAAGAGATTTACCGGCAATTGCACTGAAGGTTGGCAGAGAGACGCGGCGCTCTGCGGCGCCGCCAATCTCTGCAGCCGGTGTCAACCGGCACCGTGCCACAGCCGTTGAGCTTGCACGCACCGCAGCGTCCGCTGTTCGTCGACATTACCGACGAGTCAACTGGCCCAAACCCCCTTAGCCATGTAGACTTACGGCCAAGCATTTTCCACGGTAATCAGCTCCCCCATGCCTTTAAATATCCCGATTCTCCTGACCTGGTTACGTGTCGCCCTGATTCCGCTGGTGGTCGGATTGTTCTATCTTCCCTCTGACTGGATGAGCATGACGGACCGTAATCTGGCCGCCACGTCCGTCTTCATCGTGGCTGCCATCACCGACTGGTTCGACGGCTTCCTGGCCCGCCGCTGGAACGAAACCTCGGCCTTTGGCGCCTTTCTCGATCCGGTTGCCGACAAGTTGATGGTGGCCGTGGCGCTGCTCGTACTGGTCCAGCTCGACCGCGTCGACGCGATCATCGCAGGCATCATCATCGGCCGCGAAATCACGATCTCGGCGCTGCGTGAATGGATGGCCCAGATCGGCGCCACGCGCTCGGTCGCGGTCAGCTCGATCGGCAAGATCAAGACCGCAGCCCAGATGACGGCGATCCCGATGCTGCTGTTCCACGACCGCCTGTTCGGCATCGATATCCACTTCTGGGGCGAGTACCTGCTGTGGATCGCGGGCGTGCTGACGGTGTGGTCGATGTTCTACTACCTGCGCCGCGCCTGGCCCCTGATCAAGGAAAAAGCGGGCCCGATTTAATTAGTTTCCGGGCATCCTTGACGTACGGAATAGAATCTCTATAATGCCTGCCTGTTGCGACAACAACGCGACAGATTGAAAGACGAAGCGGGAGTAGCTCAGTTGGTAGAGCGCAACCTTGCCAAGGTTGAGGTCGAGAGTTCGAGCCTCTTCTCCCGCTCCAAAGATTGCAAAGTTGGCACGCGATCTTGGAAAAACGTCTGAAACCTGTCATAATCGTTGTTCTGTACGCGGGAGTAGCTCAGTTGGTAGAGCGCAACCTTGCCAAGGTTGAGGTCGAGAGTTCGAGCCTCTTCTCCCGCTCCAGTTTCGGCTGGTTGTTGCAGAACGTAGCATTGGCGTAGTAAAGCAGTAGATGTGATCAGTAATTGCATGGCTCTAAGCGGGAGTAGCTCAGTTGGTAGAGCGCAACCTTGCCAAGGTTGAGGTCGAGAGTTCGAGCCTCTTCTCCCGCTCCAGTGTCTTGCAAATGGCGTAGTAACGTAGTACTCCCCAGCGGGAGTAGCTCAGTTGGTAGAGCGCAACCTTGCCAAGGTTGAGGTCGAGAGTTCGAGCCTCTTCTCCCGCTCCAGAATTCCAGGAAGATCCATTCTTCCCTTGTCGATGCGGTGCATAACCGCCCGCATCACGAGTGCATCAAATCCTCTGGCGAGGTAGCAAAGCGGTTATGCAGCGGCCTGCAAAGCCGTCTAGGTCGGTTCGACTCCGATCCTCGCCTCCAGATATTAAGCGGACGGGCCTCATTTGAGGCCCGTTTTGTTTTCTCTGTACTTTTCCTCGGAAATTCAGTTTGCCCCTCGATTGGGTTCGAATTTAATTTCGTGCCTAGCATCTTGGCAGAGTGATGCTGACCTTCTTGGATACGGGTGCTCGCTGAGTCACCTTGCAAGGCCGAAGAATTCTACGTCAGAAGGCTGCTAGCGGCTCCGAGTAAGACAGTCTCGTGATCACATCACAGTGAGGACTGGTCTCCCGCTGCTTACCACCGCTCTATTTCAAGCGCTCCGGCCTTCCTATCGACTAGAACGAGGCAAAAGCAGATAGTACGAGTGCTGCCACCTTGGCAGGCACTGAAATATCGAACGTTACAATTTCCATTTACACATTGATAAGCAGCTTGTACTATTGGTGTCTTGGTTTTTATTACAGTGGCTCAAAACCTGTGAAGAATATGGAAAAGCGTTTCGCCCAGCTCATGTTAGTGATTATCGGAGTACTCGCTGCGATAATTGCCACAGCAAATTACGTGCTATTGCAGCATCCCATGTCACAAGTGTTAAAAGAAGATGCGCGAAATGATGGGATTCAGGTTTTTACACACTTCAAATACTTTGTTGATCCCACCACAGTGGTATATGACTTGCGAAGTGTCTCAGGCGAATCGAGTCCGATGGATGTAACCCGCGTGCTTTTGAAGTACGCTGAGCGCCAGCAGGATCGCTCTTTCTCTACGATCGAACTTTCGCATCAGGGAACTGGAAAGTTTCTTCTCCAAGGTGATTATTTCAAAAAGCTTGGAAAGGAATTCAAACAGCAGAACCCTGCATATACTCTGAGGACGCTGCCTGAAAATATTTTGAAGATTGACGGTTCGGCAGCGTTCGGCACATGGACGGGCGGCATGTTAGGTGTATTCAGCAAGCAGTTAGAGGACTTCTCTCAGTGGCACCGCGACTGGTACATAAGTGATCTTACTGCCGATTCCACTACACGTTAGTAAAAGTTGTCTTATCCATAATCCGCTTAGCAGAATATGTTTTCTCCCAAAAAATTCACCATCGTTAGACTTTGCGCCGTATTGCTAATATCTCAGCTTCTAGGATGCTCGTCTGACAAAGAGCTGCTTGAGGCAAATCGAAAGCTTAATGAAGCGAACGAGCGGATAGCCATGCTAGAAGCTCGATTGGCACAGCCGCAAGATGCCGCCACCATCAGTAAGCCGAGTGAAGTTGAACCGGCGAAATCCGACGCTGCGGCTGTCCCTGTTGTGTCTACTGCAGAACCTGCGCCTATTGGGCAGCAGTGGAGCTACCGCGCAGACGAAGATGCAATGACCAGCGGCATCCGCAAAACGGCTTCGGTCGACAGCAGTAACACTGTCAATTTTGGATTTCCTTACGCTGGATCCCAGCACGGACGGTTGACCTTACGTACCGATCCGCGCCACGGAAAAGATGCGATATTCAGGATTGAGCAAGGACAGATATTATGTCCGTCTTATGAGGGATGTTCAGTGCAAGTTCGGTTTGATGAAGCAAAACCTGTCAGGTTTTCTGCGTCCGGAGCTGCGGATCACAGCACTGAAGTAATTTTTTTAGACGACTATAATGGTTTTCTGAGCAAAATGAAGAAAGCGAAAAGGATACGTATCGCTGTGCAAATTTACCAGAATGGAAGCCCAATGTTCGAGTTTGATGTCAGCGGATTTGACTCCGCCAGCTATCAGGGTAAAACTAAGGGGTAGCGTGGTAAGTATTTCTATTTGAACTGGTCAGCTCATAAACGAATGGATTTTCAAGTATAGGCAAGAATGTTTCACATATGCTGACTGAAATTTAGAAAATATATTCTGTACCTTCGTCGGCTGCATAAATTGGCGCATTTCAGGGTGGCTATCGAATCACTAGTGCCGTATCAGATCATATAGCAGTACGCTTGGGTGGCTGAATCAATGCTTCAGCGGGTATGCCGAGTCCCGTATGCAGTCTCCAGATCATCGGAAGTGTCAAAGGCCGAATCCGGTTAAGTACTTCGTACACCCGATTAGAACGTCCGATCATCGGCTCTAGATCCTTGACAGTAAGCCCTCTCTGTTCCATCTGGAATTTGATGGCTTCCACTGGGTCAGCGACTTCCATCGGAAAGTGCTTTGCCTCGTAAGCCTGCACCAGAGTCGCAAGCACGTCCAGCCTGTCGCCGTCCGGTGTGCCGGACTCGGCTGTCATGAGAGACTCGACATCACGAAGCGCTGCATGATAGTCAGCTTCGTTACGAATAGGCTTAATGTCCATAAAATCCCTCAATAGTTTGTGCATCGATGGCATCGTATTGTTTGTGCGTGCCGACGAACTTCACGAAAACGATCCCGTACGGGTAGTTGATGGATGCGACCAGCCGGTATTTGTTGCCAGCGATATTAAAGACAACGCGTCCATCCCTCAGAATGCTCGCCGTCCCGAAGTCTGCCTTGACGTCAGCCGGCGTTTGCCAATTGGCCTTCAGCGCATGGCCATGCCAAGTGAGGAGCGGCTCTTTGGCGTCGGCATATTCAGCGTGTTCGTAGAAAGCCCGAAGGGTGGGTAGGGACAGGACTCGCATGTATCAAGTCTAGTCCCAAATTGGGACTAGGGCAAGAACAGTCCGCAATGCTGGTTTCGGAACACAAGCTTTGACAGCCGTTGCCGAGATGGCTCTCACAGAATGTGAGAACCGATGTAGTCGCAGCGCTTCAGCCACAGAGCGGGGGCTGATACCCACGCAACTGCACGGCGGCCAGCGGCCGGATCCTGACGCCGCACCGGTGCGACGAGATGATGGCCGCCAGTGCCGATAACACCTCACGTCCGATGCCGTGGTCACCGTCATCGACGCGCGGCGATACGTGGTGCAGCGCGCTGAGAATGCAGGCATTCTCGGCCCGGTGCTCCGCCAGTCCGGCATACCGGACCTCCTCCATCACACGCTCTTCATCCCGGAAGGCCGTTTCGGTCCCTGCTACCAGATCGGTCCAGCCGGCTGCGAAGGAGGCTTCCGGCTGCGCCGCCAGCGCGTCGATCTGGCGGCACAATTGCATGTGCGTGTGCCGAAGGGCAGTACCGAGGGCGTGCGCTGCTTCGTCGGCAGTGAGGCTTTGCATAATGGCTCCTTGGCCGGGTGGAAACACGAAGAATGTCTGCGGTGCGAACCGTCGCCGGCGAGCGGCGTGGCACCGGTGCTGCTGCCGGAGACCATGTGTGACTAGTGGCTTGTCAGCACGGGCACGACCGTACCGGCCAGCACGGTCTCGGTGACGCCGCCCAGCACCAGCTCGCGGAAGCGCGAATGCCCGAAGTTGCCCATGACGATCAGGTCGTGCGCCCCTGTGGCGGCCAGCCCGAGCAGCGCCTCGCCGATGTTGCCGGTTGGTGCCGGTGCTGGCGTCAGAATCTCGACGTCGATGCCGTGACTGGCCAGGTAGGTGGCAAGCTGGTCGCCCGCCTGGACTTGAGAGCCACTGTATTTCTGTGGGTGAAAGCAGGCCGCCGTCACGCTGGCCGCGCGGCGCAGCAGCGGCAGGGCGGCGCGTACGGCCCGGCTCGCCTCCATGCTGCCGTCCCAGGCGATCAGGGGCCGGACGGGTACCCTGGTGACCGCGGTCGTGGACGGCACCACCATCACCGGACACGGCGCATGGATGAGGATAGTGCGTGCCAGCGAGTAATCGTCGGCCAGGATCGCATCGGGGTGGGTGACCTGGCCGATCAGCAGCAGATCGCAATAGCGCGCCTCCAGCGGCAAGGCGCGGATGGCCGATTCATCGCTGAGCTTGCTTTCCAGCGGCACGACGCCTGCAGCGCTTACCGCGGCTTCAAAGTCCGTCAACGTACGTTTCGCGTTGTCGGTCAGGAAGTTGTAGTCGTCCGGCCCGATGGGCGCCACAGTGGAGGCGGCGCTGCAACGGGCGATGAACTCGATCGCGCCCGAGAGGGCGATGCCGGTCAGGCGCGTTCCTTCAGCCAGCGCGATCGCCGCTGCCAGCCGGTAGCGTGCTTGCGCCAGTTCCGGCTGGCACGCGTGGACGAGAATCGATTGGTAGGACATGGCTTTCCCCTCGGTGGGTGACGTGGCGAACATGGTTGGGCGCGCCGGCCGTCAGGGCGTGATCGCCACCTTCAGCACGCCGTCGCGCTGGTTGGCAAACAGGTCGTACGCTTCTTCGATCTGCTCGAGCCGGAAGCGGTGCGTGATCATCGGTTGCAGGTCGAGGCGGCCGGAGGCAACGATGGCCATCAAACGGCGCATGCGCTCCTTGCCGCCGGGGCACAGCGTGGTCACCAGCGACTGGTCGGCCAGCCCGGCCGCAAAGGCGTCGATTGGCAGCGACAGCTTGCCGGAGTACACGCCCAGGCTCGACAGGGTGCCGCCCGGCTTGAGGGCGCGCAGGCAGTTCTCGAACGTCTGCTGGGTGCCGAGCGCCTCGATCGCCACATCGACGCCCTGGCCACCGGTCAAGCGCATGATTTCCCCGACCGGGTCGGTTTCGCGGTAATCGATGGTGTGATCGGCCCCCAGTTGCCGGGCCATCTTCAGACGTTCCGGAACGGTGTCGACGACGATGATGCAACTGGCGCCGCGCAACCGTGCGCCGGCAGTGGCGCACAGGCCGATGGGGCCCTGGGCAAAAATGGCAACCGTATCGCCGAGGCGGATGCCGCCGTGTTCGGCGCCGCCGAACCCGGTGCTCATGATGTCGGGGCACATCAGTACCTGCTCATCGGAGAGGCCATCGGGAATCGGCGCGAGGTTGGCCATCGCGAACGGCACCTTCAGGTACTCTGCCTGGCAGCCGTCGATCGTGTTGCCGAAGCGCCAGCCGCCGATCGCGTGGCCGCCGCACTGGGACTGGCGGCCGTCCAGGCAGGTATGGCACTGGCCACACGGCGTGATGGCGCCCACGACCACGCGCTGGCCAATCCGGTAACCGGTCACGCCGGGGCCCAGTTCGTGGATCGTGCCGACCGGCTCGTGCCCGATCGTCAGGCCCGGCTTGACGGGATATTCGCCTTTCAGGATGTGGACGTCGGTGCCGCAAATCGTCGTCAGCGTGATCTTGATGACGGCTTCGCCGGGCCCGGCGACCGGAACGGGTTTGCGGTCCAGGATGATGCGGCCGGGGCCGGTAAAGACTGCTGCGTTCATCATGTTCATGACAACCTCCGGTGTCTTCGTGCTTGCTGTCGCGCTGCCGGCAACGAGGTGCCGATCTGTCGTGCCGTCGCAAGGATGACGGGGAGGGGCTGCGAAATCCATGACGTGCATCAAAACCGTCAGCGTGCCATGGCGCTGCGGCCAGTTACACCATCGGACTGCAGGGCGAGAAACCGTTTGCCATCGCGGCGATCCGTTGTGGATCGGTCAGCACGACGGCGCGCTTGTCGACCGTGATCAGTCCCAGCTTGGTGAAGCGGCCCAGCAGGCGGCTGATGCTTTCGATGGTCAGGCCGAGATAGCTGCCGATGTCTTCGCGCGACATGCGCAGCTGAAATTGCGCGGGAGAATAGCCGCGGGCCGCGTAGGCCGCCCCCATGTCGGCCAGGAACGTCGCCATCCGCTGCTCCGCCCGCATATGGCCAAGCAACAGCATCAGGTGCTGTTCGCGGTTGATTTCACAGCTCATCAAGCGGTAGAAGCGGCGATGCAGGCCGGGAATGTCCTCGAACAGGCGTTCGAGCGCCGCGAACGGCAGTTCGCACACGATGCTGTCTTCGAGTGCGATCGCGTCGGACTGGTGGATGCCCGTGCCCACGGCTTCGAGCCCCAGCAGTTCACCGGCCATCGGGAAGCCCGTGATCTGGTCGCCCGCAGGACCGGACCGGCGGATTTTGAAGAAGCCGCAGCGCAGCGCGTACAGGCTGCGCAGTGGCTGGCCGGTGCGGTACAGCGTGTCGCCGGCCGCAATGCGGCGATGCTGGCCAACCAGGCGATCGAACCGCATCTTGCTGCCCGAGTCCAGGCCGGTGGACAGACACAGGCCACCGGTGTTGCAGTCGCCGCACTGGCCCTTCATGACCGATACCAAGCCGGGTGGGGCCGGACCGGGGGACACGCGTAATGGCGCATTCATGGTGGTAAAACCTCATGTTGGTGATGCTTTCCACCTGCCGGGGGGGCGGCGGAACCAGGGACAGGGCGCGCGCCGCCGCGTGCTGCACGCTTGGCGGCGTACATTGCGGCGTCGGCATGGGCAATCAGTTGCGCCGGCGTGGTGCCATCGTGTGGAAACACGGCAACCCCGATACTGGCCGACAGGCAGACCGCCCTGCCATCGATGACGATCGGTGCGCGGGCGGCCACGGCCACGCGGGCGAGCAAGGCAGCCAGCAGCGCGTCGTCGTGCATGCCGGGCAGCGCGGCGACGAACTCGTCGCCGCCAAAGCGCGCCAGCGTGTCCGACCCGCGCAGTGCGGCGCGCAGGTTCTGGGCGATGCTGGCCAGCAGGCGGTCGCCGGCCGGATGGCCCATGCTGTCGTTGACCTGCTTGAAACCATCAAGGTCGATAAAGGCCAGCGCCACGCTGGACGAGGCTTCACGCGCGCATGCCAGCAGCTGTTCGAGCCGCTCGCCGAGCAGGACACGGTTGGGCAGGCCGGTCAGCGCGTCGTAGTTGGCGCGTTCTTCGAGACGGCGGCGCTGCAGGCTGGCGCTGGTCACATCGGCGAACATGGCGATGTAATGGTGCGGCTTGCCGTCGGCGCCCGGGACCGCAACGATTGTCAGGCGCTCGGCGAACAGGGTGCCATCCTTGCGCCGGTTCCAGGCTTCGCCCTGCCAGTAGCCTTCGCTGGTGATCGCTTGCCACATGCGGGCATAGAATGCGTGGTCTTGCACGCCCGACTTGAGGATGCGCGGATTCTTGCCGCACACGTCATCTTCGGTGTACCCGGTGATGGTGCAAAATGCGCGGTTGACCGCCAGGATCGCGCCATCCAGGGCCGTGATCATGATGGCGTCACGGCTGTGGTGGAACACGGACGCCGCCAGTTCCCCGGCGGTGCTGGCGCAAGCTGGCTGGATGGATGGCGTGGATGTCATGACGTTCCGGCTTGGTGTGCTGAATGTATTGACAATATGCCCATCGCGGGGCCACGTCGAGATTAAGTTGGGGGAGAGGTCATATATTTTCTTGATTCTTGATTTGCATCAAAAAGAAACTGATTGGTTATTGATGTAAATCTGCACGTGCAGCGAGCTGGTCAATGTCCATGCCGCCGCAACAGCAGCGCAGGCAGCAGCGCGCCGGCCAGACCAATGACGCCGGCACCGGCGACCAGTGCCGGCGCCAGCAAGGCAAACTGGAACACCGCCGCCAGCCACGGCACGTACAGCGCCAGGGCCAGCAGGCCCAGGGCCGCCGCCACGACCAGCCAGAGGATCCGGTTGGGCTGGCGCAGCGAACCGATCAGGCTCGCGCCGGCTGCGCGGTTGACCAGGATCAGCGACAGGTTGGCAAACACCAGCGTGGCAAAGCCAAAGGCGCGTGCCTGCGCCGGCGCCAGCGCGCCCAGTGCCCAGCCATACGCCAGGGCCACCGCCAGCAGCGGACCGAGACCCATGGCCAGCGTGCGTGCCAGCGCGCCAGGCGAAAACAGCGGCGCCTGCGCATCAAGCGGCGGGCGCTGCATTGCACCAGGCGCTGCCGGCTCGTTTTCGAACACCAGCGTGCAGGCGGGATCGATGATCAATTCCATGAACACGATGTGCATTGGAAACAGCAACGGCGGCCAGCCGGCGAGGATCGGCAGGATGGCCATCCCGGCGATCGGCGCATGCATCGAAATGACGTAGCGGATCGACTTGCGCAGGTTGTCGTGGATCCGGCGGCCGGCGCCGATGGCATCGACGATCGATGCGACGCGGTCGTCCAGCAGCACCAGCGCCGCCGCCTCGCGCGCCACGTCGGTACCGCGCCCGCCCATGGCGATGCCCACATGGGCGGCCTTGAGTGCCGGCGCGTCGTTGACGCCGTCCCCCGTCATGCCGACCGTGGCGCCACCCCGTGCGAATGCCTGGACCAGGCGCAGTTTCTGCGTCGGGGCAATGCGCGCGCAAATACTCAGTGCGCCGATGCGCGCGTCCAGCGCCGCATCGCCCAGTGCATCGAGCGCCGCGCCGGTGAGCACCGGCGTGTCGGCCAGCCCAGCCTGCCGGGCGATGGCGCGCGCCGTGTCCGGATGGTCGCCCGTGATCATCACCACGCGGATGCCGGCCCCGGCGCAGCGGGCGACGCAAGCGGGGATCTCGGGCCGCAGCGGGTCGGCCAGGGCCAGCAAACCCGATGGCACGAACGGGATCTCGGCAGCGCGGGCTGGCCAGCTGGCGCCGGGCAGGGTGGCCTGCGCCACCGCCAGCATGCGCAGACCGTCCTGCGCCATGGATGACGCCGCAGCCAGCAGCCCGGCACTAGCCCCGGCATCGGCATCGGCATGATGATTGCACCACCCCAGTACGGTTTCCGGTGCGCCCTTGGCCGCAGCGATCAGGACGCCATCGGGCCGCTGCCACACCTGCACCAGTGCCCGTTGCTGCGCGCTCACGCCGTATTCGTGTACGAGCGACCAGTCCGGATGGCGCTGCACCGGCGCCAGGTTCGCCGCGCCGAGTCGTTGCACGGCCCGGTCGATCGGGTCGGGCCCTGTCGCCGTGCTGGCCAGCACGGCTGTTTCAAGCAGCGGCGCCAGCGCGGCCGGCAGGGGTTCGTCCATCACCGGATGGCGCGCACCGTGCGCGTACAGCGCCACGACGTCCATCCGGTTGGCTGTCAGGGTGCCGGTCTTGTCGACGCACAGGACCGAGATGGCGCCCAGTGTTTCGATCGCCGGCAGGCGCCGCACCAGGACCTGTTGCCGCGACAGGCGCCAGGCGCCGATCGCGGGGAACACGGTCATCACGATCGCGAGTTCTTCGGGCAGCATCGACATGGCCAGCGCGATGCCCGCCAGTACGGCTTGCAGCCAGTCGCCGCGCATGAGGCCATAGACCAGCACCAGGACGACGCTGAACGCCATGCCCAGCACGGCGAAGACGCGCGCCAGCGCAGCGCTCTGGCGCTGCAGCGGGGAGGGCGCGGGGCGCAGCGACTGCAGTGACGCTGCAATCCGGCCCAGCTGGCTGCGCGCGCCGGTGGCGGCCACACGGGCGAGCGCGTGGCCCTGCAGTACCAGGGACCCCGCAAACAGCATGGCCGTTGCATCTTTATCGACCGGCATCGATTCGCCGGTCAGCAGTGACTCGTCGGTCTGCAGTCCCGTGCTGCTGAGCACGTGAGCATCGGCCGGCACCCGGTCGCCTTCGTGGACGGCGATGAGGTCGCCGGCCACGATGCCGGCGCTGTCGATGACGTGCCAGCAGCCGTCGCGCAGCACGTGCGCGCGCGGACTGGCCAGATCGCGCAGCGCGGCCAGCGCGCGCTCGGTCTTGCCTTCCTGGTACAGAGCCAGGCCGAGACTGACGGCGACCATCAGGCACAGCAGCAGCCCTTCATCGAGCTGGCCCAGCACCAGGTATAGCAGGGCCGCGCCCACGAGCAGCAGGAACATCGGCTCGCGGGCGCTGTCGGCAAGAATGCGGCGCCAGGTGCGGCGCTCGGTCTCGGCCAGCGTGTTCGGCCCGTCCGTGGCGATGCGGTGTGCGGCCTCGGCGGCGCTTAAGCCGTCGGCCGTTAGGTCGGCGGCCATCAGTGCGCCATCAGTACCGGCACCGTCATGCGGTCCAGGAGCGTTTCCGTGACGCCCCCCAACACCAGCTCACGCAGGCGCGGCCGGCCGTAGGCGCCCATCACGATCAGGTCGGCGTCCAGGCAATCCGTGCAGGCCAGCAAGGCGGCGCCGTCATCGATCGGCGACGGTTCGACGTGCACCTCGCAGCGCACGCCCTGGCGTGCCAGATACAGCGCGAGATCGGTGCCCGGCTCGCGCCCGATTGCCTCGAGCGGCTGGAACAGGACGATTGCCACCAGACCTGCATCGCGCAGCAGCGGCATCGCGCCGGCGACGGCGCGCGTGGCCTGCAGGCTGCCGTCCCATGCCAGCATGATGCGTCCACCGATCGTCTCGTGCCGGCGTACATGGGGAAGCACCAGCAGGGGGCGCGCGCTGCCCTGAACCACCTGCGCCGGCACTGGCCCGGCCAGATGGGCTGCCGCCGGATCGTCGAGGTCGGTCTGGCTGACGATGACCAGGTCGGCATAACGGCCTTGCAGCGCCAGTCCGCCGGCCGGATCGTCGTCGGCATAGCGCCGCTCGTGACTGGCAACGCCCTCGGCAGCGGCGATGGCGTCAAAGCGCGCCAGTGCGGCGTCGTGGTCGCCCCGGCGTTCGTGCTGCTGCGCCAGCAGCATGGTGCTGCCGGCCTCGGCATAGCGCGAGATACCGGAAAAGGCGCTGCCGACCAGGTGCGCGCCGCAGCGCGCGGCCAGCTGCGCCGCGTACCGTATGCGCGCCTCGGCATGCAGCGAATGGTCGACGTGAACGACGATGGTCTTGTAGCACATGCTGCACCTCCGGATGGCCGTGACAGCCAGCGTACGGCGCGTCGTGGCGGTGAGTCCAGCGCGACGTTTGCGCTTGGCCCAACCGGTTTCACCGAATTTGACTTGCATCAAACTTGCCGGGCGAAGCAGAAGGCGAACGTCCGCCAGGCGACGGGTCGCCGCGATTTTTGATGCATGTCATAGCGATGTTCGGGCTTGCACGACTAGGATCAACCCGATGCCCGATGCCCGATGATCGGTCGACGGCAGGCGCAGACACCATCTTCCGGAGAATGACCATGTCCCATTCCATGACCCGTTTCGATCCCGTCGCACGCATGCTGCGTGCCGATCCGTTTCGCAGCATCGATGACTTTTTTGCCGACCTGCGCCTGCCGCTGCGGGGCGCCGATCTGGCCCCGCGCGTGCGCATCGACGTCACCGAGAGCGGCGACGGCTACCGCGTCAAGGCCGACCTGCCGGGCGTAAAGAAAGAAGACATCAAGGTCAATATCGACGGTAATCAGGTGTCGATCAGTGCCGACATGGTTTCGCAGAGCGAACACGAAGGCGCCACGACCATCTGCGCCGAACGCGCCTGGGGTCAGTTCTACCGCAGCTTCACGCTGCCGCAGGCGGTCGATGACGCTGCGGCCCGGGCCGAATTCAAGGATGGCGTCCTGCAGCTGGAGCTGCCCAAGAAAGCGGGCGGCAGCGGCACGCCGCTGGCGATCGCGTGACCCCGAACGCCCTGCAGGTACCGACCTTGCCTGCCCATGCGGCGGCGGAGCATCAGCCCATGTTCCGGCGCATCCTGTTGCCGGTCGACGGTTCATTGTCGATGACGCCCCTGGTCCGCACCTGCCTGGCGTTTGCCGCCGGTACTGGCGCGGCGGTGGTCGCCGTGCATGTCGTCACGGACACCGATGCTGCTGGCGCCGGCCGCATCCACGCTGGCCGCATCCTGCAAAATGTGGCCGAAACGGCGCGCACGCTGGGCGTGGCGTGTGAGTGCAAGGTCTTGACCGGCGCCGAACCGTGGCGCGACATTGTGCGCGCCGCGCTCGACTATCACGCTGACCTGATTTGCATGGGTTCGCATGGCCGCCATGGCGTCAGCGAGCACATTCTTGCAAGCCAGACGGCGCGCGTGATCGAGCACACACATCTGCCTGTTCTGCTGTTTCGCTGAGAGGAGGGTATGCGCATTTCAGATCTGCCATCCCTGCCTGCCACCGGATGTGCCACGCCTGGCGAGACGCCGGTGCGCGAGCTGGACCGTGCACTATACGCCCAGCTCGCCTGGTGGACGCAGGGCCTGTCCCCGGCCTCGCTGGCGGCGGCCGCCACGGACTGGCTGGTGCACCTGGCCGGCTCTCCCGACAAGCAGCGCGAACTGGTCATCAAGGCGCAGCGCAAGCTGTTGCGCCTGGCGGCAAGCGCCGCCGCAAGTGCCGATCAGAACGGCGCACCCTGTATCGCCCCGCTGCCGCAAGACCGCCGTTTCGCCGCGCCCGAATGGCAGGCGTGGCCATTCAACCTGATCCACCAGGCGTTCCTGTTCGAGCAGCAATGGTGGTACAACGCCACGACCGGCGTGCCCGGGGTGACGCGGCATCACGAGCAGGTATGGACCTTCGCCGTGCGCCAGGCGCTCGACATGTTTTCGCCATCCAATTTCCTGCTGACGAATCCGGTCGTGCTCAAAGAAACCTGGCGTTCTGGCGGCATGAATCTGGTCAAGGGTTTGCACAATGCAATCGGGGATGCGAGCGGCGCAGCAGCGACGGCGCCAACGGGGTTCGAGCCCGGCCGGGGCGTGGCCCTGACACCTGGAAAGGTGGTGTACCGCAACCGCCTTATCGAGCTGATCCAGTACGAGCCGGCGACCGCCACCGTCTGCGCCGAGCCGGTCCTGATGGTGCCGCCATGGATCATGAAATACTACATTCTCGACCTGTCCCCCACCAATTCCCTGGTGCGCTACCTGGTCGGCCAGGGCCACACCGTCTTCATGATTTCCTGGAAAAATCCGGATGCAGCCGATCGAGATCTCGGGATGGACGATTATCTGCAGCAGGGCGTGATGGCGGCCATCGACCAGGTCGCCGCGCGGCGCCCCGGTTACACGATCCAGGCGCTCGGCTACTGCCTGGGCGGCACGCTGCTGGCGATTGCCGCAGCCGCCCTGGCGCGCGATGGCGACGAGCGCCTGGCCAGCCTGACCCTGCTGGCGGCGCAGGTCGACTTCACCGAGCCTGGCGAACTGGGCCTGTTCATCGATGAGAGCCAGCTGAATTTCCTCGACAATGTCATGGCTGGCAAAGGCTATCTCGATGGCACGCAGATGGAAGGCGCGTTTGCGCTGCTCAATTCAAAGGACATGGTCTGGTCGCGCATGGTGCAGAATTATCTGCTGGGGAAGGGGCGGCGCGTCACCAGCGACCTGGCGGCCTGGAATGCCGACGCCACCCGGATGCCCTACCGCCAGCAAAGCGAGTACCTGCGCAGCCTGTATCTCGACAACGATCTGGCGCAGGGCCGCTACCGCGTTGGCGGCAGGCCAGTGGCCCTGTCCGACCTGCACTTGCCCATGTTCGTGCTCGGTACCCGGCGCGACACGGTTGCGCCCTGGCTGTCGGTCTACAAGCTGCACCTGCTGGCTGACGCTGAAATCACGTTCTGCCTGACGGGCGGCGGGCACAATGCCGGCGTCGTCAACCCGCCCACGGCAAGCGGCGGGCACGGCTACCAGATCGCCACGCGCGCCCGCGACGGCCGCTATCTCGATCCGGATGCCTGGTGCGCCGCAGTGCCATCGCAACCGGGCTCATGGTGGCCGGCTTGGGAGCACTGGCTGCGCAGCCATGCCACCGCGCAGATCGCCGCCATGGCGGTTGCTGCTCCGGATCCGGCCCATGCGGACGATGCGCCGGGGCAATACGTGCTGGTGCGGTGATGCGCTCCAATGTGGCAGGACGGTTGGGTGCAAGGCCATGATGATGGCCGTTTTTGACGTGCATCATTCAAATTGTATAACTGTTTCTGCACACTGCATGGCATGACTGCCATACGACATGGCGTTCATCCATCAACCAGGGAGTCCCCATGAATACCAAGCAAAAGCGCCGCATGAACACGATTTTCTATGCACTGCTGGCGCACGCCGTTGTCGTCCATGGCGCTGCAGCACAGACGCCGGTGGACACCACGTCGTCGTCCGCAAAACAAGAAGCGATCGCCAGCGAACACGTGCGCGACGCGGTTGCCGTGGTGCGCAAGCTTGACGACGTCGAGCGGATGCAGGGCGTCTTGACAAGCGCCAAGGGCATCTTCATCGTGCCAAATTACCGGCGCGCGGCCGTGGGCGTGGGTGCGGCTGGCGGCACCGGCATCCTGCTGGTGCGGCGCGCCAATGGCGGGTGGAGCGACCCCGTCTTTTACAACACGGGCGGGCTCAGTGTGGGCCTGCAGGCGGGCGTCGAGGGCGGTAGCCTGGTTCTGGTGCTGAATAACGACAAGGCGGTCAATGCCTTCCTCAAGAAAAACAATTTTTCGGTCAATGCGAAGGCCGGCCTGACGGTAGTCAGGTGGAACAAGATGGTGCAGGGCACCGCTGGCGCTGGCGACGTCGTTGCCTGGAGCGACACCCAGGGCTTGTTCGGCGATGTCGCGACGGTGCAAGTCAATGACATCCGCTTCAACCAGAACGTGACGAACGCGTATTACGAGCGCACGCTTTCGGCGACGGATGTCATCAAGGGAACGACCAACAATCCACAGGCCGCGCCACTGGTCGATGCCCTCGTTGCGGCCGCTGAGCCCGCGAAGTGAAGGTAACGTCGCGGCGGCGCGTTCATTCCAGCTGCAGCGCCGCGATCAGCGCGGCGTCGCGCCCGTAGATGTCGGGTGCAAACAAGGCCTGGCCCTGACGATCGACCAGCGCCGTTGCATAGAACAGCACGACGGGCACCGGCGCGGTCAGCTTCACGAAACGGTTTTTGCCCGCGCTCATGGCGGCAGTCACCTGTGCAGCGCTCCATTGCTGTGGATCGGCCAGTACGAATTGCGCGAGCTCGGCCGGTTGTTCGACGCGGATGCAGCCATGGCTCAGGTCACGGTGCGTGCGCTGGAACAGTTCCCTGGCCGACGTCGAATGCAAATAGATATTCATCGGGTTGGGCAACCCGAACTTGACGTCGCCCAGCACATTGCGTGAGCCGGGGCGCTGCCTGACCCTGGCGCCGCCGGTCCGCAGGCGGCTTGCCGCATCGCCGGCCCCAATCTGCAGCACACGCCCGTCCGATCCCACCAGTTCCATGTCGTTCTGCTGCAGATAGGCAGGATTACGCGCCAGCTTCGGGAGGATTTCATTCTTCTGGATACTGGTTGGAACATTCCAGTAAGGCGCGAATTCCAGGTAGCGCATTTCTCCGATGAACAGCGGCGTGGGCGTGCGGCCACGCGCGCCGACGATCACGCGCATTTCCAGCGTGGGCGCTGCAAAGTTGTCCCTGGCATCGAAGGTCCATAAGCGGTAGGTGGGCACGTTCACGACGACGACGCGCCCGTGCGCCGGCGGCGGTGGCAGCCAGCGCAGGCGTTCGAGCGTCAGCGCCAGCTGGGCGATGCGATGCACGGGCGGTACTGACAGGGCCGTGACCGTCGCAGCGCCCAGTACGCCGTCTTCATCCAGGCCGTGCCGTGCCTGGAAACGCCGCACGGCGCCCGCCAGTGCCGGCGTATAGATGCCGTCGCTGGCCGGGGGCGCCCGCGCGTCCAGATCACCCAGTAACTGCAGCCGCGCCTGCAGCATGGTCGCGCCCGTGTAAGGCTCGCCGGCGTGGATGGCGGCCCGTGCGACCGGCGGCAGCGCTGGCCAGGCCGGTGTTGCGCGAGACAGTTCGCGGTACTGTGCCAGTGCTGCCTTGACCCTGCCATACAGCGGAATGGCGGGCGCGGCGGCGTCGATGGCCTGCGCCAGCCCTTGCCCGTCGCGCACGGTGGCCAGGCGCTGGCGCGGGTCGAAACCGGTGTCGGGCGCTGCGGCAACCCGGCTGGCCCAAGCCGCGCGGCCCCCGTGCAGATCGCACAGGTACTGCACCATCGCGCGGTCGAGGTCGTGCGCGAATGCCGCCGATGCGCCCTCCGGACCGGCCAGCCGCCGGGTCAGCTCGTCCACCTGGTAGCGGCGCACGTCGAGCCCGTGCTCGGGCGCTGCACGCAGCAGTTGCAGTGCCAGCGGCGCCAGTCCCTGCGCGCCGGACAGCCAGGATGCAGCAGGTGGGGCGGCATGCAGCGCAGTGGAGTCGCATGGATTGACCGCCGGGGCAGGCGCCGGGACCTCGACGCCTGCGACGGCATCATGGGCAAATGCAGCGGAACCCATGGCAGCATGAAGCAGCAACAGCAGGAGTAGATGCGCGGCGCCGCCATGTGCTTTGGCGGGCCAGGTCAAACGGGGAACTACCATGGGGTGTGGTGCATGCGCAGTGATGGAGGAGTAATGTGACAGGCATCAAAATTACACCCTGCAGCGCATGGCAGTCGTTGATCTGCATCAATCGAGTGGGTCGCCGGTGCAACGACCGCGCCATGATGGCCGCGGTCTCTCCCGATCAGAAGTAGTAACGCAGCGACGCCCCCGCCGTGGCCTGCGGCACGGTCGTCACCAGCAAGCCACCGGCTGTACCATACGCGATGTCGCTGGCGAACTCGTGCGGCTGCAGTGTGGCAAACAGCGAACCCTGGAACTTGCCCAGATCGTAGGTCGCCTTCATGTCGTAGCGCACATAGGTCGGCATGTCGCGCTCGTACAGCGGTGTGCCCATGTAATAGGGATTGCCGGCCGTGACATACACGTCGCCACTGAGCGACAGCCGGCCCGGGCCCATCTCCGTGCGGTACTGGACGCCGGCTTTCCACGTGTGTTCCGGCACCGACAGGCGCGGACCGGCGCCAGGCGCGGGGTTGTCCAGCTGCGCGCGCAGGATGCGGCCGTAGCTCAGGTAAGTGTTCAGCGCGCTGCTGAGCTGGTAGTGCAGGTCAAGTTCGAGACCGCGGCGCGTGGTCTGGCCGGACGCGACGAACACGTCCGGCGCCGTGTTGATGATCTCGTCGTCATTCTGGATAGAGTAGAACGCGCCGGACACGCTCAGGCCGTCCAGTGGCGCCGCCTTGAAACCGAGGTCATGCGAGCGCACCCGGCTCGGATCGATGCCGGGATTGCTGCGCCCGCCAAGCGCGCCCAGCGGGCCCAGGCTGCCACTGGTGCTGATCTGCTCGGCTGCCGGCGAGCGGAAGCCTTGGGCGATGTTCGCGTACAGCTCGACGGCAGGCAGGACGTTCCAGATCGCGCCGTATTTTGGCGTGACCACCGAGGCTTCGTAGCCGGTCGATGCGGCGGGCAGCTTGCGGTTGACGAGGTCGTAGTCGAAGCGGTCATAGCGCGCGCCGCCGTGCAGCTTGAGCGTGGGCAGGATACGGTACTGGGTCTGGATGAACGCGCCATAGGTCAGCAGGTCGAGGTCCTGGTTGTTGACGTAGCTGGCGGTCGGTTGGCGGTTGCGGTATTGCTGGCGGAACGCATCGCCCTTGTCCTGGCGAGCCTCAAAGCCGGCCGTCAGCACGCCGGCTGAGCCGAAGACCCAGGTATTGCCGCCGCGCGCGCCAAAGATGTCGCGCTCGTCATAGCCATAGGTGTGCAGCGTGGTGCTGGTCTGGATCGCGCGGCTGCGCGCAAAGTCTTCCGCATAGGCGGTGGCAAACCAGCCCGCGTCGCCCGATGCCGGACTGCGGTTGAACACGAGCGTCTTGCGGTGTGCATCGCCAAAGCCCGGCAGGTTGAACATGGTGTCGTGCGGATCGACCAGCCCGGCTTCCATGGCTGGCAGCGACAGGTAGCCGGCGCCGGCATAGTCCGACTTGTAATAGGTGGCGCGCAGGCTGTAGACACCGTCGCCGATATTGGTCGAAAGCTTCCAGAACAGGTTGTTGCGGTCGAGGCTGGCGCCGTGGCGGAAACCGTCGAGGCTGTAGCGGTCGGCCACCACCAGTGAGCGGATGCGCCCGAAGTCATTCGACAGCACGAGCGAGCCGCGCCGCCCGCCATAGCTTTCCACGGTCACCGTGGCGCTCGACGGCGTGGCCGCGCCGCCTTCGCGGGTGCGGATCGTCACCGCGCCAGCGCGGTTCTGGTCGCCGTACAGGGCCGAGACCGGGCCCTTGATGACGTCGAACGTGTCGATCATGTCGCCGGTCATCCATTCGAGGAAGGCCGGACCGTGGCCCGCGCCGCCCTGACTCGATGGAATGTTCTGCGGCACGCCATCGATATAGATGGCGGTGTCGGCGCCGTGCGTGCCCTGGGTGGCGAAGCCGCGCATGCGAAAGCCGTTGCCGGTGTCGCCCTGGTCGATATTGTTGGCGACCACGCCCGGCACGCGGCGAAACACGTTCGAGATGTCGCGGCCGATGTCGAGCGTGGCCAGGTCTTCGACCGTCACGGTGGTCACGCTGCCCGGCAGCGACCTGGCGCCCAGGCCAGGCGCCAGCCGTTCATCGTCGCCGCGCTGGCCCCGGACTTCGACGACCTGCGCCGGGGATCCGGCCAGCGGCGCGAGGTCGGGCGTCTCGTCATCAGCCACGGCAACGCCGCCAAACAGGCAGGTGAGCATGACGGCGCGGGGAATCGCACGCAGGCGGGTGAAACGGGTAGCGGATTGCACGATCAAGACTCCAGTGGGTGGCAAGGTGAGGGTGAGAGAAACAGATATCAGCGGCGCTGCCGGCTGCGCTCGCGCCATAGGGCGATGCAGGCCAGCACGGCGAAGGCGCAGGCCCAGGCCGGCAGCATCCAGGTGCGCGCCGGCATGGGCGCCGGGCGCGCCAGCGCAGGCGATGCGGCGTAGCGGGGCACCGCATCGAAGTCGCGGAACCCATAGCCGCCCAGACAGGTGCGGGCGCACGGCGCCTGTTCGTCGCCCAGTGCTGCGCGCTGAATGGCGGCCTGGAACCAGTCGCGCAAGCGGCCCTGGTGGCGCGCGACGTCCTCGATGAAGCGGCGATGGCGGGCGCGATCGGTGCCGGCGGCGTCGGCGAAGGCGGCATTGGCAAGACTGACGGGACTGAGCACGCTCATGCGGGTAAAGAACGCAGCGCGCGCATGTTCGGCCAGCGCGAATTCGCGTTCGACGCCTGCCATGAGACGTTCGGTTTCCTGGGCCCGGTGCAGGCGTGACACGCTCGAAGCGACTTCGCCCGGCGCGGTGCGCCTGGGTTTCCATTCGGGATGGCTGTCATAGAAACGCGCCAGGCTGCCGGCCTGGCCGGCATTGACCTGATCAAGGGCATCGCGCATGGCCTGCACATAGCGTTCGCGGGGCGGCACCGGTGCCGCGATGCGGGTGACGGCGTCGAGGGCGGCCGGCAGCACGATCGCGAACAGCAGCCACAGCCCAAAGCCGGCAAAGGCGGCGCTCATGCGGTTCGCGCAGTAGGCGCAGACGGCGATGCCGACGCCGCTCCAGAACGCCGAGTACAGCAGCACCAGACCGGCCCACCGGGCAAGCGCGCCTGCCCCGGCGCCATCGAATGGCACGGCGCCGGACAGCAGCGCGGCGCCAGCGACGCCCAGGATCAGCAGGATCGTCGCGAGCAGGACGCGTACGCCGGCCTGGACAAACAGGATGCGCGCCGTGCCGACGCCCTGCAGCAGCAGGCTGCGCAGCCGCAGGCTCTCGCGGTCTTGCGTCAGCACCGACGCCGACAGCGTCAACAGGATCAGGGGCCACAGGTAGACCACGAAGAACATCAGGTCATAGCGGCCCGATGCCAGGCGGGCAGGGTGGTCGATGTCGGTGGCAGTGCGCACCGACGCCATCGATTCGGCCCGCACCCGCACATAGGCCGGCTGGATGTCGGCCAGGCCGATCGCCAGCGCCGCACCCGGCAGCGCCGGCATGACGGCAAAGCCCACGTGCTCGCGAAACGCGTAGCCGCGCACGTCCACTGGCGTGCGGTAATACAGCAGGCCGGCAAATTCGGGCGCGTCCGGCTGCGCGAAGTAGCGCGCTGCGAGATCCCTGGCCGCGGTGCGCACTGCGGCCTCCTGCGCGACTGCCGCCTGGCTCGCAGCCTGCGCGTGCTGCTGGAAGCGGGCGCCTTCAAACAGGCCATACCAGGCCAGCAACAGCGCCGCCGCGAGCAGCAGCAGCGTGCCGCGCTCGCGCAGCAGTGCGCGCAGATCGAAGCGAATCAGTGCCAGGGTGCGGATCATTTGACGCTCCCGAGACGAAGGCGCCGCAGCGCGGCCCAAGCGAGGCCAATGCTGGCAACGAGCAGCGTGAAGAGCGGCAGCAACCAGCGCACGGCCACTTCACGCAGATCGAGCGCCGCATAGCCAAACGTGAGTGGGGGAATGGTGCGCCACAGCGCCGCATCGGCCTGGTACTTGACACCATCGCGGTCGGGATGACGCGCCAGGTCGCTGTTGAGCAGGTTTTGCATCAGGCGGCGGTGGGTTTCGGCAGCGCGGACGAATTCGACGTGGCTGGCGCTGTCGCTGGCGGCCAGCCGGCTCGACAGCCCGGCGATCGCGGCGGCCGGCGACAACCAGCCCGCCAGCGCCATCGCCCGGTCCTGGCTTGCCAGCGCCGCGAACAGCGGGCCGTAATGGCGGTCGAAGACGACATTGCCATGCGCTTCACTGCGCAGCTGGCTGATGCCAGCCCAGTTGACCGGCAGGTCGGCCACCTTGTCGACGCCATACTGCTTGAGCAGTTGCTGCTTGTGGCGCTCGGCCTCCTGCGGATCGTCCGGCATGCCGAGGTCGTCGTCGACGGCTTGCCGGAATGCCTGCGAGGACGGCAGCGGCGCGGCCGATTGCGCCAGTTCGGCAGCGGCGCGCGGCAGCACGAGCGTGAGTGCCGTCCACAGGGTAACGAGCAGGGCCAGGCTGGCGCGCAGCGTGGCCGCATACGCCGACGCGGCCGTGACGATGGCAGCCCAGACAGTCAGGTAGACGAGGTAGCCGCCACCGAAGAGCAGCGCCCGCAGGCCTGGATCGGCAACCGGTTCGCCGCCGCCGGCCTGCCACTTCAGGGCGACGATGGCGACGATGGCGGGCAGCGACAGCGTCATGGCCAGGCATAGCAAGACCGCGCCACGTGCGACCGCGATTGCGCCCAGTGGCGCACCGTTCAGGCGCAGCGCCGGCAGCATCCCGCGTTCGCGCTCGCCGGCAAACATGCCGAAGCCGAGAAAGATCATCGCTGCCGGCGCCAGCACTTGCAGCACCAGCGCGGGGCTCAGGCGAAACTGGCGGTCGGCGCCCGCGCTGTCGGCAGCGGGGCGGTACACCATGTCGTTCTGCTTGTGCGCTTCGAGCCAGATGCTGGACCCCACATATTGTTCGATGCCGGGATCGATCGCCGCCAGTGTCGGCAGCGGCTTGAACGCGTACACGCCGTAGTGGGCGGCAGAATGGGGATTCTTGCTGCCCTGGTGCACCCAGCGTTCGGCCTCCGCCGCAGCCGCGACGGTGCGCGCAGCGCGGGTGCGTTCCAGGTCGAGCGAGGCCAGCAGCGCCGCGCCTGCGGCCAGCGCCAGTCCGAGGGCCAGCACGAGCGCCACGCGCCAGTCACGCCGGCGCTCGCGCCAGTCGGCCTGCCAGGCGCCGATGAAGGCTTGTCGCCACACGGGATCAACCACGGGCCGCGAGACTGTCGAGGTAATTGCGTTCGAGTTCGCCGGCATGCAGTTCTCCAAGTTGCCATTCGCTGACCAGGTGGCCGCCCACCAGGACGCCACAGCGGTCCGCCAGTTCCTGCGCGCGCAGCAGGTCGTGCGTGGCCATGATCACGGCCGCCCCGTCATTGGCGACGGTGCGGATCAGGTGGCCGAAGGCGACGCTTGCTTCCGGATCGAGGCCCGAGGTCGGCTCGTCGAGCACCAGCACGCGCGCGCCCTTGGCCAGCGCCATGACGATGCCGACCTTCTGGCGCATGCCTTTCGAATAGCCGTGCGCCTGGCGGTGCCAGGCGTGGCGGGGCAGCCCGACCCGCTCCAGCAAGGCTTCGATCCCGGTTGTGTCGAGCCGGCGCCCCAGCAGGCGCATGAAGAAGTCGACGTTCTCGACGCCGGTCAGGCGCTCGTACAGGGCCACGTTTTCGGCGATGTAGGCGGCGTGCCGGATCGCGGCCTCGGCCGGCATTAACGGCGAACCGGCCAGTGTGATGCGGCCGGCGTCGGGTTTGACGAAGCCGAGCAGGCAACCGATCGTCGTGGATTTGCCGGCACCATTCGGGCCAAGCAATGCATAGACCTGGCCTGCTTCGACGTGCAGGTTGAGGTCGTTGACGACGACGCGTTCGCCGTAGCGTTTGGTCAGGTGGTCGATGCGGATCATGGCGTCTCGTGGAGTACGGGCGTGCAGGGTGGACCGGCGGGCACAGGATGTGCGCCTTATTGATAATGATATCTCATTACTGGCAAAGTGAATACTATTTCATGGCTGGCAAGAAAGGTGCATGGTTGCCTTGCACGCTGGTGATCTGGCTGCAGCATGGTGGTATCAAATTTTTCTATTTCTTCATGGCCGGTATTGCTCTCTATGATGGTCGCAGAGCGCCATCGAGTCGCAGCACGCCGACCACCAACATCAAGAACCCAGGAGACCACATGGCTGACCACCAGCACCCGAGCCAGCTGCTCGCCAGCTTCGCTGCCAACCTGCGCTATGAGCAGATTCCCGACGCCGTGCGCATGCGCACCGAAGATTTGTTCCTCGACTGGATCGGTTCCGCGCTGGCCGGCCGCACATCGCGCGCCGTGCAAACCATCGACCGCTACGCGGAGACGATGGGGCCGGGCGGCGGGCCCTGCGAGGTGCTGATCTCGCGCCGCACAACGACGCCGCTGTTCGCGGCGATGGTCAACGCGGCTGCCTCGCACGTCGCCGAACAGGACGACGTGCACAACGGCTCGGTATTCCATCCCGGCGCGGTCGTGTTTCCGGCAGCGCTGGCCGTTGCCCAGTCGATCGGCGCCAGCGGGCGCGACCTGTTGGCGGCGGCCGTGGCCGGCTACGAAGTGGGCATCCGCGTCGGCGAATTTCTCGGCCGCTCGCATTACCGCATCTTCCACACGACGGGTACGGCCGGTACGCTGGCGGCTGCCGCTGCGGCGGGGCACCTGCTCAAGCTCACACCCGACCAGATGCTGCATGCCTTCGGCTCGGCCGGCACCCAGGCGGCGGGCTTGTGGGAATTCCTGCGCGACGCCGCCGACTCGAAGCAGTTGCATACGGCCGCCGCGGCCGCCAATGGCCTGACATCGGCCTACCTGGCGCAGGATGGCTTTACCGGTGCACGCCGCATTCTCGAGGGTGCGCAGGGCATGGCGGCGGGCATGTCGAGCGACGCCGATCCGGCCAAATTGACCGACCGTCTGGGCGAGCGCTGGGCGCTGGCCGAGACGTCCTTCAAATTCCACGCGTCGTGCCGACACACGCATCCGGCCGCCGACGCCTTGCAGCAGGTGATGCGAACCCACGGCCTGCAACCGGAGCAGATCACGCGCGTCGTCGCGCACGTGCACCAGGGCGCGATCGACGTGCTGGGCGCAGTCGTCGATCCGCAGACGGTGCATCAGGCCAAATTTTCGATGGGGACGGTGCTGGGGCTGATCGCGCATTACGATGTGGCCGGCCTGAGCCAGTTCGAAGACAATTTCAATGCGGCGCCAATCGCGGCGTTTCGTGGCAAGGTGGGCATGGAGTTCGACGACGAAGTCGACACCGCCTATCCGGCGCGCTGGATCGGCAAGGTCACGGTCGAAACGACCGATGGCCGGCGTCTCACCGGCCGGGTCGACGAACCGAAGGGCGACCCCGGCAACACCTTGTCGCGCGCTGAACTCGAACAGAAAGCGCTGCGGCTAGCCTTGTTTGGCGAAGCCGCGAGCGAGGCCGAGATGCATGCGCTGGCCGCGCGCATCTGGAACCTGGCGGACGCGCCCAGAGTGGGAAACCTGTTTGCCTGAACAGACCTGATACAGTCGTGACACTCTCGTCTCCCGCTGTATCAGCTTTTCCGATGGCACTGAACAATATCCTCAGAAGGCTGGATCTCACCAGCCTGCAGCTTTTCCTGGCAATCCACGAAGAAGGTTCACTCACCCGCGCCGCCGAGCGCGAAGCCATTGCCGTCTCGGCCGCCAGCAAGCGGCTGGCCGACATGGAGGGGGCACTGGGCGTGGCGCTGATGGTGCGCGCGGCGCGCGGCATGACCTTGACCCCGGCCGGCGAATCGCTGCTGACGCATGCGCGCCGCATCCTGCAGAGCGTCGACAAGATCGGCCAGGAACTGGCAGAGCACGCCCAGGGCTTGCGCGGCTACGTGCGCATGGTGGCGAACTTGTCGGCCATCGTGGAATTTCTGCCGGAAGACTTGCGCGCCTTTCTGAACCTGCACGAGCAGATCCGGCTCGACCTGGAAGAGCGCCCGAGCGGCGACGTCGTCAAGGGCGTCGAAGACGGCTTTGCCGAGATCGGCATCTGCTCGGGCGACACCGATACCCGAGACCTGCACAGCCAACTGTACCGGCGCGACCGCATCGTGCTCGTCATGCGCCACGACCATGCGCTGGCCGGGCGCGGCCGCGTCCCGTTCGCGGACACGCTCGACTTCGATCACGTCGGGCTGCACGCGGACAGTTCGATCAACAAGCGCACGCACCTTGCGTCGCGCGCTTCTGGCCGGCCATTGAAAACCCGCATCCACGTGCCCGGTTTTGACGCCGTGTGCCGCATGGCGCAGGTGGGCATGGGCCTGGGCGTGATTCCCCATGAGGTCTTCACCGCTATCGGCCAGCCGTTGGGTCTGGTTGCTGTCGAGATCGACGAGCCGTGGGCCGAGCGCGAGCTGCGCATCGTCGTGCGGGAAGAAAAGGGCTTGTCGCCGGTGACGCGGGCGCTGCTCACGCATCTGGGAGCCGCCGAAGAGCGTTCGCGGTTGACGAAGGCTCGTTGAAAAGAAACGGTTGGACGGGCAGGGCCCGTTCTCTCTATGCTGGGTCGACAAGCTACAACCATCGACGAGACCAGCATGAACCTCAACAGCAGCATTCCCGACGGCGCCTTGCGCGGCGTGCGCGTCATCGAAATGGGTCAACTGATCGCCGGCCCGTTCGCCGGCAAGACCCTGGGCGAATTCGGCGCCGACGTCATCAAGATCGAGGCGCCGGGCAGCGGCGACCCGCTGCGCAACTGGCGCATGATCAAGGAAGGCACATCGGTCTGGTGGCAGGTGCAGTCGCGTAACAAGCGCTCGATCGCCCTCGATCTGCGCAGCGCTGAAGGCCAGGACATTGCCCGCAAGCTGATCGCGGAAGCCGACGTGCTGATCGAGAACTTCCGCCCCGGCACCCTGGAAGGCTGGGGTATGGGTTGGGACGCGCTGTCCGCTCTCAATCCGGGCCTTGTGATGCTGCGCATCTCGGGCTATGGCCAGACCGGTCCGTACCGCGACCTGCCGGGCTTTGGCGCCATCGGCGAAGCGATGGGCGGCCTGCGCCACCTGACGGGCGAACCCGACCGCGTGCCGGTGCGCTGCGGCGTGTCCATTGGCGATACGCTGGCCGCACTGCATGGCACCATCGGCGTGCTGACGGCGCTGTACCACCGCAAGGTCAATGGCGGCAAGGGCCAGGTGATCGATGTCGCCCTGCACGAGGCCGTGTTCAATGTCATGGAAAGCCTGCTGCCCGAATACAGCGCCTTTGGCGCCGTGCGCGAAGCCGCCGGCAGCGCGCTGCCTGGCATCGCGCCGTCGAACGCCTACCGCTGCAACGATGGCTACGTGCTCATCGCCGGTAACGGCGACAGCATCTTCAAGCGCCTGATGGCCGTGATCGGGCGCGACGACCTGGCCCACGACCCGGCGCTGGCCGACAATGCCGGCCGCGTCGTGCGCGTGGCCGAGATCGACGCCGCCATCGGCGTCTGGACGGCAACGCGCCCGATCACCGAGGTCCTCGAGTTGCTGGGCGGCGCCCGCGTCCCGGCCGGCAAGGTCTATACGGCCAAAGACATCGCGGAAGATCCCCATTACCGGGCGCGCGACATGATCCTGGCCCAGTCCACGCGCGACGGCTACGACCTCGAGGTGCCGGGCGTCGTTCCCAAGTTGCTGGGCACGCCAGGCACTGTGCGCACCTCCGCCCCGGGCCTGGGTGACGATACCGATGGCGTGCTGCGCGAACTGGGATTGAGTGAGCCGGACATCGCCGCCTTGCGCGACAAGGGAGTGGTCGCATGAACCGGTGGAACGGCGCTGGCCGCCGCATCCACATGCAGGAAGTCGGCACGCGCGATGGCTTGCAGGCCGAGTCGGTGTTCGTACCGACCGCCGACAAGATCGCCCTGGTCAACAGCCTGTCGCGGGCCGGCATGGCCAAGATCGAAGTGACCGCCTTTGTTTCGCCCAAGGCGATTCCGGCGCTGGCCGATGCGCAGCAGGTGATGCTTGGCATCGAGCGCGTGCCGGGTGTGATCTACAGCGCGCTGGTGCCAAACGTGCGCGGCGCCGAGCGCGCGATCGAGAGCCGCACCGATGAGCTGAACCTGGTGATGTCGGCCAGCGAAACGCACAACCTGGCCAATCTGCGCATGACGCAGGCGCAATCGTTCCAGGGCTTGTGCGAGGTGGCCGCCCTGGCGCAACAGGCGGCGCTGGCCGTCAATATCTCGTTGTCGTGTTCGTTTGGCTGTCCGATGGAAGGCGATGTGCCGGAAGACACGGTGCTGGCCTGGTGCGCGCGCTTCATCGACGAGGCGGGCGCCGGCGGCATCACGCTGTGCGACACGACCGGCATGGCGTACCCGAGCCAGGTGGCATCGCTGACGGCGCGTTTCCGCGCAGCCTGGCCGGATACCGAACTGAGCCTGCACTTTCACAATACCCGCGGCATGGGCCTGGCCAATGTGCTGGCCGGGATCGATGCGGGCGCCGACCGCTTCGACGCGTCGCTTGGCGGCATTGGTGGCTGCCCGTATGCGCCCGGCGCCTCAGGCAATGTCTGCACCGAAGAGGTGGTACACGCGTTGCAATTGATGGGCTATGACACGGGTGTCGATCTGGGCCGCTTGCTGGACGCTTCGACACGGCTGCCGGCGCTGATCGGGCACGAGACGCCAAGTCAGATCGTCAAGGCGGGCCGGCGGCTCGATCTGCACCGGCCACCCGGGGATTTTGAAGCGATCAGGGAGCGCGCAGAAGCGCGGCCAGCCTGAACTCACGCGATGACCGGTATGTAGAAAACTATTTTAATAATCCAGGAGGCACCATGAAATCAATCCACTCGCTGCGCATGCGCGCCAGTATGCTCGCCGTCGGCGCAGCACTTGTCAGCACCGGCGCGCACGCGCAGGACAACTATCCCGCGCGCGCCATCACTCTGATGGTGTCGGCCGCGCCGGGCGGCACCACCGACCTGGCCGCGCGCATGATTTCCGATCCGCTGTCCAAGGCATTGGGCAAACCGGTCGTCGTCGAGAACCGGCCGGGTGGGGCAGGCGCAATCGCTGCCTCGGCCGTCAAGCGGGCCAAGCCGGACGGCTATACCTTGCTGGTGCAGTACTCGGGCTTTCACGTCATCACGCCGCACGTGGTCAAGGCCGGATTCGATCCGATCAAGGACTTCACCCCGGTTGCGAACCTGATCGTGGCCCCGCAAGTGTTCGTCGTGCGCCCCGATCTGCCGATCAAGACCTTGCCCGAACTGGTCAGCTATGCCAAGGCACACCCCGGCAAGCTCAATTACGCATCGTCCGGCAATGGATCGCTGCAGCACGTGACAGGCGAAATGCTGAATCAGATGAGCGGCACGAATATCGCTCACGTACCGTACAAAGGTACGGGCCCGGCGATTACCGATCTGCTGGGTGGTAACGTCGAGATGACCTTCACGACAGCGCCGCCGCTGCTGGCCCACATCCGGTCGGGCAAGCTGCGCGCCATTGCTGTGACCGGCAACGTTGCGCTGCCGAGTCTGCCTAACGTGCCGACGACGGCAACGATCAAAGGGTACGAGAAGCTGGACGTGAGCTCGTGGTTTGCCGTGTACGCGCCCGCCAACACGCCCAAGCCGATCGTGGACAAGCTGACTGGCGAGATCAAGAAAATCATGGCGACCGACGCGTTCAAACGCAAGGCGCAGGAGCAGGGTGCGTATGCGGTCTACATGACGCCGCAGGAATTGGCAGCGCATACGAGCAAGGAATATCAGACGTGGGGCAAATTTGTGAAGGATGCGAAGATCATGGGGGAGTGAGGACCGTCGGCCTTCCACGTTGGGAGAACCATCAGCGCGATTTCCACGCTGTATAAGTCACAGTCGGGAAATCGCAAGCAACCTGTTTCAGGTAGCTAGTGCGCAAACGTCGGCTCCGAAAACTCGATTTTTTCCCTTCCCTGCTGAAAGGTAAAGACCAGGCGATCAGATTTCTCGTCATATCGCGTGTGAAGCGTTGTTTGATTGGGCGGAGTTCCCATTTTCAGCGGAATGGTTTCTGCACTGATCATTGCGGCTAATACCGGCGCACTGAATGGCGACCCATCGTCAGGGTTCGAGGATTTTTTTATCAGAGCAGACATGATTGATGTCCACCTGGATTTGTCGCTGACAGGTTCGGCTGCGTATAGGTAAGCATATCCTCGAATCCCCCTCATATGCGAACCAAACTCCTCATCCTGGTGATACTTTTTGACTTCCCGCGGGAGATCTAGAGGGGAGAGGTTTCTGACTTGATAGCAACATACTGGAATATAAGGCTGTTCAGTTCCGGCCATGCCAGTAAAAACGGTAGGGGCACTTAACTTCTTGTTTGTAAAGATATAGATGGGCCGTGCTATTACCTTGTAGTCTGCTCCCATCACGGGAATTTGTTCAAGCAAGCCCACAGCAGGAAACTCGGTTGCAAGGCAGCCAAGTGAAAGCGTCGAGCAGAGAAAGCCGGTGAAGAATTTTGTCATGTAACAGCGTTTTTCGTTTGATGGGTCAAATATTTTAAGCCGAGGACTATACAGTCCAGTATTTGCACCTTGGCTGAGATTCCTTGAGCTTTTTACTTCAGTTCAGTTTTTCAGCGCACCATGGATCTGTTCGACGTACATCCAGCGGCACGGCCGATTGGTAAATGCGTTTCGCGCCACGAGACTTGGAGCAAGATCTTCATCAGAGATGCTGTCGTCAAAAAATGGGTCTTGCGTTAATCTTGGGTCGTTCGCGTGACGTCGGGTAAATTCGAGCATGCGGCTTTTGTTGATCCATAAATCATCCCGTCCGATGGAAGCCAGTGCTTCCAGCCCAAGCTCATTGAAGGTATTACAGTCGAGAAGAACGCCTTGTGGATTACCGATCCAGCAAAACTGAGGCGTACCGTAGGGATCGTCTAGAGGGAGATACACCCCTGTACGAGCCGGCGTCGTGCCACTCACACCAAGGATATCTGGGCGTAACCGAAGTGAATCCGCTCGGTCGATATCATGCTTGCACTCGGACGCAGCGAGCATCAGACTGAAATCATCCCAGCGCCCCGCCTGTTGATGCTGCCTGAGCGTGTCGTCGAGCTGACCGGCGTGCCATGAGATTGCTTGAAATTGATTGTCGAAATTATCCTGCTCATCAGGCGTCATCCAGGCCAGCGATATTTCTGTCAAGCTGCGCTCGCATTCGTTCGCAATGGTGATTGAAAACGAATCGCTGGCACGGTTGGTCATCTGTCCTTCGACTGAACGTTCGAAATGCATAAGAATGGAGCAGGCATCATTGCGCCAATTTTCGGACATCTCACGTGTGCCACGCTGGGAAGCGGTGATCAATAAATTGCGGCGTTGCATTTTCGCGAGATCGAGTGTCGGATTGACTGCGATCATCAGCGCTTGCAACTTGAGGCGTAGTTCTTTCAGGTAATCGAGCGACGCGTAGTGATAGAGCAGCGTGACTTGAGTTTTTTGAGACTGACTTAACTCGAATGGAGCAGATTGCATACTGAATCCTTGCTTGTGCCAATTTGCTCATTATCCCGGTAGAGGAGGCCGGTTCTGGGTTCAAGGACCATACCGACAGAATTGGCATAGGTCCGTTGTTTCGGAACCCGGGCGGCGATACTCCTGGCGCTAATCGTCTCGCCGCTACCTATAGAGCGGGACTTCTTCGATCCTGCAAGGATTCTAGCCGATCTTGAAACCTGACGGAGTCTATTGTTCAAGCGTCGTCGATGATCATCAGCGGTAGCATCGTCGTAGAGCCACAATCAATGAATCCTCTGAAATACGTTCCAAGCACAAGGGGATCTGTACCAAGACAGAGATGCGCCCCTTATTTAGGTGGGACTTCATACTAGGTGCCTACGAGCGTACAAACCCCAGGAACGAACGTGATTACAGATCGGTGGGCTAGCTATTCGCAAGGTGCCTGAAAATTGCCTGTATCAGTTTTGAAAACCCAATTATTGTTTTTCACGAAAAATGTAACGGTATTCGTCACCAGTTTTTTGTTTGATCCACGGGGTGGAAGCCTCCGAATCGCCGCAGTAGTTTCCTGTGCACTGGTTGTCTGCTATTTTTCGTGCCGATCTCCATGCCGAAACAGATGCGTGTCCTTTAATTGGATCATTCACTATATATGTATGTCCGGATTTTTTGAACCAGATGATGATGCTTTCAAAACTTGCGCCTATTACAGAAGCCCTATTAAATTCATTAGGTAAGTGGTTGCTGTCAGAACGATAGGTGAAAGACGGACTTTTGCTACCAGTGGCATATCGGTACTCAACGTATTGCGAAGATACGTCTTTTTAAGAAGAACAGATTGAAATTGTCTTCTTTCCTGAACTACATGTAAAAATAATTTTTCCTCAGCAGAGCATTGAGAATTTCTCGCGGAAGCATTCGTCGCTAATACGTACAGAAATATGACGGCGTAAAATTTGTTTTTCATGTATATGAATGTTGGATGAAAAAAAGGAGGCTTTACATTGCGACTCAAGCATATTTGGGAGTTGTTATTCTATTACTGTGCCAGTGCAGAGTATGGCGCGCAGCGGCAGTAATTTTTAGATACCTGTTCATGACTGCACTCATTATGACTGAATCAACAGCGTAAAAAATTACTCGATCTACTGAGAGTCAGTCTGTAACAACAAATAAATTAAGTAGCGATTATCTGAAACACAAGCGATGCCATTTACCAATCTACCGCCTTTGGTCATCTTTGCGCTGTAGGGACTGCAACCTCCGATCTGCGATATTTCGATACGACTATTCTGATGTTTGGCCATCAGTGTTTTAAATTCTTTTGACAGCCAAGGTCTGGAAGCTTGAGGTACTATGTACTCATCCTTGGGATCTACTGACGGGCGCGTTAGGAAGCTTCCATCCTTGATGTAAATTTCTGCGACAAGCGCGACGAAGTCGTATGGGCCCGGAATATTAACGTACTCCGGTGATCTAAATATCTCCCATTTTGCAGAAAGTACCTCATCGGGTATCGCGACAACTTTCTTTAACGCTAAAAGATCGTTGGAGTAAAGCTTATTTTCTATATCTTTCGAGCACGCTGTTAAAGCAATAAACAGCATCAATGCCAGAATTCTTTTCAAATGGAATAAAATAAACATCATGTTGAACCAATTTCATTAAAAATTGAGATCGCCTTGAATCGATTTTTTTATGGAAGCTCAAACGGTTCATCATTCGGCAATCTTCTCGAGAAGCTAAAATTCGATGCTTTTGCCTTGGTAATGCTTTTTTTGAAAATTTCTAGCTCGTTATGTCGACGTTCTGTCAAGGAAACCATGCATGAGTCGTGGGCCACCCCTGTGCACATTCCATTGTCACAGTAAGCTTCGCTTTCCAAATCGTCACATGTTTCGTCTCGCCAGCTTATCCAACTTATTTGAATCATCCGTAAATTTTCCTGGTCAGCCTTATTGAGCATTTTGCGTAGAGTCGAATAAGAATGATTAAGCCTATTATCGTGATCTTTAAATTCTTCAAGATTCCCGCAGCGTACAAGTGGTGTGTTTTCGAGCGCACAATTCTGATCGATAAGCGCGCTCATTAGGATGCAGTTCACTTCGCATTGTCGCTTGCCATTAGCCGTGGCAGAGCATGCCAGCGATAATAAGATGGCTGCCATTTTGATTGTCTTAGTAAATTGACGTCTCATATCGGTCTGCGTTCAAAGATTTGACTTTTAAATAGGTAAAGTTCGTTTTTCTGCTTCCATAATCATCGGCTTTAACAAAGCCCGCTGATCCAGGCTCTTCAACCGCTGCGCTGCAGACGCGACGAGTTGCACCGGATCTTAGCTGCAGATCACTTCGCAAATGGCCGCCATTAGTGCATTACCGCTGGTCCAACCAGCCGCGCCATTTCCGTTTCTGTAAATAATCGAGGTTCGTGCATGCCTGGTGCGTCATCTGGTGCGGCTCGAATCATCGGTAAGCGCATATAGGCTTACCGATAGGGTTGGCAATTCCCGTAGCGTAGTTTTTGGGGTCATTATTGTCGCTAGCCGGGGCGTATCCTTCATGCAGATTTCCATTTTCGTCGGGGATCCCGGCCAGCGTCGGATAGATCGTAGGATTTTTATATTTTCAGCGTAGTAATAGCTTTTTTTGATTTCTTCCCTCTCGTAACCAGAAAATATTAAAAATCTGCCATTCGCTGTATGATGAACCACATTAAATTGCAGTCGCAGTGTATGTCTTTGCGTGAGTTGGCAATCGTGTTGGTTGTTGCCTGCACTTCGTTGGCGGCGCCCATTGATGCTTCTTTCGACCTTGACGTTATTTCGAGTGATTGCCTGGAACCACCCTGAACCACTCCATGGAGAATTCGATTTCTTCACTGACCTCCGTCGAAACGCGTTCAGTAAAGCCGTCGTTGAGAGTCGACCCAAACACTTCGCCGGCTGAACTTCTAATTAGATAGGGAATATCCGAGATCGAGTTGCCGTTAGGTCTTTGACGACAAACGCCTCGTTGAAAAATTTGATTTTCGTGTTTGGAAGAGCAGGGAAGGCCGGTACTACACCAGCGCCACCTTCAACAAATGCTGTCCACCCTTCACCGAAAATTCCCAGGGCAAGCAAGCGTGATGTTTCCACCCTCGAGCGTCACCGGAGATTGCCCTGCCTGCAGCACGATTTTTTCTTTCGCCTTGATCTCGATAACGTCATTGACCGACACGATGGTTAACGCCTTGTCCGCCAGAACTTCCAGCTGATCCATATGTGCCTGCAGCGATACCAGCCCATTCGCCGCCACCGCCTGAATCCCGCAATCATGCGTAAACAACCCGGTCGCATTCGCCGACACCGAGGCAACTGTGTATGCCGTCATATGTAAATCCGCCTGCGTCGTCCACTGCAACTGCCCAACCGCCAACACCACGGTCGATACCGGCGTCGCCCAATTGATGCTGCTTGGCCCTTCCATTAGCACAAGAAACGCAACAAATTTCACTCCCGAATGAGTGCTAGACAGAGATATAGAAATCCCTATGTCCACTGTTAGGAGTATTTATCCCGTAAATGAGTGTGGCATCATGGTCGACATCTATGCACTCAAGTAATGATTCAAACAAGATGAGATTAGGATTGATTTCCAATGCAAGCGAGGGCCTTTCCGATTAATGGAAATACTCCAGCATTTATTCGAGATTTTTCATAGTTAGACAGACAGGTCAGTCATCGCCAGAAACTATTGGGGGTTTTGGGTTCGTATATGTCTTGTCAATTTTTATACCGGTTTTTTCTAGCGAATTTTCTAGATGACTGCGGCGCTCAGCAGAGTTTTTGAGTTCGCCGGGTAGCAGTAATTTCCATGGATCAGTCGCGTTCGGGTCAATAAACTCTTTAAAATATGCTACGTCCGATTTAATTGAGTATCGTACTATATAAGTCGTGGATTTTTGGTCTTCTAATTCTGCTGCATTTCTAACAAAACTCACATCAAGAAAAACTTTTCCTTTTTCAAATTCCCATGATGTAAGGTTTTCTATTTTCATCCATTCATCAATATTTAATTCATAATCTGCATCTAGCGTTGTTGGATTTCCGGACTCTAACAGATAGTTCAGCATATCCCTCCCCCTTAATCGGGGGGCAGTAAAAGGAATTATAGGTGACCAACCTGAATTTTTTATTTGCCTGAGTATTGAAAAGAATTCTTTTCTCGCATCCTCGTGAGAAATTTTATCAGCATCAGTAATGCTTGATGTAATAACTATCTGATAGATGCCCAAATTTTCTTCCTCATTGTTTTCGCTTCCGATCAGCCCTAGTACTCTGTCGAATGCGAAACTACTGTCATTCATATTTAGCTTGACTATTCCCTTCGCGTTTGCTTTCCAATTGATTTGATAAAATGTAAGGCCAGCAGGTTGTCGCTCAACTCTTACAATTTCCGGATACTGATTTTTAAAATCTGCTCCCGGTTGATTAATTTTAACTGTTATTGGATTTTTTTTATCAACCATGTTTTCTCCGGTAAATTTTTTATCGCAGCTACAGAGTGCCAAGCAAAATATTGCAACTAAAGTTATACGTTTCATATCGCATTATTTAATCAAATCTTTTGCAAACCTTCCAAGTTCACGTGATTTGTTTTTTATGATTTCCATATTGGTAGGAGTATCTGGTAAGTCTTTCCAATCTGCCATAATTTTCAACTCTGCTTCCATAAACGACCGCTTGTTTAACATCAGTTGATGAAATTTTTCCGCAGCTAATAAAATCCAACTCATCCTGCTTGCCAAGTTTTCTAACTCTGTTTCATCCGGAGCAACGGATTTTAAGCTAGCCTCGTTACTTGAGCATAAGTGAGTAAAAATCAATTCAACTGTCGGGCTAGCCCAGTTCGCATACCATGCCCTCTGCAGTTTTATCCGATTAGAGAATGATTGATTTTTATAAATTAGCGGTTGTAATATGACGCCTTGTTCATGGTTTGCGATATCAATTAGATGGGCAAGCTGGATCCTTGGACGTTCTCTCGGCATAGCTCGTTCGTACTCTGCCACTTTCTTGAAACCCGACAACACGTACTTGGACGGTAAAAAATTTTTTATTACCGGCAGTGCCTCTGATTGCCAAGGTAGATTTTTTATTTGCTCTTTTACCGGACCAACATATTTTTTTGCGTCTCTAGATGGTGCGCATTGGTCGAATGTCATGCGATGCATGTTGTGATACCAGTGCCAGCCGCTAATGTCGCAAAATAACCAAAAATTCCCCTTCCCCAACCCATCCCATACTGTACTGTCAAAAGGAGTCATGCCTCTGACCTGCCACGCATCAAACGTACATGCGACTGTCTTGCTGGCGAAAGCACCTAGTGCCATCCAATAATATCTTCCTTTATATTTTGTGTTTCCGCCGTCTTCATTTTCCAGGTAAAATCTTGCATAGGTGGCAGCTATTCGTCTAGCTCTTACGGAATAGTTGCGAATCAGTTTCCCCTTGTGTTCTCCACTTAACGTGCATAAGCGTTTATTGCTAAACTGCTGTGCAAATGACCACATAGTATTGCAGTCGCAATTGACGTCGACATATGACTTTGGTGTTGTGTTTGTTGCCGCTGTAATATTAGTGGGGTCGTTCACTGATCACCTAATAAGGGTAAGTTGCTAGTTATCATTCCGGCTCAATTGTGAACCACTTAATAGAGAAATTCAGTTTGTCAATTGCAACGGTGGAAATTCTATCACTATGGCCTTCAGCAGCTGTTTTTGCCATATGCTTGCCATCGCGATTTTCAACGATATAATCGATGTAGGGAATAGGTGCGCCGCTTGGATCTTTTAAAACAAATGCTTCATCAAAAATCTTGATTCGGGTGTCTGGCAGTTTGACGAAGTCGGTATTCCGGTTTGAGCCGCCCTCGAAAACATGCTGCCCCCCCTTGACGCTGAAATTGCCCGGACAAGCAAACGTAATATTCCCGCCCTCCAGCGTCACCGACGACTGCCCGGCCTGCAGCACGATCTTTTCCTTGGCCTTGATCTCGATAACATCATTGACCGACACAATGGTGACAGCCTTGTCCGCCAGAATCTCCAGTTGATCCGTATGCGCCTGCAGCGACATCGGCCCATTCGCCGCCACCGCCTGAATTCCGCCATCATGCGTAAACAACCCGGTCGCATTCGCCGACACAGAGGCCACCGTGTACGCCGCCGCCATATGCAAATCCGCCTGTGTCGTCCACTGCAACTGCCCACCCGCAAACACCACGGTCGATGCCGGCGTTGCCCAGTTGATGCTGCTCGGTGCTTCCATCAGAACCAGAGGCGCACCAAATTTTTCGACCGGCGCATCCGCATCTGCAGCACGTGAACCAGCCGTCGCCTTCAGCGCATCCTGCCCACCGACGCCGCCGCCGAACTTGCCTTTCTGCTTCGGATCGACCTGCTCGATCAATTCAACCTGCGCTTGCAACGCTTCTTTGCTCGACAAGGCCTTTTGCCCGGTTGCCGCATTGAGCAGGGTGGTCCCCAGTTCGCCCGCACCACGCAGCAAGCCGATCGCCTCACTACTATCCAGCTGCGTCGATGTCACACTGCTGCCTTGCTGCGCGCGCGCTGTCGCCGACATCAGCACACCTTCGCCGCCGCGAACAACAGCCCACGCATCGGTGCGCAATTCAAAACCAGTACCGCGATACGCGCCGCGCTGCGCCGAGCCGGCCGCTTGCTGCACCAGATACCCGAGATTGAGCTGCGTGCCCGCGCTGCTGGTCGCCAACCGCGTGCGCAATTGCCCGCCCGTGTCATCGAGCACCCACTGGTTGAATCCGCCGCCGTCGAAGTTATTGCTGTGCATGCCGGAGATGACGCCGGCATGATTGATCTCGGTGTCGACGCCGGCGGAGAAGGGCGGCGTATCCGATCCGGTATACAACTGCGCGACGACCAGCGGCCGGTCCATGTCGCCTTCGATGAAATCGACCAGCACTTCGGTACCAAGGCGCGGCGTGAACTGCGAGCCCCAGTTCGGCCCGGCAAGCGCCTCGGCCACGCGCACCCAGGTACCGGATGCATCGTTGCCCGGCGCATTGCCTTTCTCGTCGGTGTCATGCGTCAACCCGCCCGAAATCGCGCCTATCCCGCGCTGCCAGGCAAACTGAATGCGCACCTGATGCTCGCGCGTGGTCGTATTGATCGTTTCCGGCAACCCGACCACAATGGCCGTCTGCGGCCCGAGCGACGCCCCCGCAAAGCGTGCAGCGGCCGCGCGCGGCACGATGGCAACTGCTTCGCGCACGCACCCGAACCGATTGCGGTAGGTGCCAGGTTCGAGCGCTTCATCGGAAAACTGCAGCAGGGTTGCCGCGCCGGCTTCGGCCAGCCCGATCAGGCGCGACAGGGCCTCACCCAGTGCCGGCTCGAGATTGTTGCGCGCCTCGTGCTCGACCCACAGCGTCTTGAAGGTGTTGTCGCCGTCGGCATAGCCGTCGTGCTGGGTCAATGTAAACCCGTGTCCGGCTGCCAGGCGGCGTACGGCGCCGGCGCCTTCGAACTGTTTGTTGTCCAGCTCCAGCGCCTGCAGCATCACGCGGCTATGTGCATCGGCCCCGGCTTTGTTGTCATGGCGGCGCTCAGCGCTGCCGTCATAAATGGACAGCGACGGCATCTCGCCGATGTCCAGGCTGGACAACTGCTCGGCTGCGGGCGCCATCAGCTGCGCCGGATCCCAGCTGCTGATCGAAACGGCGTTGGCCGCCACGCGTCGCTGCGCGGCGAACCGGTCGATCGCGTCGTCGGTATCGCTGGCGCGCACGCCATGAAAACGCAGCGTGTCGCCGCCGGGCGTAGCGGGCAGGGCGGCCTGGCTGTCGAAGAACACGATGCGGTGCCGCGCTTGCGCCGCGCCGCCCTCGGCCGGTTCGTCGCCTTCCTGATCATGCTCGAAACGCCAGCTGAGCCCCTCGGCCGCCAGTACGCGCTGCAGAAATTCCAGGTCGCTTTCGCGGTACTGGGTCCAGATCGGCCGCACGGCCAGGGCCTGCGCCACATCGAACGAATGACGCACCTGTGGATAGTCGACCAGCAGTTCGCCAATCAGGTCGCGCGCATCCTTGTCCTGGAAAATATAGCTGTCGCGCCGCAGCCCGAGCAACGCCAGCGCCGGTTGCAGATGCAGTCGATAGCGCGCCAGCCCACCATCGGCGCCGAGCCAGGCGGCGTCGGTGCACAGGCCGTGCCAGGCGCGGCGGCTGCCGTCCGGTTGCAGCAAGGTGATCGTCAGTTCTTCACCGATGAAGCTTGCCAGGTCGAGATCGGTCGACGTCGATAACGCATCGACATCAAAACTGAACAGCTCATTGACCGCTTCGCGTCCCGTGAACCGCTCGGCCACCAGCGCCTGCGGTAACGCGGAATCCTGTGACGACGCGATCGTGATCAGGCGTGCATGCTGGCTCAGCTTGACGCCAAACAGCGCATCGATCAGCGATGCGCCTGCCAGGTAGGACGGGGAGTTCACGGCAGCGTGATGGTCAGGTTGGCCTGCTTGGGCGCCAGTTTGACAACGTCGTTGTAGGCGCTCAAGGTCGTTTCGGTCGTGCTGCCCAGTGTGCCGCGCAGGGCCATGTAGCCCAGCGCGCAGATCAGTGCGAACACCGAGCACAGCACCCACAGCGGCACATCATTGCGCAGCTTGTGGATGATCTGGTCGGGGCGCTCGGCACGCGGCGCGAAGCCGCCCGTGCGGCCTTTCATGTGGGCGATCTCGTCGCCCAGGCGCGAAGTCAGGTAATTGAGCTTTTCTTCGCCCTCGATCATGTAGCGGCCCTGGAACCCCAGCAGCAGGCACATGTGGAATACCTCGAGCGCCTGCAGGTGGGCGCTGCCGCGGGCGCGCAGGCCTTCGAGGCGGATGAAGAAATTCTCGCCGGCCAGCTGGTCACCGAACAGCACCAGTTGCAACGGGCGGCGGGCCCAGTCGTCCCGGATGGCAAATGGCGAGCGCAGGATGATTTCATCGACCGCCGCGCAGAAAGCGTACTTGGCGTTATCGATGTCGTCTGGCGTGGCGTTTTGTTTCTTGGCGCCGCGCGTGAAGTCGTCGAGGAACTGCGTGAGCTTGTTGCGGAAGTCGGCATCCGACTGCGGGCCATGGCCGTTCTTGAGCATGAACAGTGCATAGAACCCGTCGTACATCAGGTCCATCAGCGTGTGTTCGGTACCGGGGCCGGCTGCGACGTTGGGTGAGAACGATGGCTGGCCGCCGGGGATAAGGGATGGTGCGCTGGTTGTCATAACAAGGTCTTCATGAGGTAACGGCGACGAGGTCGAGCTTCAGGTCGCGCAGGCCGGATGGGACGTAGATCGAAATCGATTGCGCCTGCAGCATGCGGTCATACATCTGACCCTTGGCATCCAGCGCAAAGTAATAGGTGTCCGGGCGCACCGGCACGGCCGCCGGTACTTGCGGCGCATGCGCCAGGCGTACGCCGGGCATGGCCGAGAGGACGAATTTTTCCACGTCGTCGGGTGCGCCGACCTTGAAGCGTAGCGGCACGATGTCCACCAGTTCCACGCCCGGCAGGTCGGCCGAGACGCCCAGGTAAAAACTGGTCTGGGCGTCGATCTTGCCCGAGTCGAGCATCCCGTGGTGGTACGACGGCTTGACCTCGTTGAGGGCGATCGCGAAGTACTTCGACGAAATCACGGTATCGAGCAGTTCGCGGATGATCGCGTGCAGGCGCGCAAAGCCCGGGCCCGGATTGACGTGCTCATACGGCGGCAGGTCGCTCAGCGACAGGCCTTTCGAGAACGTCATCAAGGCGCCCGCAAGGCTGAGCAGTGCCTCGTACAGGCGCTCGGGATGCAGCGTCGGATGATGGAAATAATGGCTCAGCGATGCATGCGCCGAGCTGGCCGTGTGCAGCAGCCAGAACGACGACATGTCGCCCGAGCGAAATTCAATGACGTTCTTGCTCGGCTCGCGGTGGTGGCCATACAGCGCGTCGACTTTCGCCTGCAGCGCATCGAGCAAGCGGCGCAGCTGCAGGAACATCAGCGGCGCGCTGCGGATCGACAGGCTTGGCGGAATGAAGGTCGGATCCTGCTCGAAGCCGCCGGTGGAAAGGCGGCGCAGGCGCAAGAGCGGAATGCTCACGTATGAATCGCGCGGCTCGGCTTCCGAGATCAGGCGCAGCGATTTTTTCAGGTAGGCCAGTTGCGCGCTCGCGGCCTGCGTGTACAGGTCGGGCGTATCGGCATTGTGCTGCGCAAAGCGTGCTGCGTTGCTGGGCTGGCCGTCGGGCGCGAAATTGGCGCCAAAATGTTTGAAGGCGGGCAGGGCGGCGTAAAACGTCAGCTCCTGCTGGTTGCGCGGAATGGCTGCCAGATCGATCTCGGGCGGCAGGTCGTCGCCACCCGGCGCGGCGTAAATCTCGCCGTCCGGGAAGAACACCGTCAATTCCAGCAAGCGCAGCGTGTCGTTCTGCAGCGCGTCGCGATCGACCTGCAGACCATTCACCCCCCAGCAGTACGGATGCAGTGCCCGTACGCTGTCGCGCAGGCGCGCCTCGTGGTAGCGATCCTGCTGCTGAAAGTGCTGGGGACGCAGAAAAAGTCCTTCGCCCCAAAGAAGTTTTCCAGAATTACTCATCGCACATCCTATAGACACAAAACCAATGCTCGGTTACAACTGACAAGACAATAACATTGAATATCGGGAATTTGCTATTCCGCTTCGTACCGTGCTGCACCCCCTTTACCTACGGTGCATAAGTGCTGTTCCATTTCCTGTTGTGAGCGCCGTTTCCATAATTTATGGTATTTTTTTGGAAATGACAGTAGAGCAATTGTTCGATACAACTTTGCATTAATAATTTTTTTGAGGACCGCATGACATCATCCGTACGCCTTCGCCGCCTGTTGGGCAGCGCCCTTTGTGTCATGGCACTGGGTGCCTGCAGCACCGCGCCAGTCAAGCCAGTCAAGCCATCGCTGGCCGACGTGATGGGTAAAGCCGCCGCTGCCGATTCGGCCGGCCAGAAGGAAGCCGCCATCGCCTTGTGGCGCGAAGCCGCCACCGCTTACCCCACCGACAAGACGCCATGGACCCGCATGGCACAAACGCGTTACGACGCCGGCCGTTATGGCGAAGCCATCGTCAATGCCGAAGAAATCCTCGTGCGCGATCCCAACGACCAAGTCGCCAACAGCATCATCGCCGTCAGCGGGCTGCGCCTGTCGACGCGGGCGCTGGCTGACCTGAGCCGCCAGAACAATCTGTCCGGTTCGCTGCGCACCGAGTCGCAGGACCTGGCCAAGCTGCTGCGCGAAAGCCTGGGCGAGCAAGTGCTGGTGCCGCCGGCACCGCGTGCCCGTGCTGCCGCGCCGGCCACCCGCACACCGGCGCGCAAGGGTGCCAAGCCAACCACGGATACGAGCGCCAATCCGTTCGATGCATTGAAATAATTCAGCTGTCGTCTCAAGCCATCGGCGCCGCCAACGCGCCGCCGTTCATGTGAAATGGGGAAGGTCATGTCAAAAAAAGAAAGTGTTCAGAAGCGCCTGCAAAAAGTGCGTCCACCACGGGTCCAGATGACGTACGACGTCGAGATCGGCGATGCAATCGAGAACAAGGAGCTGCCATTCGTGATGGGTGTCGTGGGTGACTTCGGCGGCCAGTCCGAGATCGAGCAGAAGCGCCTCAAGGAACGCAAGTTCGTCAACATCGACCGCGATAACTTCGATGAAGTCATGAAGGGCGTCGAGCCGCGCGCGGCCTACCGCGTGTCCGATGAACTGGGCGACGGCACGGGCCAGTTCTCGGTCGACCTCAAGTTCAAGTCGATGGCCGACTTCCGTCCGGAAGCTGTCGTCGAGCAGGTCGAGCCGCTGCGCAAGCTGCTCGAAGCGCGCACCAAGCTCGCCGATCTGCGCAACAAGATGGCCGGCAACGACAAGCTGGAAGACATCCTCAGCGACGTGCTGAGCAGTACCGAAAAGCTGGCCGAACTGGGCCAGCAAACTCCTGCCAAGAAAGACTGAACCATGTCTCTCCAAACCTCGTCCCAGGCCGCCGGCGCGGCCACCACCGAACTCGCGCTGCTCGACCAGATCGTCGAGCAGAGCAAGGTGGCCAAGTCCAGCACCGAGCATGCGCGCGCCAAGGACATCATCTCCGAGCTGGTGTCCCAGGTCATGGAAGGCACCGTCGTGGTGTCGAACAATCTGGCCGCCACCATCGATGCCCGTGTGGCCGAGCTCGACGCGATGATTTCGCGCCAGCTCAGCGCCATCATGCACGCGCCCGAATTCCAGAAGCTCGAAGGCAGCTGGACCGGCCTGAACTACCTGGTCAAGAACACGGCCACGGGCCAGAACCTCAAGATCAAGATGCTCAACGCGACCAAGAAAGAACTGGTCAAGGACTTCCAGAGCGCGCTCGAATTCGATCAGTCGACGATGTTCAAGAAGGTCTACGAAGAAGAATTCGGCACCTTCGGCGGCGCCCCGTTCGGTGCGCTGCTGGGCGATTATGAAATTACCCGCCAGCCCGAAGACATGTACTTCATCGAGCAGATGTCGCACGTGGCCGCTGCCTCGCATGCACCGTTCATCTCGTCGGCTTCGCCCGAGCTGTTTGGCCTGGAAACCTACAGCGACCTGGGTAAACCGCGCGACCTGTCGAAGGTGTTCGACACCGTCGAATACGCCAAATGGAAATCGTTCCGTGAGTCGGAAGATGCACGCTACGTTGGCCTGACGCTGCCGCGCTTCCTGGGCCGCCTGCCGTTTCATCCGGCCGATGGCGCCACTGTTGAAGGCTTCAATTTTGTCGAGGACGTCGACGGCACCGACCACGAAAAGTACCTGTGGTGCAATGCCTCGTACGCGTTCGGCGCACGCCTGACGACGGCGTTCGAAGACTTCGGCTGGTGCGCAGCGATCCGCGGCGTCGAAGGCGGTGGCCTGGTCGAAGACCTGCCGACCCACACCTTCAAGACCGACGAAGGCGAAGTGGCCCTGAAGTGCCCGACCGAAATCGCCATCACCGACCGCCGCGAGAAAGAGCTCAGCGACCTGGGCTTTATTTCGCTCGTGCATTGCAAGAACACCGATTACGCGGCGTTCTTCGGCGCCCAGTCGGCGCAACGGGCCAAGAAATACAACAGCGATGCGGCCAATGCCAATGCGGTGCTGTCGGCCCAGCTGCAGTACATTTTTGCCGTCTCGCGCATCGCCCACTACATGAAGGCGATGATGCGCGACAAAATCGGCAGCTTTGCATCGGCTGCCAACGTTGAAGATTTTCTGAATCGCTGGCTGACCCAGTACGTCCTCCTGGACGACAACGCCAGCCAGGAACAGAAAGCGCAGTTTCCGCTGCGTGAAGCATCGGTGCAGGTATCCGAGGTACCCGGCCGTCCTGGCGTGTACCGCGCGGTGTCGTTCCTGCGCCCGCATTTCCAGCTCGACGAGCTGTCCGTGTCACTCCGCCTGGTGGCGGAGCTGCCGCAATCGACCAAATCTTAACCACGAACATTCTGCGAAGGAACTAGCATGGCTATTGACGTATACCTGCAAATCGACGGCATCAAAGGCGAATCCACCGACACCTCCCACAAGGACTGGATCGAATGCCGTTCCGTCCAGTGGGAAGTGCTGCAGCCGAAATCGGCGACCGCATCGACCGGTGGCGGCCACACGGCCGAGCGTACCGAGCACAAGGACATCGTGATCGCCAAACTGGCCGATCTGGCGACCCCGCTGCTGCTGCAAAATTGCTCGTCGGGCAAAACGATCCCGAAGGCCAAGATCGAATTCCTGCGCGCCGATGGCCAGGGCGAGCGCATCAAGTATTTCGAGATCGAACTCGAGAACGTCCTGATCAGCAATGTATCGCCACGCGTTGAAGCCGGCGACATCCTGTCGGAAAACCTGTCGCTGAAATACTCGAAGGTGAAGTGGAAGTACACCCAGCAAAAAGTGGGCGGCGGTTCGGGCGGTAATACCTCGGGCGGTTGGGATCTGTCGGCCAACAAAACGGCCTGATGATCCGGTAGTGCATTTTCGGCGCACCCGGGTGGCAGGCTTGCCGCCCGGGTGCGCCGTGCAGTTGATGTCGTCGTCATACCCACGCTATCCAGGAGCCACATGAAGGGTTTTTCGCCGGGACTGTTTGACCGCTTGATGGAGGGCAGCACGCGCAGCGCACCGCAGGGCGCGCCGGCAGCCGTCACCCGCCTGTCGATCGAGGAACTGAAGGACAGCGTTGCCCGCGACCTGGAAGCACTGTTGAATACCCGCGCCGCCATCGGCGACGACCGCATCCGCGCCTTTCCGGAATGCGCGCGCTCGATCATCACCTATGGACTCAAGGATTTTGCTGGCCTGAGCCTGTCGAGCAGCGACGACCGCGCCTACATCTGCGCCTGCATCGAAAAGACGATCGGCCGCCACGAACCGCGACTGCGCAATGTGCGCGCTGCGCTCGTGGTGCAGGAGGGCACGATCAATCGCCTCAATTTCGCCATCACGGCGCTGCTCGTGCTGCATGCCGAGCAGGAACCGGTCAATTTCGACGCCGTACTGCAGCCATCGAGCTTGCACTACACGATCAGCAAGGCGCGCCGCCTGGCGCAAGGAACCTGAAGTGGAAGAACTGTTACCGTATTACGAACGCGAGCTGGGATTCCTGCGCCGCTATTCACGTGAATTCTCCGAGCGCTATCCGAAGATCGCCGGGAACCTGCTGATGGGCGGCGAGGTCTGCGAAGACCCGCACATCGAGCGCATGATCCAGTCTTTCGCATTGCTTAATTCGCGCGTGGCCAAACGCCTCGACGACGATTATCCCGAACTGACCGAAGCACTGTTTGAAGTGCTTTATCCGCATTACCTGCGGCCGTTTCCATCGTGCTCGATCGCGCGCATGGATTACAGTGCGAGCGCCGCCCAGCTCACCACCGCCAGCACGATGGCGCGCGGCACCGAGCTCGATACCCGCGCCGTCAAGGGCGTGGCCTGCACCTTCCGCACGGCCTATCCCGTCACCATCGCGCCGCTGGCGCTGAGCCACGCAGCATTCCACCCGATCATCGACGCACCGGAAGCCGTGATGCTGCCGCCGGGCGTGAGCGCGAGCATTGCCATCGGCATCGAGACCACGGCGGCCCAGGTCACGCTGGGGCAACTGGGCGTGGGCGCGCTGCGCGTGTTCATCGATGGCGAGCCATCGTTCTGCGCCGCGCTGCGCGATACGCTGTTCATGCGCACCGTGAAAGCCTGGGTCGAACCGGACGGCAGCGGGCGCTGGACGCCACTTGGCGCGATCCCGCTGGCGCCTGCCGGCTTTCGCGAAGACGAATCGCTGATCCCGTTTTCGGCGCGCTCGCATCCGGCCTACCGCCTGCTGACCGAATACTTTTGCTTCCCCGAGAAATTCAACTTTTTCGACATCGACCTGTCCGCCATCGTGGCGGCGCTGCCGGCCGGCTGCAAGCGCTTCACGCTGCATCTGGGCCTGTCGGGCCTGCGCACCGATTCGAACACCGCCCGCATGCTGGGCACGATGTCGACGAATAATCTGCTGCTGGGCTGCACGCCGGTCGTGAACCTGTTCCGCCAGCGCGGCGAGCCGATTCGCCTGACGCACGCGAGCGCCAGTTACCCGGTGCTGCCCGAAGCACGCCGCGCGTATGCCTACGAGGTGCAATCGATCGATTCGGTCAAGCTCGTGCGCCAGACGCCGCAGGGCGAGTCGGTGACCGAGTTCCGCCCGTTCTACTCGCTGCGCCACGGCGAATCGCCGAGCAAGCATGGCCACTACTGGGTCATGCGGCGCGACGAACTGGTGGCGCTGAAAAGCCCCGGCTACGAAACCGAAATTTCCATCGTCGACATCGACTTCGACCCGGCCGCCATCGAGACCGACACGCTGAGCCTGGAGCTGACCTGCACCAACCGCGACATCCCGGCGTCACTGAGCTACGGCTTGCCGGGCGGGGACCTGTTTTTGGAAGGCGGATCGAGCGTGCGCAGCATCGCATTCCTGCGGCGGCCGACGCCGGCGCAGCGCTTCGAGCGCGGACGCGGCGCGCACTGGCGCCTGGTGTCGCACCTGGCGCTGAACCACCTGTCGCTGGCTGGCGCCGGCGTCGATGCGTTTCGCGAAATGCTGACGCTGTACGATTTGCCGCGCTCTGCGATCTCGCAGCGCCAGATCCGCGGCATCGCTGCCATCGATTCAAAAGCCGCCAATGCCTGGTTGCCGGGCAATCCGTTCGCCAGCCTGGTGCGCGGCATCGAAGTGCGCCTGACGATCGACGAAGAAGCCTTCATCGGCAGCGGCATTCACGCGTTTGCCCACGTCATCGAATGCTTCTTCGGCCTGTATGTGCACGCCAACAGCTTCGTGCAGCTGGCGATCGTTTCCAAGAAAACCGGAGAAGAGATTTGGCGATGCGCACCCCGCAGCGGCGATTTGAACCTAGTGTAATCGAGCGCCTGTTCGATCAACCGTACCGCTTCCAGTTCTTCCAGGCGGTGCGGATGCTCGAGCTTTGGCTCAAGAAGAATGGCCTGCCGCGCGAGGGCGCGGTGGCCAGCTTTTTGCGCTTTCAGAATTCACTGTCGCTCAACTTCCCGGCCAGCCAGCTCGAGGCGATGGACACTGAGCCGCGCGCGCTGGCCAAGGACAGCGCTGCCCTGGGCGAGGCGCTCCGGCGCGGCGAGCTGAAATACATCCGCATTACGCCCGCGTTCATGGGCTTTCTTGGTACCGCCGGCGCCTTGCCCGCCCATTACACCGAACGCATTGCGGCGCACGCGCTGTACGAACGCGACGACGGCCCGCGGGCATTTCTCGATACCTTCTCGAACCGTGCGCTGGCGCTGTTCTACGAAGCCTGGCGCAAGTACCGGCTCGAGCTGCAATACGAAATCGACGGCAAGGACCGCTTCCTGCCGCTGCTGCTGTCGATGGCTGGCCTGGGCAACCACGCGCTGCGCCATCGCCTGTCCGATGGGGGCGAGGGCGTGCTGGACGAATCGGTCGGCTACTTTGCCGCCGCGATGCGCCACCGGCCTGCATCGGCCGCCATGATCGGCAAGGTCTTGAGCGACTATTTCGGCGAGCCGATCAACGTCACGCAATTCATCGGCGCCTGGTACGACGTCCCGCCCACGCAGCAAACGACGCTGGGCGGCACCAATGCGCAGCTGGGCATGAGCGCATTGGTCGGCGGGCGCGTCTGGCAGCGCGACCTGCGCATGCGCCTGACCGTCGGGCCGCTCGACCGCGCCGGTTTCGATGCCTTCTTGCCCGGCGGCCTGGCCGCGCGGGCGCTGGCGAAAATGCTCACCATGTTCACCGGCCTGACGCTGGAATACGAAGTGCACATCGTGCTGCGCGCGCCGGACGTCGATGGCGTCACGCTCAGCGAAGAACGCCATGGCGGGCGCCTGGGCTGGGACAGTTTTCTTTGCACTGCGCCGGAAACGCGCGACCGCGACGACATGCGCTACGAACTGGCGACCGTCTAGACACATACCGATTCATTCACCCTCAACCACACCATTACATTACAGAAGGACTCGCGCGCAATGAGCATCAACCTGAAGACGCTGATCGGCAAGCTCAATGACACCAGCCGCACTGCCGCCACACGCGCCGCCAGCATCTGCGTGGGCTTAGGCCAGTTCGAGGTGGACCTCGAACACGTGTTCCTGGCGCTGCTCGAGCAGCCGCGCAGCGACCTGGCCGTCATCGCGCGCAAGAGCGGCATCAGCCTGCCGATGCTCGAGGCCGACCTGCACGCCGAAGTCGCCCGCCTGAAAACCGGTAACACGCGCACGCCGGTCTTCTCGGCGCGCCTGCCGAAATTGTTCGAGAATGCCTGGCTGATCGCCTCGCTCGACGTGCGCGCCGGCCGCGAAAGCAGCATCCGCAGCGGCCACCTGCTGCAGGCGCTGCTGACCGACAGCGAACTGGCGCAGCTGGCCTACCGCAGCTCGGCGCTGTTCAACAAATTCAACGTCGATGAACTCAAGCACAAATTCGATGCGGTGACCGAGGGCTCGCAGGAAGCGGTGGGCCCGGCGGCGGACGGCGAAGAGGATGCTGCTGCAGGCACCGACCCGGTCGGCGAACTCGAAGGGCAGGGGGCCGGCAAGACCCCGGCGCTGGACCAGTTCACGACCAACCTGACCGCACGCGCGCGCGACGGCAAGGTCGATCCGGTGATCGGCCGCGACATGGAAATCCGTCAGGCAGTCGACATCCTGATGCGCCGTCGCCAGAACAACCCGATCCTCACGGGCGAAGCGGGCGTCGGTAAAACCGCCGTCGTCGAGGGCCTCGCGTTACGCATCGTCGAAGGCGACGTGCCCGATGTGCTCAAAGGCGTCGAGATCCACACGCTTGACATGGGTTTGCTGCAGGCCGGGGCCAGCGTGAAGGGCGAGTTCGAAAATCGCCTCAAGAACGTGATCGACGAGGTCAAAAAGAGCCCGCACGCGATCATCCTGTTCATCGATGAAGCGCACACGATGATCGGTGCCGGTGGCACGGCCGGCCAGAACGATGCTGCCAATCTGCTCAAACCCGCGCTGGCACGGGGCGAACTGCGCACGATCGCCGCGACCACCTGGGGTGAATACAAAAAGTATTTTGAAAAAGACCCGGCACTGGCACGGCGCTTCCAGGTGATCAAGGTGGAAGAGCCGAGCGAGGAACTGGCCTGCGCCATGCTGCGCGCGATGGCGCCGCTGATGGAAAAGCACTTCAATGTGCGCGTCTATGATGAGGCAATTACTGAAGCAGTGCGCCTGTCGCACCGCTATATCAGCGGGCGCCAGCTGCCCGACAAGGCGATCAGCGTGCTCGATACCGCCTGCGCCAAGGTGGCGCTGGGCCAGAACGCGACGCCCGCGCTGCTCGACAACCTGGCCAAGCGCCTGGACCGGATCGACGCCGAGATCGCGTCGCTGGCGCGCGAAGAAAGCGGCGGCGCGAGTCACACCGCGCGCCTGGCCGAACTGCGCGCAGCGCGTGGCGCGGCCAGCGACGAACACGGCACGCTGGCAGCGCGCTGGGAAATCGAAAAAGGGCTGACCGAGAAAATCCAGGCCGCCCGCGGTGAACTGGAAGCGGGCGCGAAGGAAGGTGGCAAACCGGGCGACGCCGCTGGCGTACAGGCCCTGATGACCGAGCTGCGCACGTTGCAGGGCGAGACGCCGATGGTACCGGTGCAGGTCGACGGCCACGTGGTGGCCGAAATCGTCGCCGGCTGGACCGGCATCCCACTCGGCAAGATGGTCAAGGATGAAATCAAGACGGTCCTCAAATTGAAGGACCTGCTGGAAGAGCGGGTGCTGGGGCAGTCGCACGCGATCGAGGCCGTGGCGCAGCGCGTGCGCACGTCGCGCGCCAACCTGGACGATCCGGACAAGCCGAAGGGCGTGTTCCTGTTCGTCGGCCCGTCCGGCATCGGGAAGACCGAGACGGCGCTGGCGCTGGCAGACGTGCTGTACGGCGGCGAGCGCAAGCTGGTCACGATCAATATGAGCGAGTACCAGGAAGCGCACAGCGTGTCGGGCCTGAAAGGCTCGCCGCCAGGTTACGTGGGATATGGTGAAGGGGGCGTGCTGACCGAAGCGGTGCGGCGCAACCCGTACAGTGTCGTGCTGCTCGACGAGGTCGAGAAGGCCCACCCGGACGTGCTCGAACTGTTCTTCCAGGTGTTCGACAAGGGCGTGATGGACGACGCCGAGGGCCGCGAAATCGACTTCCGCAACACGATCATCATCCTGACCTCGAATGTGGCATCGAGCACGATGATGGCCGCATGCCTGAACAAGACCGTCGAAGAATTGCCAAACCCCGAAGCGCTTGAACAGCAGATCCGCCCGCAGTTGATGAAGGCATTCAAGCCCGCCTTCCTGGGCCGCCTGAAAGTGGTGCCGTATTACCCGATCCCGGACGACGTTTTGGTGCGCATCATCGAGCTGAAACTGGCGAAGATCGCGCGCCGCATCGCCGTCAATCACAAGGCCGAGCTGACCTGGGATGCGGCGCTGGTCGAAGCAGTGCTGGCGCGCTGCACCGAAGTCGATTCGGGCGCGCGCAATGTCGACAATATTCTGAACGGCAGCCTGCTGCCGGAGGTCGCCGAATCGGTCCTGGCCAATATGGCCGAGGGCAAGACGATCTCGAAGATCAAGGTGGGCGCTGACAAGAAGGGGCAGTTCAAGTACAGCGTGAAGTAAGCAAGCAAATAAGTAAGTAAATAAGTAAATAAGTAAGCGGGCCGGCGGTCAAGCCGGTCCGATTCGACCTGGATCGGAATTTCCATGACGTTGGCTTTATGACGAATGCATTCAACCCCTCGGCGGCGGCGCTGGCAAGCGCCGTCCAGACGGCCCTTGGCGGCACGTTCAGCCAGCACCAGCGGATCATGACGCTATCGACGGTGGCGGGTCCGGACGCGCTGCTGGCTGAAAGCCTGCGCGCGACCGAGGGACTGAGCGAAGGCTTCCGGCTCGACGTATCGGCGCTGTCGCTCGATGCGGCAATCCCGCTCAAATCACTGATCGGGCAGCCGGCGCTGGTCGAACTGGGCGCCGCCGGTTTCGGCGCGCCACGCGCCTTCCATGGCCACGTTACGGGCGCCGAGCAGGTAGGGTCGAACGGCGGCTTCGCGCGCTACCGCCTGACCATCGAACCCTGGACCCGCTTTCTGTCACTGGGCCGCGACAGCCGGCTGTTCCAGGACATGACGGTGTGCGACATCCTCGACGCGGTCATGAAAAGCTACGATGGTAAGGGCCGCCTGGCGCCGGCCTGGCGCTTCGACCTGCAAGACCGCGGCGCCTACCTGACGCGCAGCGTGACCACCCAGTATCAGGAAAGCGACCTGGCCTTCATCGAGCGCCTGATGTTCGAGGAAGGGCTGTTTTACTTTTTCGAGCACGTGGGCGACGCCGCCGACCCCGCCTTCGGCAGCCATACCCTGGTGATCGCGGACCACAACGGCGCGTTCAAGCCGAATGCGCAGGCCGATGTGCGCTTCACGCAGCCAGGCGCCGTCATGCGCGAAGACAGCATGGACCGCTGGCGCACCGAGTGGCGGCAGACAACCGACGCGATTGAACTGGCCAGCTGGGACTACCGCAGCCGGTCGGTGCGCGAGGTGGCCAGCAGCACTGGCGGCGACGCCGGCCTGACCAGCCGCGACTATCCAGGCGCGTATGCCTACCCGACGCGCAAAGATGGGTTGCGCATCGCCGACCGCCAGCTCGAAGCGATTCAGGCGCGCAAGCAGGTGCACATTGGCGCCGGCACCGTGCGCACGCTGGCGCCGGGCACCACATTCACGCTGCACGACCATGCGAGCGTCGATGGCGAGACCTTCACGATCATCCACGCCCGCCACATGGCGCACAACAATCTGGACGCCGACACCGGCAATGCGCTCGCGCGCCTGTTGGGCCAGTGCGCCTTGCGCCGCGAAAACGACGCCGAGCTGGCATCGAGCCTGCACACGCTTGGCCGCAACGCGGGCGAGCGCCCCGTGTACCGCAATCGCATCGACGCCATTCCCGCCAGCGTGCCATTCCGCGCCAGCGGCGAGGGCGGCGACGGCCAACTGCTGCATCCACGCCCGCTGGTGCGCGGCCAGCAGACCGGCATCGTCGTCGGCCCGCAGGGCGCCGCCGTTCACACCGACCGCGATCACCGCGTGAAGGTCCAGTTCCACTGGCAGCGCGGCGACGCGAGCCACAGCCGCCTGACGCACCCGACGCCCGACGGTCACGCTGGCGCACCCGGCGACGACCGTGCCGGCACCTGGCTGCGCGTCGCCACGCCACTCGCGCCCACGGCCGGCGCCAACTGGGGCAGCAATGCGCTGCCACGCGTCGGCCAGGAGGTGCTGATCGATTTCCTGGACGGGAATATCGACCGGCCGGTGGTCATCGGCGCGGTCTACAACGGCGTCGGGGCGCAGGACGCCCCGCACAACCAGGTAGCGCAGGGTGGCGGAGCAGCGACAGGCAATGCGCCGATGTGGTTTCCGGGCCAGGGCGGCGCCCACGCCCATGCGGCGGCGCTGTCGGGCCTCAAGAGCCAGGCCCTGGGTGCCAGCGCAAGCGGCGCCGGCGCGTACAGCCAGCTCGTGTTCGATGACAGCCCGGGGCAGGCCCGCGTGGCGCTGCAGCGGCACGCGGCGCAGCACGCGGGCACCGATGAACTGAATCTGGGACACTTGCGGCATCAGAGCGACAACGGCTTGATGGCGGCAGCCGGGTTTGGGGCCGAGCTCAAGACCGAACACTCTGCGGCCCTGCGGGCAGGGAGCGGCTTGCTGCTGTCGACAGATGCGACGTCGGGTGGCGGATCGCAGCTGGATTCAACGAAGGCGGAAATGCTGACCGAGCAGGCAGCGACGATGTCCACCGAATTGGCGGCGCTGGCGCACAAGCACAAGGCGTTGTTGAAAGACGAGACGACGCCGGACGCGCTGGCGGCGGTGAAGGGGCTGCAACGCAGTATCGGGACGTTACAGGCGCGCGGGCAGGGCAGTGCTCCTGCCGGCGCCGAGGGGCCGGCCGCGCCAACAGCGTATGACCAGCCGCATCTGCAGCTGTCCAGTCCAGCAGGGATTGCCGCGCTGACACCGGCGAATGCGGTGTTCAGTGCCGGGGGCACGAGCACGTTTGCTGCGGATCAGGATATCAATGCAGCGTCGCAGGGAAATGCCTATCACGCGGTACGCAGCGGCATCGGGCTGTTCACGTACGGCAAACTGACCGGTGGCGACAAGCCGAATCAGGAAGTCGGGATCCGGCTGCATGCAGCCAGCGGCAAGGTGAGCAGCCAGAGCCAGAGCGACGAAACGCGGATCACGGCCGACAAGGCGCTGACGGTGGCCAGTGTGACCAAGAGCGTCAATGTGGCGGCCAAGACGCACGTCCAGCTTGTGGCGCAGGGCGCGGCGCTCAAATTATACGGCGGGAATATCGAGATTCATGGGCCGGGGACGATGGCGTTCAAGGCGAGTATGAAGGAGTTGGCGGGGCCTTCAAGCAGCAGTTCTGAACTCAGCTTTCCCACGAGCGCGGTCAAGGGTTGTGAACAGTCGACCAGGGATGCCAGCGCAGCGCAGGCGGGATCGCAAACCTTATGAGCATCGACCTCCAGCACGAAGCAGAACCGTGGCAGCCCCACCTTCAAACACTGCACCGTCAGTTCTACGAGCATGCCAATGATCGCTGCCTGCTGTGGGTGAATCCAGCCCAGGGCGACCCTTTCGCGGATGATCCGCTGGTCGATGAGCGCCGCGTACGCGTGCCGATCCAGCATGCCAATTTCGACGTGGTGTTCGCGCCATATCTCGTGCCGCTCGACCTTGGCAAAAGCGGCGATGCAGACGTCTTCAAGCGCAGTGTGGCGATCGGATGGAGCGCCTGGGAACTCGACAGCCTGCAGGCGTTCAATGGCCAAGCGATCGGTGGATGGATTGCCAGCGACCAGCCGCCGCCGGCCTTGGCTCCGCTCCTGGCGCAGCATTGGGCTGCGAATTGTCATCTCCATTATGTCAATGGATTGACAAAGCTCTTGCGCTTTCATGATCCCAGCGTCCGCGAATGGCTGTGGCGGACGTTGACGCCGCAACAGCAAGCGCGCTTGCTTGGGCCCGCGCGCTGCATCGTGGCATTCAACCGGCAGCAAGCGCTGATAATGCATGGAGTCATCGCTGCTGCGCCGGAAGTACATGAGGGTCCTGGCAAGCTGCAGCTGACCCCTGCGCAGTGGGAGCAGGTCGACGATTACGCCGTCGTACACGCCGCATGGCTGCGTTGGCGCAGCAACGTGCAGGATGCCTCGCACGGTCTGGCAAGCCGTGAGGCTTGGGAGCAAGCGCTCTTTCATGCCCTGCGTGCTGCGAGCGTGTACGGGATTACCGATCGGCAGGACCGGGAGCTGTTTGCCGTCCACGCGCTGCAGATGGGCGCCGATTTCCATGAACACGCACGCATGCTTGCAGTGTGGGAGAAGACCAGGACGGGCGACTACTATGGCGCTGCATGTGAAGAAGTATCCGGTCAACCCGCGTACGCATTGCAAGACTACCTGCATGGCAACTAACACATTATCTCGTTAGGGAACGATGGCTTATACCAATCCGAAAAATCCTGATTGCCAAAACTGTAATAAATCCGGGCTGGCGATTTTGCCCGCGCGTTACGCAGTGGTGCCGAAAGACATCGATGCCGCATTACCTGCACCCTTGGGTAATAAAGTCACCCATCTGAAGCTCGCTCATTACAAATATGCGCTACGGACTCTACGCGCAGGATTTTTCTACCTGTTCCATGAAAAGCACGCGCGCGGCAGCCACATTACCTGGGAAGTGTATGGCGTAACGGAAGCCGGCACGGTATGGAAGCAGCCTTCGCCGGAAGCCATGAAACCGCAGACCGAACCCGCATGTTCGTCGGGTGGACATAATATCCCGGCGTCGGTGATCACCATCGAATCTCCTGAAAAATGCAAACGAGTCTGGATCGCGTTTTCCGAACACGCCTGGAGTCCCGAAACGCTCAAGGCGTTTGCGCAAGATGCGGCATTGCGGGATCGTCGCATGCAGACTTTCCTGCCCGCCACCTGGGTCAAAGCAGGCGGTTATCGGCACGGTCTGGTGGCGACAAAAGACAACATCGAAAAGATCATCGAGTACGCAACCGGCTTCGATGTGGCAAGTCTGAATGGTCGGGAAATGGTGCCGACTATCAGTGACGAAAGCGGCGGACACACGGCCGCGCGCTTGGCAACGCAGGCGACGCGCTACAAGGCTGTGAGCCGCAGCGGCCAGGGAGAATTGCTGGCAAAGGTGATGCTGAAAATAGGCGAAAACAGCAAAGGGCAAGCCCATCAGCCCATGGTAATGGCGGTATGGGATGCAGTCGGCATCACGCAGGAATTGAACGGCTACCGCAACGACGCGGCAGGGTGGATCCAGAAGTACGCGCAAGAACGCGAACTGGAAATTACCGCTTTGAATGCCATCAAGGGCGTAAAGAAGGCATTGGAGACGAAGGCGGTCGAGAACGAGACGCAACGGCAGCAAGACATCCGCAATAATGCGCCCAAGCTCAGCGCCACCACCGAGCGGCGCGCGCGCGCGCAAACGCTGAGCGCGGTCGAACGGCGCAACGAAATCGAGGTATGCGACATTGTGGATTACTGGGCGTCTCGCGACCTGCCCATCACCTCGGGTTTCGGTGGCCGGCTCAACGCCGCCAACCTGGATAAAGAACCGCAGCGCAGCGCGAAGATCGCTGCCTTGAAAGCGGAGGCAGCGCAACGGCTGGACGCGCGGGATGCCAACTCGCCAACCATGATTAAACAGGCGGAACGGTTCGGCTGGGAGAAATACGAAGAGAAGCTCACGCCCAATGCATATCAGAACTTTGAAAAGAAACATGATGCGTTCCTCGACGAAGCCGCAGTGTTGATCGACCATCGAACCGATGACTTGATTGTCTGGCTCAAATCGAAAGCCCTGTTTGATCAACTGATTGAATTCAATGAGCTTAGCAACGACGATGGCGTCATCTTCGATGATCAAGTCGGGAAGATGATACATGGGATCAATTCGAGCCCGAACGGGCGGATCTTGATCGACGCGTGGGTGAAGGAAATGAAGGCGAGCGAAGAAAACTTGTTATGGCGCTCAATCGCTCTCAATCAGCAAGAAGGCATCACTGCGGTTAATGAACTGCTGGCAAGCGCTGGCTCGCAGAGCGTGCCAGTAGGGACACTGGCGTTGGATTTCATAACTATGCACGTTAGAAAAATGGCTGATATCTATAAAAAAGCCAATACGATGCAAAATACGCTGATCAAAGCCCAGAATTCAGCTGAGGGTATCAACAAGGTCAAAGTCACGAACTTCGACAGGCTGTTTATGACGGTCGGAGACAAGTTGTTCTTACCTTTCATCCAGCGTGGCTTCGACTCCCGCGCTGAATTCGGTGTACGGGGGCTGATGATGGCGCGCGCAGGCGTCGAACCGAATCGAATCCTCGAATCGCTGGCGACCCAGTCTAAACTGGAAGGAAAGGCCCGTAGCGAAATCGTCGCCAGGCTGCGAACAGCCAAAACCTTTCTCGGCACTGCGGACGATCTAAAAACCGCAAAATATACCGAGCTCAGCAAGAGCTGGGAGAAAATCAAAGCAGATCCGGACAAGGGACCTACTGCGCTCAAGGAAAATAGGCTGTCGTATCTCGTTGCCATCCTCGAGCTAGTCAATCTTATCAAGATATCCTGGGAGTTTAAGGATAACAAGCGGACATTTGGAGAACTGGGCGCTGCGGCCTGCTCGACGATTGCTGCACTGTCAGATATCGCTGCGAATGCTGCAAAGCACACTGTCGGCGACAAGGTTTCGAAGACATTCCAGTATCTCAAGGTTTATGGTGGTTTGATCGCTGCGAGTGCAGGCTACTATTACGCACTAAAAGAAGTGAATAATATGAAGTCCAGTTTCGCCAGAGAAGATTACGGGATGGCGGCCACGTATGCAATCAAGGCCGGCATTCAGGTATTGGCCGCGACCGCAGGCCTCTTGGCAGCGTTGTCATACGCGGCACCATTGATGCAAAACAGTCAGATGCGAATCCTCATTCTGACCGGCACGCGTCTATTAGCTCGGCGGTTATTCTTCATGACATGGGCAGTCAGATTCAATATGGCAGGCTTGGCAATTACTGCGCTTATCTGGGTTTTTACGCCTGAGCCACTAAAGAAATGGTGCGAAGAATCGCCGTTCGGACCGGATAAGAAAAATGGACCAAAAACGCCTGCTCAGTTGATGGATAAACTGGGTATGGCATTAGAAGAAATATCTTAGGATACCGAATGTTAAATAGTCAATATGAAATTCTTGAGGGTGTCGTCGAAAGCCTGTTTGTGTACGACGCCGATGTAAACTATCTGGCGAACGCTGACAGAAATTCTCAAACGGCGGGCATCGTGTCAGTACTGCAAGCGGCAGTCGGCGCTCCCGGCGCGGTTCACAGTGCGCAGGCAGCAAGTGATTCTGGAGATCCGGTGGAAGCGTTCACGATGAACGTCGGAAACCAGGCAATTCAGGGCAGCTTTTGGAAAACGACGTTCAAGAATGGGGATAACGTGAAGGTCATCGGGTTCAGGGATGACGGGGTATTTATAGCGGTAGCAGTGACGTCGCCGGTAAATCGAATGATCTGGATGCAGCCACATTGCGAAAGAGGGATAGCAGCGCAGCGGAAATATCTACTGAGAAACTCCATTTTATTTGTTTTGGCAATATTCATTCTCTCAAGCTATCTATTTACTGTTCCAAAAATGACACTCTGGTTCTATCTTTTGTGCTCATCGTCATTAGCTGTGCTTTCCTTAATCCTCACAGTAGGTATGAGTTGGAAAGATTTGATGACGTTTGCCCATCAAATGACACAGGCTGGCTCAGCGCTTGGCATAGATTCTCCCGAAGATATAAATCTTGTTAAATCTACAAGTGCCATGGTGAAAAGTGGAAAGCCAGAATTGCCGATGGGTGTATATTATTACTGATTACCATCGACCCCGCTCGTTGTTCAAAGAGAAGATAAAATGAAAACATTGCCCATTTTTTTTGATTGCTCCCTTTTTGACCACAATTATGAAAATGAGTTCATATGAAATTATCGAAGGAGTTGTTGAAGATTTAAACATCTTTGACGCGGATGTTAATTATTTGGCTAACGCGGAGAGAAACTCTCGTACCGCTAGCATTGTTTCGACTCTACAAGCTGCGGTAGGATCTCCTGGAGCTGTGCATAGCGCGCAAGCCGCGAATAGCTCGGGCGATCCAGTGGAGGGGTTTTCCATGCGCGTAGGAGGACTGAAGGTTGAAGGCAGTTTTTGGAAAGTCACATTCAAAAATGGTGATTTCATCAAAGTCATCGGAGTAAAAAGCGGCAGCATTTTCAATGCGATCGCAGTAGTTATCCCAGAAAATCGAACCATTTGGATGCAGCCGCATTGTGAGAGAGGTGTTTCAGCACAGAGAAGATATATCTTTAGGAATTCGGTAATTTTCGTTGCGGTAATATTTGCAATCTCAAGTTTTCTATTTACTTTACCGAACATGCAACTTTGGTTTTATTTGCTTGGGGCTTCTATATCCAGTGCGGTAATATTAATTGCGACGGTGGGAATGAGTTGGGGCGATTTTATGTTTTTTGCGAATCGGATGACTGGGGTGGCATCTGCGCTTAAAATGGATTTTCCAGAAAACGTTAACCTTACAAAATCTACGAAAGCGAAAATTAAAAGTGGGTCGCCTGAGTTGCCGATGGGGGTTTACTATTATTAACCCTCCTTTTGTATTTGTATTGCCATCTGCGTTGATTAATTATGTTGGCAGGATTTTTTTGAAGAGGTCCAAAAATTGAAGTTATTGGGTTTCATCCGTTTTAATTGTGAGAAGATTGGATAGTAAATTTCTTCGAATTACTTGGCTGTTCGAATAACGTCATAAAATTGAAGCGTAAATTTACGCGTAACAGCGCCGTCGACGATTTTTTTTGCAATGTCCGTTGCAAGCAGACGGTGGGCAACTGGTGTTAAATGGAGATGTGACGGTGTGCCACCATGTTTGGCATCAATAGCGCTGTTTGTACTGATGGACTTTCCAGTTTCGCTTATTATCGTTTTTCCCCTCACAGCGGCTCCTTTAGCTGATTCTTCGCGAAACCGGAGTAAATGGACTAAGCCATGCGATTCCGCAACCGAAAAAGGTTGAATACAATGTTGAAAACAAAACGATGTATCCAGTCGATCCTGTGTGGGCTAGCACTCGGATACTCGGGTGCCATTCAAGCGGTCGGCACCTACAAGACGTTCACAGATGAAATAAGTTGCGGCAAAGCCAAACTGTCCATACAGTCAACATGCGCCAAAGGCGACGACGATATGTCGCTGAATGTCTGCAAGCCGCAGAAAATGACAATATCTAGCGCTGGCATCGTACGCAGCGCGGTGTCACCTGAATTGAACCAAGGTGACATCAAGTCGATAAAAGAAGAAGAAGGTTCAGTTAGCGAATTGTACGTCATCAAAATGGGTTGTGCGCAGGTGGCGAATGCTAACTACGCGATTCTGTATTACTCCGTCGGCGGTGGTTCTGCGCCGTATTCCGAATTCTGGACTGCATACGATGAGAGCGGAAAGTTATTGGATTCTAAAAACTCTCCACTGCATGTTAACGCATTGGAAAAAATGTATAAGAAAATGAAAAAAGTAAATTCGATCATGCCGGAGTAAAACGCAACACTGTTGTCTGTTGGATAGTGCTCTTAAAAGGTGACGCAGCCTTTTTGAAAGAACGCCATCACGGAGGGTCTAGAGGGATTTAATTCAAACCAGAAATCACGGCTTCCTGCGCTGTGCTGATCTGGCCGATCCAACGCCGACGGTTCGTAAATGTAACCTCTTTTAAAAATGAATAAAATATTCTGTTTTTTGGCAAGTTTAGTATGCGCAAGTTGCTACGCTCAAGCTGACAAGAAAGCCGAGCAGTTTCAAAAGGTTTTTGACGTCATCAGTTCTGAGACAGTGTTTTCCACGCCATCCTCGGGCGTCTTGCGGCAGTTGCAGGGCATGTGCATGTCGAGTACCGACGCCGGTGATGACCTGCTGAAAAAGGGTAATGTCGCATGCAATAAAAGTGTTGGCGTGGTTAAATTTGCAATGGCAAACACAGGCTCCGATCCAGTCACCATGATACAGAGCAGTTTTATCGGCGTCGATAAATGCCAGTACATGACTAGCATCCTAACTAGGCGCTATGGCAAGCCCGAATCCAAACAAGGCGTCTGCGAAATGCAATGGAAGGTAAAAGCGAATCGCGGCGGTCCGCTGCGTTATGTCGATATTGAAGCTGATCACAAAACTAACGTGGTTTATTTCGACCTGTACGAAGAGCAGGGTGCTCCCTGATCGCAGTCAAATTGCGACTGAAGTGATTTGTTTTGATCGGGGCGTTGAGTATCGAAGCACGCTTAGTCATGGCTTAGGTCATGAAAGCAGGGCTAACGTTCAGAAAATATAATAAATCACCTAATCAGTAGATGCCCTAACGATTACCGATGGATCGCATTTTGATAGATCTCGACAAAGCGAACCCGAAATTTGCCAGGCCGAATACCTTTTGCGCGAACACTGCGTTTCTTCCTTTTGCATTGTCGACGTGCAGCATGTTCTTGGCGGTTGGTGCAGCACCTCATGTTGAAGTGTTCAGAAATCCGCTTTTCCTCGTATGCTTTGTTATATGCATACTATCTGTATTTCTGTTCATCATTCCTCGAATTTTTAAATGGGACTGGAAAGCGGAGTATTTCGGTGTGTCTGTGATTTATCTGGGAAGTGTTGCATTGCTTGGTGCAATTCCTTGGGGAAGTATTCTTCTCTACAGTAAACTGCCCATAGTTTTAAGAGTAGTTGGATTTCTATTGTATCTTTTCATTCTAATCGGCTGGGCCTGGCGATTCGTAGTGGTTTATAGGTCAATTTTTGGCAATGCTATAAACAGGCAGCGTATCTACGTGGAATCTGAAGCGCTGATCTACTACCGACAGAAGACGGATGTAAGAATTTTAGAAAAGGAAATGCGCTTTCGTCAATTTCCTAATGCGCTTTTTGTCATCATCTTTATGTTTGGCGCCGTTTTGACGATTCCCAACGCGACATATCTGAAGTCGACAGTTGGTCTGCCTTTTACGCATCTATTCCTTGCTATTGCTGCTATACCTACCGATATGATGGCCATAGGGTTGGTAACATGCGGGTTCATCGTCTATTACGTGTATCCTCGGATGATATTTAAAGAGTCAAGCAAGAGAGTTTTCGTGGATTTGGTTTCCAGGTAACTTCTCGCATTCTCGTGAATACATTATTGGGATGACATGACTTTGGAGCGATGTCCAAATGTCAGACCTGACTGTTGAACCCGCTCCGGTCCTCAATAAAGAAAATATGAAAATATTTTTTAATTTACTGTTTTGGATTGCTGTTTGGTTGACGACCGGTCCAACGGTGTTAGCAAATGACCTGTTCATTTCCGGGAAGAATGAAATCTTCGACAATCCGTTTATCGCAACGGGATTCAATACGACCAGCAATGTTTTGACTGGATCGATTTCAGTTTCCAGAACTGCGCCAGGTGAAACGAATGAGTGCCGCATCTTATTTTCCAGCAACGCAAAGGACCAAAAAACACTGCAAGTGCGCTATTTTGTTGTCGGTGCTGAGGACGGTGTCAGTAAATTCTCGGACATTGACAAGGAATCAGTCGTGTACGATGGGAAAAATATAAAAATAAAGTTAGACAGAAAGAAGCTGGAGGCCGGATGTGAATGGATATTATCTTTTGTTGGTGAGCCATCCGTCACGCAGCAAGGTGATAATGTTTTCTTCGTAATTCCTGAACGTACACCCGGCACTTGGCGTAGTGTCCATACTATCAAATCAAAACGTGCTGCTTTTTACAAAGCTCCGGGTGGAAGTCCTGTTGAAGGAACATATCTGGTGCCCGGCGATACGATCTACGCCTACGAAGAACAACCTGACTGGTTGTACGTAAAATATCAGGGCAGGAAAAAACTGACTGTTGGATGGATGAAAAAAGCGGACACAGTCCCGTTCTAACGTCACGACACAAATCTCGTGCGACCAACAATCCAGCGTTCTTCGCTCGTTCTGACAGCGCGGAACATTCGCCAATCCAGCCTTAATCACACAAAGACTTATGGTTTGTATTTTCCATCACTCCACAGTGAGTGACTTCATCGATATCGATGTCGCCAGCGGCCATTGGCAGCCGTTGCCAGATGATCGCGACGACCTGTCCGTTGTCGGATGCGCCTCGATCGTACAGCGTGAGAATGCTTCGGTTCGTGGCAGCTACGCCATCGAGAACGGTCGCAGATACTGCCTGTTCTGGACCGACGAACCCGAACTGGTGTTCATGACACCTGACAGCCAATGTATTCGTCTGTTCAGGCGCGAGACCAATGGCGCGCTGACCGATCTGGCGCCTCGGCTACGCGTGCAGTTGGAACCCGCCACCGACGATGACGGTCGCGACATGCCCGGCATGAACACGTTCAGTCTGCACGATCCGGAAGGTGGCATCACGCATGAGGTGACATATGACGCGGTCGCGTATGTCCGGCAGTTCGGTATGGCCAGCATGATGAGCTTTATCCCGGACGAAGATCTGGGTGACTGGGATTTCTTTGTCGGGGCCAAGCAGGGGTTGGACGAACTGAAGGCGATCGCCCGCGCGGGCACTGTCGCGGTCGAAGATCGATGAAACGATGTGGATTTGTGTTCGCGTAGCTGACTGTATTGTCATGGCAGCACGCCACGCCACCTAGCGAGCGGGTCCGCATCAAGCAATACATCATGCAGCAGTGGGGAGGGGGCAATGCCACGACCTTCAATCGCTACCCGGATTGCCGGGCTCCGACATCGTCCCCCGCATGTCATTCGTTACGCGGCTGCACCCCCAGCAACTCCTCGATATGCGACATGGTCGCGCTATCCTTGACCACCGACTTGAGCCAGTCATGCAGATTCTGCTCGCCCGCATCGGCGGCCTTGTCCGCGTAGTACGACACCGGGCTGTGTGGCTCCGTGTGCCGGAAGAACTGCGCCACCGCGCGTAGTTGCGCCAGCGCCTGCGCACGGGTCTGGATTGGCCCCGGCGGACCGGCCGGCGCCACTGGCGTGGTGATCCCACCCACATGGACCGCAGCGCCAGTCGGCGCATCTGCCAACGCCGCAGCATCGGCGTCGCCCGGCACCGATGCTGCAGCCCCGCCAGCCGCCGGCACCATCCGCTGCAGGTCGACCACGGCATTGCGCGCCGCCGAGAACCCGGGGCTATCCGGACCCAGCCGCTCGTCGGCGACGGCTTCGAGCTCTGTCAAGGCATCCAGGCATAACTGACTATCCGCGGCAAACGCCGCGACGAACGCCGCCGAGTTGTTGCGCCGCGCCGCTTCCAGGTCGGCCAGCTTGGGTCCGGTCACCGCGCCGCCATTGCTGGCCGCCGCTGCGGCCTTGCGCGCCGTTTCGAAGTCGATCGTCGAATAACTGCCTTGCCGGCCATCGGTCACCGGTACCTCGCGCAGCAGTGCCGGCATGCGCGCCAGGATCCAGCTCAGGTTGCCGATGCGCTGGTCATGGTCATCGCCATCCGACTCTGGATACAGGCCCACGTCCCAGTAGTCCTGGCACAGGCCGGCCAGCGTGCGCAGCGCTTCACCCAGGCCACGCAAGCCGTCGGTCTTGACGGCCGCCTCGGCCAGCCACACCGCGAGGCGCAAGTCCTTGCTCGTGTCCTTCAGCAGGGTGGCGCAGCGGCGCACGACGAATGGCCAGTCGGCCTCCTTCAGGTCGGTGATCCACTCACCTTGTGCGAGCGACGGGTCGTCGAAGCGGCGCGCCTGCGAGATGGCGTCGAGCTCCGGCGAAAATGACAGGTCTTCGCCGCTGGGCGATTCGGGGCTGATCGGTTCGAGTAGTTGTTCTGCTGTAAACGTCATGGGTGACCCTGTAAATTATTGCGCGATACGGAATTCGATGCGGCGGTTACGCGCGCGTCCATCGGGCGTCGCGTTGTTGGCCACTGGCCGGTCCGAGCCCTGGCCCAGCGTCGTGAACATGTCCGCGGCCATCCCCTTGCCGGTGAAGTAAGTCTTGACCGCGTCGGCGCGCGCCTGGCTCAGGCTCTGGTTCGCCGCTTTCAGGCCCTGGTTGTCGGTGTGGCCGATGATCTCGATCTTGCGGCCCTGCAGCTTCTGGATGGCGACGGCCATCTGGTCCAGGATCGCCTGCCCGGCGGGCGTCAAGGTGGCCTTGCCGCTGTCGAATTCGACGATGCGGTTGGCCAGTGCGCCGTCGAGGATATTCTGTTCGGCCGCGGCCACGCGCAGGCCGTTGTTGACGACATAGGTCGGATTCAGGCTGGTGGCGAAGTCGCTGGCGATGCGCTGGCGCTGCGCCTCATTGGCCACTTCGCCGCGCACGCTCACCGTGCTGCCATCGATCTTGAGCTGGCCGCGCGTGATCTGCTTGAGCTGCGGGGTGATCAGCTTTTGCACGTAGTTGTTCCAGTTGGCCGGCTGCGCCACCTGGCCGACGGCGATCTGGTCGACGACCTTGTCGGCGCCATACACTTCATACAGGCGCGCCAGCACGGCGGCCTTGGTCGATTCGTCCGGCACGGTGCCGCTGGCCAGCACCTGGCCGGGCTGCGGCGTCACGCCGGCGGGCACCGCCGTCTGGGCCGAAGCCGGGTTCAGGAGGGCGGCGCCAAGGACTAACAGGAGGGTCGGTACAACACGCATGGTCAGGTTCCGATAAAGGCGGCGTGCAGCGATTCGCCGGCCGATTTGAGTGAGAGGGCGCCTTGCGCCAGGTAAGTCGAGACTTTCTTGATCGCGTAGTCGGCGCTGACCTGGTCTTCGACCCAGTCGAGCTGGTCGAAGCCGATGTGATGTTCCAGCCCGACCTGCGGATCCATGATCGCCTGCAGTGTCTGCGCCGAGGCGCCGGAAAACCCCAGTACCAGCACCGGGCGCTCGTCCTGGCGCGTAACGAAGACTGACAGTTCGAAGTCGGCGCGCAGCAGGAATGGCGTGATCAGGTGCATCCAGAACGCCGCGACCTGCTGGCGCTGCAGGGCTTCTGCGGGCAGTGGCAATACCAGGCTTTTCTCGAGGCGGCTCGAGCTGGTCGCCATTACCGGCTGCAGCAGCAGGCCGAGCGCCAGCAGAATCTGGCGCGTCGAGACGTGAAAGCCGGCGCGCCGCAGCATCGTGTCGAGCGAGCCGACCGTCTGCTGCGCCATGAATCCATTCAGTTCAGCCGTACTGGCCGTGCTGTCGGGATCGAAGTCGACCGTGGCCGTCGCAGCCGTTTGCAGGACCGGCGCTGGTTCCTGGGCCCGCATGACGTCGGCGCTGATCGTCTCGAGCCGGTTCCACAGCCGCGCCAGCATCAGCGGGCTGTTGGCCACGAAGGTGGCCGGCGTGGTGATCGCCATGGTGCTCATCAATAGAAACGGAAAGCGGCGGCCCGACTGGTCGGTGCTGGCCACCAGGTGGCCGGCCACTGCGCGCCCGCGCCGGGGCCCGATGAAGGCAAAGTTGATCGGTGCCAGCGCATCGTAATTGCGCTTCCAGCGCGCGTCGGCGCTGAGCAGGTCGATCGCCTGCGCCAGCCAGGCGTCGAGCATGCTGCTCAGCGCCGCATTCTCGCTCGCCTTGACGAAGTCGGCCCGGGTCGGGATCTTCCCGAAGTACCCGACCGGAATCGCGACCGGACGACTCATGGCTTGCTCCCGCCCGCTGCCGTTCCCGCTGCTGCGCCGGTCACCGGCGCGCCGACCGGGGCGGCGGCGCTCGTCGGCGCGAGCGGCGCCGAGACTGCGATCGTGTCCGGCAGGCGCATGCGGCGGAAGCCCGCTGCTGCGCCAGGCGCCGGTGCTGCAGCCTGGGTGGTCGCCACGATTTTCAGATTGGCGCGCACGATGACGCCGCTGTTTTCCCAGCTCAGCTCGAACACACCGTTGTCACGGCGCTGGCGCTTGGCGGCATCGATCATTTTCTTCAGGCCGAAGTGGCCCGGCTCGTTCAGCAGCACGACGGTGCGGCCTTCGGGCGTCATGGCCGTGATGCGCGAGCCCGGTACGCCGCGCGGGTTTGGCCAGACCATCTGCACGAACGGTTGCGGCTGACCGCGCCAGCGCAGTGACTGACCGTCGATCTCGACCGTGAACTCGGTTGCGCCAGTTGCGCCCAATGCCTGGACTTCAAAGCGCGTCTGCGCTTCGCCAGCGCCGGCACTGGCAGCCACGCCGCCGGCCGACAGCGGGGCGATCCAGCTTGGGAAGCTGCTCACCACGCCGGGCGCGAGGTTGATGCCCATATTGGCCCAGGTCTTGGCGCTGATCACGTCGCCACGGCGCACGACGAGCGGGCCGATGGTGGTGTTGAAGTACTTGGCGATCGACCCTTCAGGACCGAATACCTGGCCGATTTCAGCGTCGCTGGCTTCCACGGCCGCATTCTGCGCGAACGGGTATTTCACCGCCAGCGTGCGGTTGAACGGCTCGAGCACCTGCGCAGCCCAGACCTTGTTGATCTCGGCCTCGGTCGGGCGCACGATCACGGCGAAGGTCTGCATCAGCGGGCGCACCAGCAGTGGCCGGATGGCGCTTTTCTGCGCGTCCGTCATCCCGATCAGCATCTGCTCGTCGACGTATTTCAATGCTTCGGCCAGTTCGGAGCCGGAACCATCGAGCGTCTGCTGCATGAACTGCTTGGCGCCGGGGCCGGTGTCGCCCTGGTTCTTGATCTGGTTGAAGCGCGCGCGCAGCTTGGACAGCATGTCCATATAGCCCTTCATCAGCGTCGCGCCGTTGTCCTTGCTGACCACCAGGCGGGCCACGCCCGAGAACTCGCGGCCGACCGGACCCATCGGGATCGGCGCGGCGCCCGGCTTGCTGCTCGTGTCCAGATTCACGTTGATCGCCGACGGCTTCTGGCGCAGGATCGTTTCCTTGAACCAGCCCATGGCGCCGCGCTGGGCGCGTTGCAGGCCGGCGTCGATCAGCGACGGGTTGTCCCACGAGGTTTCGGCATACACCGTCTTGATCAGTTTATCGATGGGCGAGGATTCCGGATCGCCAAGGCGGTTCATGGCCGTTGCCGCCTGGTCGAAGCCATTGAGTTCGCGAATGCTCACGCCCTGGATGAACTTCTGCCACTGCTGCGCATACTCGTTCTTGTAGAGCGCGAGCAGGGCTTTCTGGATCTGCTCGGGGCTGCCTTCGAGCGTCAGGTCGTCCTTGGCGGCCGTCTTGAGTACCCAGTCGGTGCTTTGCAGTTCGCGGTTGGCGGCATCGCGGAACGCGCCCTGGATGTAGTTGTCCCAGGCGTCGCGGGTGAAGGTGCCGGGAATCGCATAGCTGCCCACGACCAGCTCCTTGTCGCCGTCGCCGACCACGCGCGCCACCGTCATCGACGGGAAGCGGGTGGCAGCGCGGGCCTTGACGTCGGCATACACACGCTCGCGCGCCGGCATGCCACGCACCACGCGGCGCAGGTTGTCGCGGGTCTGGTCGACCAGCGCGAGCTTGCTTTCGATCGTCGGCCAGGCCGGGTCGTTCAGCTGGCTCAGGTAGAACGAAATCATGCGTTCGGCGCTGCGGATCATCTGTTCGCGCGTCATCGTGCCGCGGTTGCTGTCGAGCCAGACGCGCCAGAAGCGGGTCAGCTGGTCATTCAGGTGGCTGGCTTCGGCGCGCGATTTGTCGCTCAGCATCAGGTACGTTTTTAGTGCGTTATAGGCATCTTCGACGTTTGCCGGATTAGCATCCTTGAACTGCAGCGCGCCGAAGTTGACGGCGGCGGCCGGCGCCAGTGGCGTGGCCGGCAGCGTCCCGGGCGCACCAGCAGCGGCTGCAGGTGCAGAACCCGTGCCAGGTGCAGCTGCAGCAGCAGAAGCCGCAACCGGCACGACCCCGCCGACTGCACCCGACTGCGGCGGCGCCGACATCGGCTGCAGCTGCGCCGCGCCGCTGTTGACTTCACCCAGGAAGGCTTCGAGCGACTGGCCCACCGGTTTGAGCATCACTTCCTTCATGCCCGCGAAGTATTCCTGGCGAAGCTTCTGCTCCAGGATTTCGCCCTGGTACAAGCCCAGGCTCAGCGCCAGCGGGCGCTTGTCGCGGTAGGCGTCAAGCTGTTCGATGCGGTCCTGCAGGATTTCCAGCGCCTCGAAGCGCGATGCCAGGTCGAGCCGCTTGTCCTGCACCTTGATGGCCTGATCCAGATCGGCCTGCACATTGGCCACCAGCTGGCGGTTGGCCAGATACGACCACGACCAGCCGCCCAGCGCCAGGCCGGACAGTGCCACGACGGCAAAGAACGTCACGTAACGGGCACGGGTCTTGGCCGGACTGGCATATTGCGCCACCAGGTCCTTGTCGGCAAAGATCACCTTGCGGAACAGGTTCAGCAGGAAGTAACCGTGCTGCTCCTGTACTTCGGAGCGCGAGGCCGGCATCATCTGCAGGTCGAAGCGGTGCGCGACGCGTTCGGACGAGGCCGACACGGTCTCGCCTTCCTGCACGGCGCTGGTGAAGTAAAAGCCGCGGAACACGGGTTTGAACTGGAACGGGTTTTCTTCGAACAGCGTGGCGATGAAGGTGCGCAGCGGGCCCTTGATCGAGCTGAATTCGAGCGGGAACGTGAACACCCCTGGCGGCATCTGCTCGCGCCACTGCAGGGCCATATTGGCCATGCTCAGCTCTTTCAGGCCGTCATACAGTTCGTCGAAACGGGCATCGAACTGCTCCAGCACATCGGCTTTCGAGCTCGTCTGGCTGTAGGGCAGGGTGGCGCCCCAGACCTTGTCGCGGTCGCCCCGTTCGGCGTCCTGGAAGAATTCGTTGAAGCCCGTGATCAGGTCGGCCTTGGTGAACATCACGTAGACCGGCGCATGCACTTCGAGGCGCTCGGTCAGTTCCTGCACGCGCTGGCGCAGGTTCTTGGCCAGGTTGATCGCGAACTCGGGCCGGTTGCCGGTCAGCTCGGCGATGCTGACGGCGATGATGATGCCGTTGATCGGCGCGCGCTTGCGGTATTTTTTCAGCAGGTCGAGAAAGCCCATCCACTCGCCGCGGTCTTCTTCATTGACCGAGTAGCGCCCGGCCGTGTCGAGCAGGATGCCGTCGGTGGTAAAGAACCAGTCGCAGTTGCGGGTGCCGCCCACGCCCTGGACGATCTTGCTGTCGGCGAACGGGAACTGTAGCCCGGAGCTGGCAATTGCCGTACTTTTGCCGGCCGCCGGGTTGCCAATCACCATATACCAGGGCAACTCGTACAGGGCGGCGTCGCCCGACAACTGGCCCAGCTTCGAGGTCTTGATCGTGCCGATCGCCTCGACCATGCGCTGGCGGATCGCTTCGTTCTCTTCGCGCTGCGCCGCGTTGGCCACTGGCGCGGCCGCCTGCTGTTCGAGCATGCCACCGAAGGCCGCGCCCGAGCGCAGGCGCATCTGACGCTTGTAGAGCCAGACGGTGCCGTACAACAGCAGCGCCGCGAGCAGTGCGGCGCCGACCCAGACGTACGAGACGTCGAACACGGCGGCGGCGATCAACAGCGCCAGGGCGAAGGCTGCGAAGCCGATGGCGGCCAGGCTGAAGCGAGCGGTAAGGGTATGCCAGAATCGTTGCATCATAGAATGGGCGCGACGGACGTCAGTTGAAGGAAAGAATCAATTGGCTCATGCGGCGAGCGGAGCCGGTGAGGGTGAAAGTTGCGGTGCCGGTTGCGGCCCCAGCAACGCAACGCTGCGCTGGACCGGGTCAAGGTTGCTGACGCACAGCGCGGCGCCGGCGCCGCTGCGCACGTGATGCTGGGCCAGTACCAGCGCCGCGAGCAGCGTGGCGTCGCCGGCATCGCCGCACGAACCTGCCACGGTCACGACCTGGCTGGCCGGATCGAGGTCGGGCAGCAGGTTTGTTGCCATACCGAGGGTTTCGCCGACGCGGCTGGCGCGGGCGTCGCTGTCAGCGCTCACCAGCGTGACAGTGCTCGCGGCAATGCCGGTGCTGGCCAGCAGATCGGTTGCCTGCTGCGTGATCAGGGCGCTGTCGATGCGGCCACGGCCGTCGGCCGAGCTGGCGCGCACGCCAGTTGCGGCCGGGTACAGCAGCGCCGCGTCGGGCGCGTCGAATAGGGCGCCTTGGGCGCGATCGGCCAGCAGCAGGCCAGCTGCGCCTTCGCCGGGTACGCGGCCGTTCGGGTGGCGGCTGTCGAGCAGGATGAATTGATCGGCCCAGGCCTGCACGCTCCCTTCCCCGATGCGCGACCCGCAGGCCAGCAGCATGCACAGGAACGGTTGTTCGGCCTGCTGCGCGCGTTTGGACAACGAGTCCACCAGCGTGAGGGGGCCCGCTGCGACGGCATCGGCCAGCACGGTGGCCACGTGGGCTTGCGGCCAGCCATGTAGTTCAATGATGTTGCGCAGCCAATCGGCGGCGACGGCGCGTTGTGGTGGGTTCCATTCGGCGGGCAGGAGCAGCACCAGTTGCAGCGTGGGCAGGGGCGGGGTCGCCTTGCCGGCCTGAAGCGCATCGAGATAAGCCGGCAGCGCCGGGTGCGGGCCAAGCCCATACGCCAGTTCGGTAGCAACGACACTGCCCAGCGACAGCGCACGCCACTGTTCGTCGTCCAGCACTTGGTCGGGATGGTGCTGTTGCAGCCATTCATCCATCGTCTCTTGCTGCGCCAGGCTGTCGACGCTGGCCGCGCGGCCACTGAGGATCGGGTAGCCGCGCTCGTCCAGCAGCGTCGGGTCGAGCTGCAGATTGGCCTGGCGCGACCGTAACGCTTCGCTCAGCGTGTCGACGTTGTCGCCGTGCGGCATGTTCAGCGCACCGGCCAGGACCACCAGCGCGGCCGGCTGCGCGGCGGCGGTCACAGGCGTTGCGGCGGCCTGCGACGCCGTCGCGGCGGCCACGGCACTGGCGGCGGCGCGCGCATTGACGGCGGCGATGATCTTGCGGCCCGCCCACAGCACAAGCAGCAGGAACAGCGGCATCAGCACCAGCCAGATAACGATATCCCCGGTGTCCGGCATGCGTGTGGTGGAGCGCCAGTACCACAGGGCGCCCAGCCAGCAGGCGCTGAACGCAGCGGCAACGATCAGGGTTCGGCTCAGCCAGGGACGCATCGGTTCTGCCTTTGCAGGTAATCAGGTGGCATGGTCAGACCTGGTCCACGGTGCTTTGCTGGCTGGCGATCAGCGTCGCACCGCAGCTGGTCAGGTCACCGTGGCGTGCCACCGGCTTGCCATCGACGATCATGGTGGGGTCGCCGCTGACGATCACGCACGGGGTGCTGGCGTGCAGCGGACAGACGACGGTATCGCCGACGCGCGCAATGGGCACGCCACCGCTGTCGCTGACCATCGATGCGGTCGCCACGACCCCGCCATGCGAGGTCTTGTCGCCCAAACGAATTACGGGACCTGCCATCACGTCTCCCTAAGACTTTCGTTTCATCACGCCGGGCACCCGCAACTCGGTGTGCCCGAAATCCATCATCTTCCAGCGGCCGCCCCAGGTGAGGCCCACCGACTCGGCCACCTGGCCGTACAACTCGTAGCCACGCATGGCCCACGGATCCTTTTCGGTGATCACCAGCTTGCCGTCGCGCAGAAAGGCGCAGTCGGCGGCCAGGCCATGCTGGTGCCAGCTTTGCCAGGCGCCGGCATTGGTAACACTGGTGCCCATCGACGCCAGCGCATTCTGGCGCTCTGGGCTGCGATAGCCTTCGAGGATCGCCATGTCGTAACCGTGCTGCTCTTTCATGATCTTGAACACCAGCAGCAAGCGCTGCGTGAATTCGGGGTCCAGCAATGCCCAGTTGCGGCTGGCCGTGCGCAGCAGCGGCCGCTCCACGGCCACGTCGGCAGTCGCAAACACGGCCGGCGGCAGCGTCGCCGGCGGCGCCAGTTGTTCGCCCTGCAGCAGCGACGCCACCTGCGTATTGACTTCGCGGGTCGATACTTCGTAGCCGTCCAGCATATGGCCGCCACCGGACAGGAACACCAGCGCCGGTGGCACCGCCAGCAGCGCCGCCGCCAGCAGCCAGGGCCAGTAACGAACTGCCGACTGCGCGGCGCGGCGCGGGGTGGCGGGCACTGCGGGCACTGCGCCCGCAGCCGACCGCGCAGCAGGCACGCGCATGCGCTTCACGCCCGCCAGCCATGCGCCCAGCTGCGATTCCATACGCGCTGCTGCCTGCATCGCCATGCCTCGCCCTGCAGGGAAAAACACCAGCCAGCCAATCAGGCAGGCCAGAACAAAATACAGGGCAATGGCCAGTAACAACACTTTGACTCCGTGTTTGACCGTTCGTCGATCCCCGGCGCCAGACCGTTTGCCAGGTTCCCAACGAGCGGTATTTCTTCCAAGTACAACTTACTAGTCTGATAAGAACGGCTCATTCTACCCAACTGTGCAGTCTTCTGCGCAACTGACTGTTGGCAATTGTGTGCGGTATCGCGTTAGTCAATTTATTAGCGTAAAGTGTTGCAACAACGATCAGGAGCTTGAATTTTGCAACGAAAAGACAAGACTTTCAGCAATGGACCGCCCAGTTTGCTGACCCCTGCGCAGCAAGCCGAAGCCGAGCGCAACCGCATACTGTCGACGCTGGAGGCGTCCGGCGGCAAGCGCTCGGCGGCGTCCTCGCCCAAGGCAAGGCATGGTTCGCGCGCCCCCTGGATATGGGCGTTCTCGGGCTTGCTGGTGGCGGCCGTGGCTGGTGGCGCGGGGCTGTGGTATGGCCAGCAGCGCGAACCATCGGCGCCGGTGATCGTTGCTGCGGCGACACCAGAAGTCGTTGCGCAGACCGATGTGGCTGCCAATGGCGCCGTCGCGCCGGCAGCGGGTGAACCAGCGACGGCGATCATCGAGGAAGACCACCAGGCACATTCGGCACCACTGCCGTACGCGCAACCGAGCCTGAGCGAGATGCTCGCTGCCGAGCCGCCAGCGGCACCTGCGGCTGGCGCCACCGGCGACGTCCTGAGCCAGGCGCTGGAAGCACCGGCCGGTGCGCTTGCCGCGGCCGCGGCTGCGCCGGTTGTGGCCAAGGTTGCCGCCAGCAAGACAGACCGCGCAAGCGCACCGGCCAAGCCAAAGCCACCGGTCAAACGCGTGGCGGCCGCGAAACCTGCACCAAAGGCGGTGCCGAAACCTGCAGCGGCGCCGGACGGCGACGTGATGCTGCTCTCTGCCCTGATCGCGCACGCCCAGGCGTCCGAGCCGGCCACCCAGACCAAGACCCGCGCCAGCCTCGATCAGGAACTGGCGTACTGCAAGAAGCAGCCGAAGGCCGAGCTGGCCGCGTGCCGCAAGCGTGCCTGCGATGGCCGCGCTACGGCTGCCGCCTGCAAGGTGAAACGATGAGTCTGGCGCTGGTCGACGACGTGCTTGCCGCGCTGGCCGGCTTTTCAAGCCGCACCAGGCTGTACGCCTTGCAACTGGGCGATGACGAGGGCAGTAGCGGCCTGATGGTCGAAGCGTTCGCCGCCGATGACGGCGTCCAGGCGATCGGCACCCGCGATGTGATCGTGCTCGCCACCGATGCCTCGCTTGACCTCGCGTCACTGCTGGGCCAGTCGGCCGTACTGGAGACGAGCCTGGTCGACGGCACGCGTGCCCGCTTCACGGGCCTGGTCAGCGAGGCAGCGATGCTGGGCAGCTTTGGCGGCCTGGCGCGCTACCGGCTGCGCTTGCAGCCGTGGCTGTGGCGTCTTGGCCAGGTGCGCAACAGCCGCGTATGGCAAGACAAGACGGTGATGGAAATCGTCGACATCGTGTTTCAGGAACACGCACCGCACGCCGAATGGCGCTGGAGCGATGAAACGGCAGCCTTCATGGCCGCTGCCGGCGCGCGCAGCTATTGCTGCCAGTACCGCGAATCCGACCTCGATTTCGTCACGCGGCTGCTGACCGAAGAGGGCCTGAGCTGGCGCATCGAAGAGACGGAGGAGGGCCACGGCGTAGTGCTGTTCGGCGACAGCAGCCAGGCCAGCGCGACCCCCGAGGACGCCAGCAGCAGCGCCGGCGGCGGCATTCGCTTCCATGGCGCGCGCGCCGGCGAAGCGCACGACAGCGTGCAATCGCTGCGGGCACGGCGCAGCCTGCGTGTGGGCCTCTCCACCGTACTCAGTTACGACTACAAGGCCAAGAAAGCCGTGGCCGCCAGCGTACCGACCGCGGGCGCCGTGGGTGGTCCCAACGCGCCGCTGCTGGAAAGCTTCGACACGCCCGGCCAGTATTTCTATGCCGACGGCGCCCAGGCGCGCCGCTACGCGCTGCTGCAGATGCAGGCCAACGAAGCGCGCCGCCATCTGTGGCAGGCCCGCTCGACGGTGCGCACGCTGCGCGCCGGCACCCGTTTCACCCTGACGCAGGGGCCGCTGCAGGCCGGCGCCGGCGCCGATGCTGATCCGGCGTATGTTGCACTGCGCGTCGTGAGCGTGGGTGTGAACAACTTGCCCAAGCCCGCCAGGGAGGGACTGGCCGAGTTGTTCGGGCCGATCCCAGAATTGCTGGAGCAGACACTGCCCGAGCAGGATCCCGAACTGGCCGCCGTCATCGCCCAGGCCAGCACCAGCGGCTACGCCAACCTGGTCGATGCCATCGTGGCCGCTACCCCGTGGCGTCCGGTGGTGGGCGAAAACGGCTTGCGCCACCACCCGAAGCCAACGGCCCACGGCAGCCAGAGCGCGATCGTGGTCGGGCCGGGCGGTGGCGCCAGTGCGAGCGGCGCCGATGAAATCCATTGCGACCGTTTGGGGCGCGTGCGCATCCGCTTCCACTGGCAGGAGGACGCCAATGCGACCTGCTGGGTACGCGTTGCGCAGCGCTCGACCGGCGGCGGCATGGGCAGCCAGTTCCTGCCGCGCATCGGCCAGGAAGTACTGGTGCAGTTTCTCGAAAACGATATCGACCGACCGCTGATCG
>Ga0308168_1000114_pt1 | contig 150528 bp, 127 predicted proteins | sample PhyCR2_FD_202133 | JGI IMG/M metagenome (GOLD analysis project Ga0308168, IMG submission 202133) | Phyllosphere microbial communities from UC Gill Tract Community Farm, Albany, California, United States - DLSLRC.R2 | ecosystem: Host-associated > Plants > Phyllosphere > Unclassified | place...
TTTATCAGCCGGATGTGGTTGCATCGGCTACGCCGGTTGCGCACGATAAAAAACGGTTAAAAAGCATTCGCTGCTAAGGGCACCTGGCCCGTAATTCAAAATCGCTAAACCTTGTAAGCTAATTCCGCCCTTGCGTCAAACGCAACTGTCAGCAATTTCGGAAAAAACACGCCGCATCTCCAGTTTGCATCAAAAATCGCATTAATCGCTGGCAATCAACTTTGGTGTGATAAAGATCACCAATTCTCGCCTTTTTTGCTCACGAACGTCATGACGGAACAGACCGCCTAGTAGCGGAAGATCGCCGAGTAATGGCACCTTAGTTCGCCCTGTAGCGCTCTGTTGTTGAAAAATGCCACCCAACGCCAGTGTCTGACCATCCTTCAGGATGACCTGCGTATCAATCTCCTGCTTATCGATTGTCAGTACCTCATTTTCACCACTTCGCATGTTTCGTCCGGGCATATTTTGTGAAATATGCAATTTCAGCAAAATCCGACCATTCGCCTGCACCACGGGCGTGACCTCCATGCCCAGCATCGCTTCTTTGAATTCCATCGTCGTTGAACCACTGTTACCGGTGGCAACCTCGTACGGAATTTCTGTGCCCTGCTTAATGCTGGCGGTCTGCTGATGAGAGGTAAACAGCCGGGGACTGGCAATAATATCGGCCTGATGCTCACTTTGCAGGGCGCTTAATTCCAGATCCAGCAAGCGGCCATCCAGTTTTGCCAGTGTCAGCCCTGCGACACCTGCCGGCCGGCCGACGCCCAGATCCACACGCAGCTGACTGGTGCGCAACGCCTCTGACACCTGATCCGCCCCACTCAACCCCCAGTTAACCCCTATTTCACGCAGATTTTCTTCACTGATGGTGACAATTTGCGCGGCCAGCTCTACCTGAGCCAGCGGCACATCCAGCTGACGCACCCAGCGTTCAGCCTGCGCCAGTGCGCGGTCGGTATCACGCAGTAAAATCGTGTTGGTACGGCTGTCCAGAGAAATACTGCCCCGTGGGGTCATCAAACGAGCGCGTTCGTTTTGCAGGCTGTCATTCACCGCCGTCGCATCCGCATGGTGCAGGGTCACCGTTCGGGTATGCAGCGGCAATGACTGCTCACTGGCTTCCCGGCGGGCAGCCTGAAGACGTTGCTCCTCCTGCTGCCAGCCTGCCGGAAAAACCTGCAGAATGTTCCCTTGCTGCTCTGAGTTTAAACGGCCCATTTTCAGTACCATCTGCAACGCCTGTTGCCAGGGAACCGCCTTCAGGCGCAGTGAGAGCACGCCTTCAACCCCGGGAGCCACCATCAGATTGAGCTGCTGATAATCGGCCAGGGCCTGCAACACCTGCTCCACCGGGGCAGAATCAAATGCCAGTGAGATTCGTGCCTCGCTGGCCATCACGGGGCTAATCAGTATCAGCCACAGCCAAAATGTTTTCAGCATCCTGTCGTCCTTTTAGTGCCAGCCGCAGACGCGGCTGACAGTCCAGTGATGAGGCCAGAGTGATGGCCTCCTCTTCAACGCTGGCGATTCGCCATGCGGTGTCGGGGAGCATCTCGCCCGTCGTCGCCCGCACAAGTTTCCCCTGCGGGGAGAGCAGCCAGCCGTGATAACGGCCTTCCCGGCCGATGATTCCCAGCAGACGCCAGGGTACTCTGGCATCCTCCGCGGGGCGGCAGCGGTGGAGATCGGCAACAAAAAAAGGATCGCGCGCCCGACAGACGGATGTCATTAACAACAGCAACAGGCAGAAAGCCAGCTTAGTGGTCATGGGTGATCTCCATAAGCAGCCGCAGCTGCTGCCCTTCACGCTGCAGGCGAAAGCGGGGAATATCCGGCGCAGGACACAGACTGGAAAGATAATGCAGCAGCGCCATAAATCCTGACCATTGCAGCTGCATGGCCAGTTCCCCACCTCCTGCGGCCGGGTGCCAGTACTCCAGCGTGCCGCCGCTGACGTGAAGCAGCTCGGGCAACGACAGTGCCTCTGCGTGAGCGGAAAGTTGAACCCGCCCCTCTTCCACCTGCTGCTGCAATGTAACCAGTGAGGGGATGGCGGGAAGTGCTTGCAGCAACTGACGGTAATGCTGGCGTTGCTGTTGGAGCTGTTGTGCTAGTTGCTGTTGTTCACGTTGTAGCGGATACCACCAGGTGAACCACAGCAAAAGTAGCAGTAACAGCGTAGCCGCGGTGAAGCTGACCAGTCGCCATCCGGCGCCCATTTGCAGCCAGCCGGTGATTTGGCGATGTATCATCGGCGTCTCACACCGGTTGCGACCAGTTCAGTCTGCATATTGAACGTGATTTCCCCTGTGCGGGTGCGCTTAAGAGGGCCGAGCACCACCGGGGTCAGCGAGGGTATCTCCGCCAGGCGCTGGCGCAACTCGTACAACGGCTGAATGCGCTTACCTACGCCCGCCATCTCCAGACTTTGCGGGGTTTTGTTCAGTGACGTCAGCCAGACATCCGACGGAAAAAGGGCCCCCAGCATGCGCGAGAAAGTCACCCAAAGCGTTAACTGCTGCTGGCGTAGCAAGTGACGTTCCACCAGCTTCTGCTGCTCTTCTGATACCCTTTTTACAGCCAGCCAGCGTTCATTTAACGCCGCCGCTTCATGTTGCGCACTCACCCACTGTGCCAGCGTAATGGCTTGTTGCTGATTGAGCCGTCGCAACCACTGTCCGTTGAGGGCTAAGGTACACAGCAAAAGCATGACCAGTACCCCCATTAACCGCCAGAAGCGCCAGCGCCTCAGGTGCTCTGTCTGTCGCCAGGGCAGTAAATTCACCCATACCATCAGCAGTCCTCCGGACGCAATGCCAGACCGGTCGCCAGCGCAAAAACCCCGTCACAGGCAGGCAGCGGAGGCTGGTAGCATTGCACTGCTGCCAGCGGCAACAGGGCCTGCGTTCCTTCCGGCGGTGCTTCCGACAGCGCCGAGCTGTACCACACCGCATCACTGTCCGGCAGATAGCGGTGCCGTAAGGCGGCAAAGTCCGGTGACTCGTCAAGGGAACTCCAGCCCCACGGCTGTTCAGCAGAATGTGGAGCACACCACAGCCAGTGGTCATTGAGACGGTGAACCAGTGCCGAAGAGGGCGAAATTGTCAGCGTACGGGCCAGCGCATACAGCGCGCCCGGCGTCAGTTCCAGCACATCAGGCTCAAGCGAAGCCTGCTGTAAACAGCCCAGCCAGTTTTGCACTGCGTCACGACGGGCGGCCGTCAGATAAACAGGCTCTCCCGGGCGGCTGCCACTGCGGTAATCGAGCGTCAGGGCTTCGGGTGCGATGGGGAAAAATCGTCTCGCAGCCGCGACAATGTAGCGGTGACGATCGGGCTCACGTAATTGCAGAGCAGGGGGAGCGAGTGGGTGCTGCATGACCAGCTGTGGCGGGAAGCCGACCCGCAGTGATATACGGGCAGGAAGCTGCTTACGCCACTGTTGCAGTAATGCCACGACGACGTCCGGGCGTTGCACCAGACCATTTCTTAACGTATCTTGCGGCAACGTATGCTGCCACCAGTGACGCAGTTGCCAGCCGTTTCGACGGCGCTGGATGCCCAGGGCGCAGATCTGCCCGTTTTGAATGTCCAGCCCGACTTGCCATGTCTGAAAAGCCATTGACGCGATCTCCTTATCGTCTGTTAAAAAGGACGTATCCAAGGTACAGGCTTGCCTTTATACTACCGCGCGATTGTTTATAAACTGCCCAACCGACTTTAAATGGGAAATATCAGGTGAAGTTCGTAAAGTATTTATTGATCCTTGCAGTGTGTTGCATCTTGCTGGGAGCCGGCTCGATCTATGGTTTATACAAATACATAGAGCCTCAGCTCCCGGATGTCGCCACGCTGAAAGATGTGCGTCTGCAGACGCCGATGCAGGTTTTCAGTGCCGATAACGAGCTTATCGCCCAGTATGGTGAAAAACGCCGTATTCCACTCACCCTGCAACAAATCCCACCGCTGATGGTGAAGGCATTTATCGCGACGGAAGACAGCCGGTTCTATGAGCACCACGGCGTTGACCCGATTGGTATTTTCCGTGCGGCCAGCGTTGCCCTGGTGTCTGGCCATGCCTCACAAGGTGCCAGTACCATCACGCAGCAGCTGGCACGTAACTTCTTCCTCAGCCCCGAGCGCACGCTAATCCGTAAGGTGAAGGAGGCATTCCTCGCCATTCGTATTGAGCAGATGATGAGTAAAGATGAGATCCTTGAACTCTATCTGAACAAAATCTACCTCGGCTACCGTGCTTACGGCGTGGGGGCGGCTGCGCAGGTTTACTTTGGCAAGCGTGTGGATGAGCTGTCGCTAAGCGAAATTGCGATGATTGCTGGCCTGCCTAAAGCGCCGTCAACGTTTAACCCGCTCTATTCCCACGATCGTGCTGTGCAGCGTCGTAATACCGTACTGGCGCGTATGCTCGATCAGAACTACATCACTCAGGCCCAGTACAATGAGGCACGGAATACGCCTCTGGTCGCTAACTATCACGTTCCTAAAATCGCTTTTTCTGCACCGTATCTGACCGAGATGGTGCGCCAGGAGATGATCAAGCGGTACGGTGAGAATGCCTACAACGATGGTTACAAGGTGTACACCACAGTGACCCGGAAGCTTCAGTTGGCGGCACAGAAATCGGTGCAGGACAACGTGATTGCCTATGATATGCGTCACGGCTACCGTGGCCCTGCCAATGTGTTGTGGAAAGTCGGTGAGCAGGCCTGGGGGCACAGCGAGATTATGAAAACGCTGAAGTCGCTGCCGGTTTACGGCCCTCTCTTCCCGGCAGTTGTCACCACCAGCACCACCGGGGAAGCCACCGCCACCATGCGTGATGGCAGCACCGTTGCACTGGATCTGGACAGCGTTCGCTGGGCCCGGCCATTCAAATCGGACACGTTACAGGGTGCCACTCCGCGTTCGGTCAGCCAGGTGTTACAGGCGGGGCAGCAAATCTGGGTACGTAAAGTCGATAACGGCTGGCAGCTGGCACAGGTGCCGGATGTTAACTCCTCACTGGTGTCACTGGATCCACATGATGGTGCAGTACGTGCGCTGGTCGGCGGCTTCGATTTCAATCTGAGCAAGTTTAACCGTGCCACCCAGGCGCTACGTCAGGTCGGTTCCAATATTAAACCCTTCCTGTATACCGCCGCGATGGATCGGGGTCTGACGCTGGCCTCCATCCTGAATGACGTACCGATTTCCCGCTGGGATGCCGGGGCCGGTGCAGACTGGCGTCCGAAAAATTCACCGAACACCTATGCCGGCCCTATTCGCCTGCGTCAGGGGCTTGGAGAGTCGAAAAACGTGGTAATGGTGCGCGCCATGCGCGCGATGGGCGTCGATTATGCGGCAGAATATTTGCAGCGTTTCGGCTTCCCGGCAGAGAACATCGTGCATACCGAATCGCTGGCGTTAGGCTCGGCCTCCTTCACTCCGCTGCAGATGGTTCGCGGCTACTCGGTGATGGCGAACGGCGGCTTCCTCGTTGACCCGTACTTCATTACGCGCATTGATGATGAGCAGGGCAATCATGTGTTCGAAGTTAAGCCTAAAGTGGCCTGCCCGGAATGCAACCTGCCGGTTATTTATGGTGAAACCAAGAAAGCGGTGGCCCTGAGCGAAGACAGCGTGGAAAACGTAGCCGTCTCTTCAGAGGGAACGAACGTTGCTGTACCGCAGCCGCAGCTGGAACAGGTCACACGGCAGCAGGTTCGCCAGGATGAAGAACCGCAGTATGCACCGCATGTGATTAACACGCCGCTGGCGTTCCTGATCAAGAGTGCCATGAACTCGAATATCTTCGGGGAGCCGGGCTGGATGGGAACCGGCTGGCGCGCCGGCCGCGATCTGAAGCGTAATGATATTGGCGGCAAAACAGGGACCACTAACAGCTCGAAAGACGCGTGGTTCTCAGGCTACGGGCCTGGCGTGGTGACGTCCGTCTGGATTGGCTTTGATGATCACCGCCGCGACCTGGGGCGTACGACGGCCTCTGGGGCGATTAAAGATCAGATCTCTGGCTACGAGGGCGGGGCTAAAAGTGCACAACCCGCATGGGATGATTACATGAAAGCCGCCCTGGATGGCGTGCCGGTACAGCCGCTGACGCCGCCTGAGGGTGTGGTAACGGTGAACATCGACCGCAGCACCGGCAAACTGGCCAACGGAGGGGGCAACACCCGTGCAGAGTACTTTATCAACGGCACACAGCCGACTGAGTATTCTGTCCACGACGTTGGCACCACGTTGATGGATAACGGCGAAAGCCACGAGTTATTCTGACAACCAATAAAAAGGCCGGGCAATTGCCCGGCCTTTTTAATCAGTGCACCCCAGGAAAACCCCTGTTCCGCCACTCAGTAACTCAACCTGCCCTGCTTTACCAGCCACTCTCTGACCAGAAACAGCGCACTGACGTTTCGCGCTTCGCAAAAATCAGCTTCATCCAGCAGCGCCAGCAGGTTATTCAGGGGCCAGCGTAGCTGCGGCAAGGGCTCAGGCTCATCGCCTTCCAACTGCTCCGGATAGAGGCCTTCAGCCACCACGATATTCATCTTGCTGGAAAAATAAGAGGGAGCCAGAGTTAATTTACCCAGCGTTTCCAACTGATGCGCACCAAAACCGGCTTCCTCTTTAAGTTCACGGTTGGCCGCCTCAAAAGGCGTTTCACCAGGGTCAATCAGTCCCTTAGGGAAACCCAGTTCATAACTTTCAAGCCCGACGGCATACTCCTGAATCAGGATCAGATGGTCATCAATGATCGGAACGATCATCACCGCTTCACGGCCCGAAGAGCGCATGCGCTCATAGATGCGGCGCACGCCGTTACTGAACTCAAGATCAACCGATTCAACGGTAAACAGTCTGGAGCGCGCAATTGCCTCAACACTGAGGATGGTAGGTTTCTGTAATTGTCTGGTCATACTGGCCCCAGCGGAAAAGCCGAAAAGGTAAACGTCACGCCCCTACGAAAGTAGGCACAGACCGTGTTATGGTTCATTGTGCGTTAGCCGCTACAGGAATCCAATCATCGCATAGAATATTTTACCTATTTATAACAAATCGTTGTAAACATGAGAGAAATATTTTATAGAATGTCAATTATCCTGCTAATAATTAGGAATATACCGATACCACCGGCGATAAATGCCTGGTACCATCAGCTTTGGCCATGCTATACAATTATTCTAATTTTATGATTTTTAGCACTATTTTTAATCACACAGTGGACTGCCAGCACTGTCATAGCTCGCCACATTCGGGTTAATATGATCAGCATCTCAAGCGGGATCAACGACAGGGGCATCGTGGCAGGAATGAGGGGAGCATGAGCACAATAGTCATCATATTGGCTGTAATGCTGGCCTGTTCGGTGACGGCAGGTTGTTTCTTTTGGTACGCTATGCGGCATCGCCCGCCGTTGGCGAAACCACTGCCATTCATCAGTCCCCCCTACCGGAAACTGAGCGACGAAGAGCGCACAGCGGTAGAGCGTTACGTCTCGATACTGGCGAAAAATCGCCGTGACACACTGCCCACCGGTGCCAGCAATACCCCCGAGCAACTGGTTCTCACGTCGCAAAGCAATAATGTTTACCCCGTTACCCGATCTATTACCCGCTACGGCCTCTCTACCGATGAACCCCATAAATGGCGCTACTATCTGGATTCAGTAGAAGTTCATCTGCCACCGTTGTGGGAGCAGTACATTGCAGAAGAGAATTATGTTGAGCTGATTAAAACGCAAACCATTCCGCTGGTCATTTCCCTGAATGGACACTCCCTTACCCAGTACAGCTGGGAATCGCCTGCACTGGCACCCATGGTACGTGCCACCGGGCAGAATGCCTCAATACGCAAAGAAGAGGGGGAGAACATTGAACTCCTTAAAGTGCGTAAAGAGAGCAAGGAAGAGTATGCCCTAAGCCGTCCGGATGGCACGCGCGAAGCTGTCCTTATCGTCACGGCAATGCTGTTGTTCTTCATCAGCCTGGTGGGGCCGCTGGTCCTGATGCCGTGGCTGGTGCTGGCAGGTGCCGTAATGGTCCTGTTCAGCCTCTGGATGCTGTATCGCCGTCCGACGGATAAAGACCTGCGTGAAATTCACTGCCTGCGCGGCGCCCCTAAGCGCTGGGGTCTGTTTGGTGAGTCCAATCAGGGTCAGATCAGCAATATCTCCCTTGGCATCATTGATTTAATTTACCCTGCGCACTGGCAGAACTATGTCAGCCAGGATCTGGGACAGACCACTGAAGTTGATATTTATCTCAACCGTCAGGTGGTTCGCCAGGGGCGTTTTCTCTCCCTTGAGGATGAAGTGCGTAATTTCCCGCTGCAGCGCTGGCGTAAAAACGTCGTGCTGGCTGCCGGGTCACTCTTTGTTCTGGTGTTGCTGACGGTCTGGATCCCGCTGAGTATGCCGCTGAAGTTAAGCATTGCGTGGATTAAAGGCACGGAAAGTCTGCAATTTACTCATGTCAGCGAATTAGAAAAATCTCCGCTGCATGTGGGTGACAGCCTCAAAGTCAAAGGCACCGGGATGTGTTCGATCCCAGCCACCTATCAGGGCAATCGCAGCTATGCCTTTATGCCTTTCGACTGTTCGGCTATGTACTGGAATAACGCCGAGCCGTTGCCCCTGCCGCAGTCCGACATTATTGATAAAGCCACGGCGCTGCTGGATACCACGAATCTGCAACTCCATCCGCAAAACAGCACCGACCCCAAGCTGAACCCGCAGCTGGCCACGGCCATTCAGAAATCCGGCATGATCCTGCTGGATGACTTTTCAGATATCGTACAAAGAACGCAGGAACTGTGTAACCAGGAGCAGGATTGCGTACGTCTTAAAAATGCGCTGGTCAATCTGGGGAATGCCAAAGACTGGCAAACACTGGTTCACCGCGCCAACTCGGGCGCACTCAATGGCATGAATGTGCTGCTGCGTCCGGTCAGTGCACAGGCGCTGGAAAATCTGGTTAATACCGCGACGTCCTCCTTCTTCTATCGCGAAACACGTCGTGCTGCTGAGGCGTTAAACAGTCCACCTCCGGGTGGATTCCTGATCTTCAGCGATGAGGGGCGCCAGCTGGTAAACCAGCCGGCTCCGGCCGCCTCGTTGTTTGATTATAATGCGCCGGAACAGTGGCCAGAATTACAGCGGCTGGCGGGTATGCTGCTGCATACTCCATTTGAAGCCAGCGGTATTATTACCAGCATTACCACAGACGCCAATGGCACACGCCATATTGCCCTGCACAGCGAGCCGGACACCATTACGCTGATGCACTACGTGGCCACCAGTCTGCTGCTGCTGATACTCGCCGTGTGCGTGGTCGTCAATACCCTGCTGGCACTCCGCCGTATTCACCGCAATCGCCTGCGTACGCAGGAGATCCACCAGTATTATGAAAAATGCTTTAACCACTCGTTAAGCGACATCCAGACCGTGCGGCCCATTTTCTGAGCCGACGGATCTGTACTATTTTTAACAGTGGTACTCTTCTTACCCGAAATAATCCCGGGCCCCTCCCTCCGATGACTTGAAAGCGTTTGGGAAGGCCCTTATATAGGGTTATCCCCATAAGGAGCAGCGATGAAAGAGAAACCCTCAGAAGGGGTCCGGCTCGATAAATGGCTCTGGGCCGCACGCTTCTATAAAACCCGCGCTGATGCCCGTGAAATGGTGGAAGGGGGTAAAGTCCACTATAACGGCCAACGCAGTAAACCCAGCAAACAGGTCGAAGTGGCCGCCGAGCTGACGCTTCGCCAGGGTAACGATCAGCGCACCATAGTCATTGAAGCAATAAGCGACAAGCGTGGCCCGGCCACAGTTGCACAACAGCTCTATCGTGAAACGGCTGAAAGCATTGAGAAGCGGGAAAAGGTCGCCCTGGCGCGCAAAATGAACGCGCTTACCATGCCGCACCCTGACCGGCGCCCTGATAAAAAGGAACGCCGTGACTTGATGAAATTTAAACATTCTGGCGATGAGTAACGCCAAATTTGAGAGAAATACTATGACCCAGCAAGACCAGATGCACCGTTACCTGTTTGAAAATCATGCTGTGCGTGGCGAACTGGTCACTGTCTCGCAAACCTGGCAGGAAATGATTAATGGCCATGACTACCCGCAGCCTGTGCAACAGGTGCTCGGTGAACTGCTGGTCGCTACCAGCCTGCTGACCGCTACGCTGAAATTTGAGGGTGACATCACCGTTCAACTGCAGGGTGACGGCCCGCTGAATATGGCGGTCATCAACGGCAATAATCATCAGGAAATGCGTGGCGTGGCGCGAATGCAGGGCGAGATTGCTGACGGCAGCAGCCTGAAAGAGATGGTCGGTAATGGCTATCTTGTGATCACCATTTCACCGAAAGAAGGTGAGCGTTATCAGGGTGTGGTCGGACTGGAGGGCGACACACTTGCCGCCTGTCTGGAAGATTATTTTATGCGTTCAGAGCAGCTGCCAACCCGCCTGTTCATCCGAACTGGTACCAGCGAGTCACAGATGGGTGCCGCCGGGATCCTGCTACAGGTACTGCCCGCCCAGGACGCCAGCCTGGATGAGTTTAATCATCTTGCTACGCTGACCGACACGATCAAAACGGAAGAGCTGTTGGGTCTGCCCGCCAATGACGTACTGTGGCGCCTCTACCACCAGGAAGAAGTGACGCTCTTTGATCCGCAGAATGTGGTGTTCAAATGCACCTGCTCCCGTGAACGCTGTGGCGAGGTTCTTCGCACGCTGCCGGAAGAAGAAGTGGATCAGATCCTGCAGGAAGATGGCAACATCGATATGCACTGTGATTATTGTGGCAATCATTATGTTTATGATGCAGTGGATATCGCAGCAATACGCAATGATTCTTCCGAGGGTGACAAACAGGTTCATTAATTTCACCGGGCCGGATACTATCCGGCCTTTTTTGAAGAATCATCCCCATGCCCGTCGTTTTACCCGCCTTCCCCCTGAAAAACAATGCGATACTCCTGTCGCAAAATGCCGAGTTTTTCACCGCTCAAACCCTGCCAGGATAATATATATCACTACCAAAACGCACCGAACCAGCACTATGAATGCAACAGGTGCAGGTACATTTCACTGAACCAAGCGCCGCTTCTCATTTTTCCTTTCTCACCCTTTCGCTACCTGCTGACAGGTGTAAACTGCGCGCGATCGTGGCATCCCCCGGCCCTGATACGGACGTTGCGGGGAATCACGGCAGTCCCAATGACATCCCCCTAAAATTTGATGTAGTACAAAAACCGACAAAGGAGCAGTAACATGCGCACTAACGACCTGACCCCGCAGGACCTTGTCGCTTATGGCATCACTGATACGGTTGAAGTGGTTCATAACCCTGGCTATGAAGCTCTTTTCAGGGAAGAAACCCAGCCCGGTTTAAGCGGATTTGAACGCGGTATCGTCACTCAGTCTGGCGCAGTGGCGGTGGATACCGGGATTTTCACCGGCCGTTCTCCGAAAGATAAATATCTGGTACGTGATGAAACAACTCGCGACACATTGTGGTGGAACGACCAGGGCAAAGGAAAAAATGATAACCAGCCCCTCTCACAGGACACCTGGCAGTCACTAAAATCCCTTGTCACAAAGCAATTATCAGGCAAACGTCTGTTTGTCGTGGATGCCTGGTGCGGGGCCAACCCGGACTCTCGCCTGAGCGTCCGTTTTATTACAGAAGTCGCCTGGCAGGCACACTTCGTAAAAAATATGTTTATTCGCCCGGATGAAGAGAGCCTGAAAAATTTCGTTCCTGATTTCGTAGTGATGAACGGCGCCAAATGCACTAACCCCGACTGGCAAAAGCAGGGGCTGCACTCCGAAAATTTCGTCGCCTTTAACCTGACGGAAAATATGCAGCTTATCGGGGGGACCTGGTACGGTGGCGAGATGAAAAAAGGGCTGTTCTCGGTAATGAACTACCTGCTGCCGCTGAAGGGTATCGCCTCTATGCATTGCTCAGCTAACGTAGGGGAAAAAGGCGATGTGGCCGTCTTCTTTGGTCTGTCTGGCACCGGAAAAACCACGCTGTCCACCGATCCTCAACGCCAGTTGATTGGTGATGATGAGCACGGCTGGGATGATGATGGCGTATTTAACTTCGAAGGGGGGTGCTACGCGAAAACCATTAAGCTGTCGGAAAAAGCGGAACCAGAGATCTATCATGCTATCCGCCCGGATGCCCTGCTGGAAAACGTGGTGGTACGCAGTGACGGATCCGTTGACTTTGATGACGGTAGCAAAACAGAGAATACCCGTGTCTCTTACCCGATTTACCATATCGATAACATCGTTAAGCCGATCTCTAAAGCCGGGCATGCGAAAAAGGTCATTTTCCTGACGGCTGATGCCTTCGGCGTACTGCCACCGGTATCGCGCCTGACGGCCGATCAGACCCAGTATCATTTCCTGTCAGGTTTTACCGCCAAGCTGGCGGGTACCGAGCGTGGTGTAACAGAACCGACCCCGACCTTCTCCGCCTGCTTTGGCGCAGCATTCCTGATGCTGCATCCCACACAGTACGCCGAAGTCCTCGTTAAACGGATGAAAGCTGCCGGTGCAGAAGCCTGGCTGGTCAATACCGGCTGGAACGGCAGCGGTAGGCGTATTTCCCTGAAAGACACGCGGGCCATTATCAACGCGATTCTCAGCGGCGACATTGGCCATGCTGAAACGATAACCCTGCCGATCTTTAATCTGGAAATTCCGTTGAGCCTGCCAGGTGTCGACAGCGCACTGCTTGACCCACGAAATACCTATGTGAATGAAGCCGCATGGGAAGTTAAAGCGCGGGATCTGGCGCAGCGTTTTATCACCAACTTTGATAAGTTTACCGACACCGAAGCGGGTGCTGCACTGGTGAAAGCCGGGCCTGAACTGTAACGCGAGTGAGGGGTGACCAGGAACGAGGGTCGCCCCCACACCAGCATCCTTGTCGGGACGACACTGATGATGTGTCGCCCCTGATGATTTCGATCAACCCTTATTTTTGTGACTGACCAACAGGCCCTGTCGGAAGGCTGGCTGCAGGCAGGGGCAGCCACGCACGGATCAGCAGCCCACCCTTCTCGCTTTTCCCAATCTCCAGCGCGCCCTGATGAGCGTCAATAATGCGCTGCACTATCGCCAGTCCAAGACCGGTTCCACTGGTGCTGCGCGCGCTGTCGCCACGCACAAACGGCTGGAAAAGGTGTTTAAGCTGGTCAGGTTCGATACCAGGGCCATCATCCTCCACCTGGAACCAGGCCCGGTTAAGTTCATGCCCCGAGCTGACTTTAATCCAGCCGTTGCCATAGCGTGCAGCATTGACCACCATATTGGCCAGTGCGCGTTTAATGGCCAACGGGTTTATCTCCAGCATCAGCTCGGCCGACATGACGTCATTCTCGATTTCACGCTCATATCCGCTTTCAGCTGCGACCACCTCACCCAGCACACTGTTCAGGTCGGCGCGTTCAAACTGCATCTCCTGACCGGTACGCAGATAGTCAATAAACTGCTCGATAATCGCATTACACTCTTCAATGTCTTTATTAATTGACTCTGCCAGATAGCCGTCCTGCTCTGACATCATTTCCGTCGCCAGTCGAATGCGCGTCAGAGGAGTTCTTAAATCGTGGCTGACCCCGGCCATCAGCAGCGTACGGTCATCGGCCAGCTGTTTGACACCCGAAGCCATTTGATTAAATGCCCGCGTGACGGAGCGCACTTCTGAAGCACCGTATTCACGCAGCGGGGGGGGAATGATACCTTTACCCACCTGTAACGCCGCATGCTCCAGCTCAACCAGCGGGCGATTCTGAATACGGATAAACAGCCAGGCACCTCCGATAGCGAGTAGCATAATCGCCAGGGTGTAGCGGAACAGCGGGGAGAAGTCGCCCTGATGGATCTCTGTCAGCGGCACCCGCACCCAGATATCCGGGGATAGCCAGGTTTTCAGCCACACCACCGGCGAATTCTTATTCACTTCGACGCGAACATCGGTTGGCCCGCCCAGCTGCTGCGCCATCTGCTGGCTGAGGAACTGGTAGTGCTGCGCCCAGCGTAATCCGTTCTCTTCCGCCGCTGCATTGGTATACAGCGAGATGCCCAGTTCACGGTAAATTTCACGACGGAAAGCGGGTGGCACTTCCAGTTGCGTACCATCTTCCAGCTGTAACCGGTCGGTCATCAACATGCGCACTTCATAGGCCAGCACTTTATTAAACTGTTGAAGGCTGGGCAAAATAGCAAAATTCAGCACCACCAGATAGGTCGTTACCAGGCTGACGAACAGCAGGGTAACGATCAACAGTAACGTACGGGCAAATGAACTGCGGGGAGAGAAGCGGAATCGCCTCATGCTTTACTGCCGTCCGGCACAAAGACGTAGCCCAGGCCCCAGACGGTCTGGATGTAACGTGGGTGAGCGGGATCCTCTTCAACCATGCGGCGCAGGCGAGAGATCTGAACGTCAATGGAACGCTCCATCGCGCTGTACTCACGGCCACGGGCCAGATTCATCAGCTTATCGCGGGACAGCGGCTCACGAGGGTGGCTCACCAGCGCTTTCAGGACAGCGAACTCACCGCTGGTCAACGGCATTGGCTCGTCTTCACGGAACATTTCACGCGTCCCCAGGTTCAGTTTGAACTTACCAAATGCAATAACCGCTTCTTCCTGAGAAGGTGCGCCCGGCAGCTCATTCGCCTGACGGCGCAGCACCGCACGGATACGGGCCAGCAGTTCACGCGGGTTAAACGGTTTTGGAATATAGTCATCCGCACCAATTTCCAGACCCACGATGCGATCCACTTCTTCACCCTTTGCAGTGACCATGATAATTGGCATCGGGTTGCTCTGGCTGCGCAGACGGCGGCAAATAGACAGGCCATCTTCCCCCGGTAACATCAGATCAAGCACCATCAGATGGAAGGATTCACGCGTCAGCAGTCGGTCCATCTGCTCGGCGTTGGCCACGCTGCGCACCTGGAAACCCTGCTCAGTCAGATATCGCTCCAGCAGGGCACGCAAACGCATATCATCATCTACTACCAGGATTTTGTAATTCTCTTGCATTTCGACACTCCCAAAGGCGCAATTGCCTGAGCCTGTATTTTCAAAAAAGATGCCTGAATGTAACAGTCAATAATGGTTTATATTGTAGCCGAAATTGTTACAAAGCATATTAAACAGCAGCTTATCTTTAATTTGCCTCATCAAAACACGCTAAACACCGCCCATTAGTATCGGTATTTATCATGGCAAACAAGCAGTAACGTCATGGAATAATTCGGAACAACGGATTTGCATCCTGCAACGTAGCACAACAAAATAGTCTCCATATCTCGACGAAGAATGGCGCAACAATGAAAACCAAACTGATCACTCGCGAAGGCTACAACCGGCTCAAGCAGGAGCTGGACTTTCTCTGGCGTGAAGAGCGCCCCGAAGTGACGAAAAAAGTGACCTGGGCAGCCAGCCTGGGTGACCGCAGCGAAAACGCCGACTATCAGTACAATAAAAAGCGTCTGCGTGAAATCGATCGTCGCGTGCGCTACCTCACCAAGTGCCTGGAACAGCTGCGCATCGTCGACTATTCCCCTCAGCAGGATGGCAAAGTTTTTTTCGGTGCATGGGTGGAAGTAGAAAACGACGATGGCGATGTGAAACGTTTTCGCATCGTCGGCTACGACGAAATTTTTGGGCGTAACGACTATATCTCGATTGACTCGCCGATGGCGCGTGCCCTGCTGAAAAAAGAAACAGGCGATGCCGCGATTGTGCAGACCCCGGCAGGCGAGGCGCTGTGGTACGTCAACGAGATCAGCTATGTAAAAGAATCCTAATCACGCCGTTGCCGTGCCGCAGACCGTCCGACAACTGGCATTCTCCGGCGGCAATCCGTATAACTGTTGCCAATTTATTCCGCTAAAAAGTATCCCAACCATGATGAATGATTCACTGAGCCAACTGATTGCAAGTGAGCTGCAGGCCAGAGCAGAACAGGTTGAAGCCGCTGTTCGCCTGCTGGATGAAGGAAACACCGTGCCGTTTATCGCACGTTATCGAAAGGAAGTGACCGGTGGACTGGATGATACCCAGCTGCGTCAGCTTGAAACACGCCTGGGTTACCTGCGTGAGCTTGCCGACCGCCGCCAGTCCATTCTGAAATCCATTACCGATCAGGGAAAACTGACCGACGAACTGGCTGCTGCCATCAACGCCACGTTGAGTAAAACAGAGCTAGAAGACCTCTATCTGCCCTACAAGCAGAAACGCCGCACGCGTGGGCAGATCGCAATTGAAGCCGGTCTGCAACCGCTGGCAGAAACGCTGTGGCAGGAACCTTCTCACGACCCTGAACAGCTGGCAGCCGGCTATATTGATGCCGATAAAGGCGTTGCGGATACCAAAGCCGCGCTGGACGGTGCCCGCTATATCCTGATGGAGCGTTTTGCCGAAGATGCCGGTCTGCTGGCCAAAGTCCGCGACTACCTGTGGAAAAATGCGCATCTCGTCGCCCGGGTTATTGAGGGCAAAGAGGAAGAAGGTGCAAAATTCCGTGACTATTTTGATCATCACGAAGCATTAGCTACGGTGCCTTCCCACCGCGCGCTGGCCATGTTCCGGGGCCGCAACGAAGGCATATTACAGCTTGCGCTGAATGCCGACCCGCAGTTTGACGAACCGCCGCGCGAAAGCCACGGTGAGCAGATCATCACCGAGCACCTCAATCTGCGCCTGAACAATGCCCCGGCAGATACGTGGCGTAAGGCCGTAGTCAGCTGGACCTGGCGTATCAAAGTGTTACTGCACCTCGAAACCGAGCTGATGGGCACGGTACGCGAGCGCGCCGAAGATGAGGCGATCAACGTCTTCGCCCGTAATCTGCACGACCTGCTGATGGCCGCCCCGGCGGGCATGCGTGCCACTATGGGCCTCGATCCCGGCCTGCGTACCGGGGTGAAAGTCGCGGTCGTTGATGCGACCGGCAAGCTGGTCGCTACCGACACGATCTATCCCCATACCGGACAAACAGCAAAAGCCGCCGCCGCTGTCGCTGCGCTCTGTACCCGACACCAGGTTGAGCTGGTCGCTATCGGTAACGGCACCGCTTCACGCGAAACTGAGCGTTTCTATCTGGAAGTGCAGAAACAGTTCCCGCAGGTGCAGGGCCAGAAAGTCATCGTCAGCGAAGCCGGAGCCTCGGTCTATTCCGCCTCCGAGCTGGCAGCGCTGGAGTTCCCGGGGCTGGATGTCTCCCTGCGCGGCGCAGTGTCAATCGCCCGTCGCCTGCAGGATCCGCTTTCCGAGCTGGTGAAGATCGACCCGAAATCCATCGGCGTGGGCCAGTACCAGCATGACGTCAGCCAGAGCCAGCTGGCGAAAAAGCTGGATGCCGTGGTGGAAGACTGCGTTAACGGCGTCGGTGTGGATCTCAATACCGCGTCCGTGCCGCTGCTGGCGCGCGTGGCGGGTCTGAGCAAGATGATCGCCCAGAATATTGTTGCCTGGCGTGACGAAAATGGCCGCTTCCAGAACCGCCAGCAACTGCTGAAAGTCGGTCGCCTGGGGCCAAAGGCGTTTGAACAGTGTGCCGGGTTCCTGCGTATCACTCAGGGGGATAATCCGCTGGATGCCTCCACGGTGCACCCGGAAGCCTATCCGGTGGTAGAGCGTATCCTCGCGGCCACCGAACAGGCGCTTAACGACCTGATGGGGAACCCGACGGAATTACGCAGCCTGAGAGCCGTTGATTTTACCGACGAACGCTTTGGCGTTCCGACCGTCAGCGATATCATCAAAGAGCTGGAAAAACCGGGCCGCGACCCGCGGCCGGAGTTTAAAACGGCGCAGTTTGCTGAGGGTGTCGACACCATGAATGATCTGCTGCCAGGCATGGTGCTGGAAGGCTCCGTGACCAATGTGACAAACTTTGGTGCCTTCGTTGATATCGGCGTTCATCAGGACGGCCTGGTGCATATCTCGTCGCTGTCCGATAAGTTTGTCGACGATCCGCACAAAGTGGTGAAAGCCGGTGATGTGGTGAAAGTGAAGGTGATGGAAGTGGATTTACCGCGTAAACGTATTGCGCTGACCATGCGCCTTGACGAACAGCCGGGTGAAACCAGCGCACGCCGCGGCGGTGGCAATCATGCCGCCAGCGGTCGCGACAACGCCCGACCGGCAAAAACCAGCCCCAAACGCCCTGCTGCCCAGCCAGCGGGTAACAGTGCGATGGGCGATGCCCTCGCCGCTGCATTTGGCAAAAAAAGCTGATGCTGACAGCGGGCCTGCGGGCCCGCCCTTTTTCCTCAATCTTGTCCCTCTCCCTGCGCTATAAGTTGCTCCATATCAATGTGAGCAATAATCACTCTCATTAAAATTCTCAGTGTCTTTTTCTTCACGCAGCATACAGGCACCTACCATGCAACTGATCCCACAGCAGTTCTACCGTATCGCCGGCTTTTCACCCGCTATCAATCCGGCATTTCGTCAGAAGTTAATGGCGCTGGGTCTGTTACCCGGCTCCACTTTTCAGCTGATCCGCGTGGCGCCACTGGGCGATCCTTTGCATATCGAAACGCGCCGCATCAGTCTGATGTTGCGTAAAAAAGACCTCTCCCTGCTGCAGCTGGAAGCGGTTAACCCGGTGGGAGATCTCGCATGAAAACCTGCACTATTGCACTGACGGGCAATCCGAACGTGGGGAAAACCACCCTGTTTAATCAGCTGACCGGCTCACGTCAGCGGGTGGGTAACTGGGCCGGAGTGACCGTCGAACGCAAAGAGGGGCAGTTCAGCACGGCAGAACATCAGGTGCGACTGGTGGATCTTCCCGGTTGCTACTCCCTCACCACCCTGTCTGCGCAGGCCTCGCTGGATGAACAGATTGCCTGTCAGTATCTGCTGGAGGGCGAAGCCGACCTGGTGATCAACGTCGTGGATGCCAGTAATCTTGAGCGTAACCTCTACCTGACCCTGCAACTACTGGAGATGGGGCAATCCTGTATTATCGTGCTGAATATGCTGGATATTATTGAAAGCCAGCAGACCAGGATGGATCTCAGCATTCTGGAGCAGGCACTGGGCTGCCCGGTGGTGCCGATGGTCTCTACACGCGGGCGCGGCATTGATCGCCTGAAGAATACTATCGATCGTGAAATGCCTGAGCACACCCCGCTGGCCGTGCCTTATCCGCCATCGCTGCAACCCGTGATGGATGCATTGATAGCCGCGATGCCAGCCTCCACGACACCGCAGAAGAAACGCTGGCTGGCTCTGCAGATGCTGGAAGGCGATATCGCCAGCCAGCAGCAGATGCCCGCAGCCGCCGCGTTGCTGCCGGCACTGAAGTCAACGCTGGAGGAGGACGCCGCGCAGACTATCGTCAGCAGCCGCTATCAGTTCATCGAATCACTGTGCCACCGGGTGATCCATGAGGCAGGCATCCGGGCGGTACTCAGTCAGCGCCTGGATCAGCTGACCCTGAACCGCTGGCTCGGCCTGCCGGTCTTTCTGCTGGTGATGTATCTGATGTTCTTTCTTGCTATCAACCTGGGGGGGGCGCTGCAGCCTCTGTTCGACCTCGGCTCTGCGGCCCTCTTTATTCAGGGCACGCAGTGGCTGGGCGTAACCTTGCATATGCCGGTGTGGCTGACGCTGTTTCTGGCTCAGGGCATAGGCGGAGGGATCAATACCGTCATGCCGCTGGTGCCGCAGATTGGCATGATGTATCTGTTTCTCTCCCTGCTGGAAGACTCCGGTTATATGGCTCGCGCCGCCTTTGTGATGGATCGGTTGATGCAGGCACTGGGGCTGCCGGGTAAATCCTTTGTGCCGCTGATCGTCGGCTTCGGCTGTAACGTGCCGTCAGTCATGGGCGCACGCACGCTGGATGCCCCGCGTGAACGCCTTATCACGGTGCTGATGGCCCCGTTTATCTCCTGCGGGGCCCGGCTGGCAATCTTTGCTGTCTTCGCGGCGGCCTTCTTCGGCCAGGGCGGGGCGCTGGTGGTGTTCAGTCTCTATCTGCTGGGCATCTGCGCGGCCATTGCCACCGGCCTGTTACTCAAACATACGCTGATGCGCGGGGAGGCCAGCCCGTTTGTGATGGAACTGCCGCTGTGGCATATGCCGCACGCGAAAAGTCTGCTGCTGCAGACCTGGCAGCGTCTGCGCGGCTTTGTGCTGCGCGCCGGGAAAGTAATCGTGATGGTTAGTATGCTGATCGGCGCGCTGAACAGCTTTTCTTTTAGCGGTCAGGCGGTCAGTCACCTGAATGATTCCGCTCTGGCCAGCGTCAGCCGAACACTGACCCCGCTGCTGGCCCCCATTGGCGTGCACAATGATAACTGGCAGGCCACCGTTGGCCTGCTGACCGGAGCGATGGCCAAAGAGGTGGTGGTAGGTACGCTTAACACCCTGTACACCGCTGAAGCGCTGCAGCAGCAGCCCTTTGACGCCAGCCAGTTCAGCCTGAGCGGACAGCTGTATGACGCTGTAACGGAAACCTGGCAGGGCATTAAAGCCACCTTCAGCCTCAGCGTTCTCGCCAATCCGATCGAGGCCAGTAAAGGCGACGCCGAAATGGCCAGCGGAGCCATGGGGACAATGCACAGTAAGTTCGTCAGTGACGCCGCCGCCTACAGCTATCTGATTTTTGTGCTGCTGTACGTGCCCTGCGTTTCGGTGATGGGGGCCATTGCCCGTGAAAGCAGCAGCCGCTGGATGATGTTCTCCATTCTGTGGGGGCTGGATCTGGCGTATTCCCTGGCGGCCCTGTTTTATCAGGTCTCCAGCTTCCGGCAGCATCCGGGCAGCAGCAGCCTGATTATTGCTATCGTGCTGCTGTTCAACGCGCTGCTGCTGGCCGCCCTGCGCCGCGTGAAAATGCCACCGGCACTGATCCCGGTGAAAAATATTTCCCACGGCTGCACATCCTGTGAAAAAAATGGCCGCTGTCACTGATGCGCTTACGCGCGAAGGCGAAACGTCGCGCGAGGAGTTGTGTTTTTTTGACCAGCGTCTACAGTGAAAAATAACGCCTGAATTTTCACTCGCGGTGGCCAGAAAAATAATAATGGATATTATCAATAACTTAATAGATAAAATCTACGACTACTCTTTCCCGCCATCGTGCCTGCAGCGGCTGCATACGCTAATTGCCGATGCACGCGGGGCAGTTTGTCATCCGCGTAAACCGCACTGGGACGAAAAAGACGTGGTGCTGATCACCTATGCCGATCAGTTTCATGCTGAAAATACGCCAACCCTGACGACCTTCTCCCGCTTCTGGCAGCAACACCTCGCATCCAGCTTCAACCTGGTCCATCTGCTGCCTTTCTTCCCGTACTCTTCCGATGATGGCTTCTCGGTGATTGATTATCACCAGGTTAATCCCGTGTGCGGAGGCTGGCAGGAGATTGCCGATTTGCGCCAGCTTACGCGGCTGATGTTCGATTTTGTCTGTAACCACATGTCAGCCGAAAGCGCCTGGTTCAGGCACTATCTGGCGCAGGATCCGGGCTGGGATGATTTCTTTATCAGTATGCCCCCCACCACCGATCTGAGTGCGGTGACCCGGCCCCGGACATCGCCGTTGCTGACGCCGTTCGACATGGCCAGTGGTGAAACCCGTTTTATCTGGAGCACCTTTAGCGCCGATCAGATTGACCTTAACTTCGCTAATCCGGAGGTGCTCATCGCCATGGTGAACGTCCTGCTGGATTACCTGAAAAAGGGGGCGGATTACATCCGTCTGGATGCCGTGGGCTATATGTGGAAAACCCCCGGCACCCCCTGTATCCATCTGGAAAAGACGCATCAGCTGGTCAAGCTGTTTCGCGCTATTGCCAATGAGGTGGCGCCAGGCACCGTGGTGCTGACTGAAACGAATGTGCCGCATAAAGATAACATCAGCTACTTTGGCAACGGGCGTGATGAAGCCCAGATGGTTTATCAGTTTTCGCTGCCCCCGCTGGTGCTGCACGCTATTCACTACGGCTCATCGCGCGCATTGCGCCAGTGGGCCTCCTCGCTCGACGGCGGCAGCGGATCCACCACCTTCTTTAACTTCCTGGCTTCTCATGACGGAATTGGTCTCAATCCACTGCGCGGGATCCTGCCGGAAACCGAGATCGTCTCGCTGGTGCGAGACCTGGCGATGGAGGGCGCACTGGTTTCCTATAAAAACAACCCGGATGGCAGCACCAGTCCGTATGAAATTAACGTCACCTATATGGATGCGCTGAATCAGAAGGACGATGATGATGAGACCCGCCTGCGTCGTTTCCTGCTGGCCCATGCGCTGCTGCTGGCCTTTCCAGGCGTTCCGGCGGTCTATATTCAAAGTATCCTGGGTTCACGTAATGATATGGACGGCGTCAAAGCCGCCGGACACAATCGTGCGATTAACCGGCAGAAATATGCTGTCAGCGAGATTGAAGCGGCACTGGCGGAAAAAGATTCACTGCGGCAGCGGGTCTATTTCGCCCTCAGTCAACTCATCCAGCTGCGTACCCGCCAGCCCGCCTTCCATCCGGATAATCCGATGAAGATCATCGACAGCGATAATTCGCTGCTGGTGCTGAAACGTCAGGCCAGGGAGGAACAGGAGTCATTGTGGTGTGTGTTTAATCTGAGCAGTAAAGCGGTCAGCATGATGCTGCCGGAGCCGCGCTGGTACCGTGATATAGCCAGTGGCGATCGTATTGATGGTACGCAGTCACTGCGGCTGGAACCCTGGGCTTTTCACTGGCTGAAAATCTGAACCTGCCCACCCGCGGGATGAGCAGGTAACCCTCTTACTTATACACTTCAGCCAGCGCGTGATCGCGATTACCCTGTTGGGCTGCGACGATCACGTAGTATTTCCCCCCCTTCTCATCGGCCTTTTTCGATAAGCGGGCGTTAGCATCCATGGGGTCGTTTGTGGAGTTTGTCGTTACCGTTCCGATTTTCTCCAGCTTCATCTCCTGCGCTTTTTCACGCGTAATTTGCTCGGCTGCGCCAGCGGTAAACACGGCAAAAGTGGTTAACAGCAGGGCAGAGACAGTGATTAGCTTTTTCATACAATTTCCTCTCCTTAGGGCAATATTTCCAGTTGATGCAGGCCGTAAAAATACGACCACTGTTATTATTGTCCCGGCGGGAAAAAGCGGCAACGTGGTGAATTGTTGCAAAAAGTAATCTGAAATGGCATGACGCATGCCCCGGCACGCTGGCCTTATTTCAGGGCCACACCTCAGCGCTAAAATCAATAATTCGCTGAGAGAACGCCTCCGGGTGAGAGATAAACGGCGCATGGGCCGCCTTGTCGATAACATGACTGTGGCTGTCCGGCCAACTGGCATCCAGCAGCGGGACAATGCGGCGCGGCACCAGTCCGTCCAGCGCACCATATAGCCGCAGGAAGGGCATCGCCAGCGCGGCCATATCCTGACGAAGATCGGCGGTCTTCAGTATTTCCAGCCCCCCGTTCAGCACGTCCACTGTCGGAACCGGACGTTCAAATACCACGCTCTTCAGCGCGCGGGCATCCTGCCTGGCGCTGTCAGTCCCCAGGGTTTGCAGCGCCAGGAAACGTTCCACCGTACGCTGGAAATCCTCACTCAGTTGCTGCTGAAAATTGGCCAGCGTATCGGGTTTGATGCCCGGCCAGTCCTCCGTTGCGCTGAAGCGCGGCGAGGATGCAACGCTAATCAGCCCTTTCACCTGCTGCGGGAAGTCCAGCGCCACCTGGCTGGCCACCAGACCTCCGAGCGACCAGCCAAGCCAGACAGCGTCGGCCGGTACCCGGGTGGCCACCTCCGCCGCCATCGCCTTCAGCGTCATCGGCGCAAAGCCCTGGCTGTGACCGTAGCCGGGCAGATCCACCAGGTGCAGGCAAAAATGCGCGCTGAGTCGACGGCTGATGCAATGCCAGACCCCGGCGTTCAGACCCCATCCGTGCAGCAGCACAAGATGGCGATCGCCGTGGCCAATAGTCTCCCGGTGAAGCGTACTCATGGGTTATGGTCCTGTTTTTTATTGTGAGGTCGCCATGCTACCAATGCCAGCGGGCTGTTGGCTATGCCTGATGCCACTCCGTTACTCACAGCACGGCCTGTGCAGCGTCTGTCTGCGCCAGCTTCTGACGCAGCCAGCCTGTTGCCCGCGCTGTGGATTACCCAGCCAGATGAAGAAAACGGTCTGTGGTCGCTGCCTGCGCCGCCCGCCACCGTGGCAGCACCTGGTGCGCGTTACCCCCTGGCAGCCTCCGCTGGACCGGCTGGTGAACCAGCTGAAGTTTTATCGCGCCACCGCACATGCGGTAATGCTGGCGCGGCTGATGCTGCTATGCTGGTTAATGCAGCGGCGTGAAACCGGGCTGCGCCGACCGGACCTGCTGTTAACGGTGCCACTGCATCACCGCCGTGCCTGGCAGCGGGGCTATAATCAACTGGAGGACATGGCGCACTGGCTGGCCCGTCGGGTGCCATGTCAGTATCTGCCCCGCGCCGTCACGCGCATCCGGGCCGGACATATCCAACACACCCTGGGCGCGGTGGCGCGGCGCAAAAATTTGCGTGGTGCCTTCCGCCTTGAAAGGGAAGTGCGCGGTCTGCATATCAGTCTGCTGGATGATGTGGTGACCACTGGCAGCACCGCCGCCGAGATCAGCCGCCTTCTGCTGGCCCACGGCGCCGCCAGCGTACAGATCTGGTGCCTGTGCCGAACCTTGTAGAGCGTCGGTGATGGGCGTATTATAACCAACGAAATTAGTCAACTATTGAGCAATCGCCATGATCCTAATTACCGACTCTGCACAAGAGCACTTCGCAAAACTGCTGTCAAAGCAGGAAGATGGCACCCAAATTCGTGTATTCGTGATTAACCCGGGTACGCCAACCGCCGAGTGCGGTGTTTCTTACTGTCCGCCTGACGCTGTTGAAGCGACCGATACGGAACTGAAGTTCCCTCTTCTCTCGGCTTACGTTGACGCCCTGAGCGCCCCGTATCTTGAAGATGCTGAAATCGACTTTGTTACCGACAATCTGGGTTCGCAGCTGACGCTGAAAGCGCCGAATGCCAAAATGCGTAAAGTTAACGACGATGCCCCATTAATGGAGCGCGTTGAGTACCTGTTACAGGCACAGATCAACCCACAGCTGGCCAGCCACGGCGGTAAAGTTTCCCTGATGGAAATTACCGATGAAGGCTTTGCTATCCTGCAATTTGGTGGCGGCTGTAACGGCTGTTCCATGGTTGATGTGACCCTGAAAGAAGGCATCGAGAAAGAGATGCTGGCCGCTTTCCCAGAGCTGAAAGGCGTGCGTGACCTGACCGAGCATCAGCGCGGTGAGCACTCGTTCTACTGATTCACCAGGCCGGTTATCCGGCCTTTTTTATTCCTCCCCTCTGTGACATCGCCTGCCTTCACCTTTAACCCTTTCTGCCGAACGTTTATCACGGCATGATTGACGCTGGATCTTTCAGCTTACACGTGTACACTGAAACCTGTTTTCTCAACTTACAGGTCATCATGTTGAACAATACGGGCAGAAGAGTCGTGATCACGGGTATGGGCTTAGTCAGTCCATTAGCAAATGGCGTTGAAGCCAGCTGGCAGCGGCTGATTGCCGGTCAGTCCGGTATTCGTCACCTTCCAGAGGAGGCCTATGGCGACACGGCAATCCGTGTCGGGGGGCAGGTGCCTTCCATCGAGCAGGATCCGCAGCATGGGTTTGACATCGCGGCGCTTATTCCGGTGAAAGAGCAGCGAAAAGCCGATCGCTTTATCCATCTGGCGCTGGCTGCCGCGGAAGAGGCCATGACTCAGGCCGGTTTGCATCATCTGACCGAGGCCGCAAAACTACGTACTGCCACGATCGTCGCTACCGGCATCGGAGGGTTTCATGCCATCAGCAATGCGGTTAAAACCGTGGCAGAAAAAGGCAGCCGCAAGCTGTCGCCCTTCACCATCCCGTCGTTTATCGCCAATCTTGCCGCTTCACACGTGGCGATAAAATATGGCTTTAAAGGGATGCTGGGTACGCCGGTTTCTGCCTGCGCGGCCAGTATTCAAAGCATCGGGGATGGCTTTCGCGCTATTCGTTTTGACGAGGCCGATATAGCCATGGTCGGCGGCTGTGAATCCTGTATTAATCCGGTGTCACTCGGTGGATTCCAGGCGGCTCGCGCCCTTTCAACGGCATTTAACGACCATCCGGAGCAGGCCTCACGGCCGTTTGACCAGTCCCGGGAGGGATTTGTGATGGGAGAAGGTGCCGGTATGCTGGTGCTGGAAGAGCTGACCCGGGCCCAGGCACGCGGTGCCACCATCCTCGGGGAAGTCGTCGGTTATGGCACGACTTCGGATGCCTATCACATTACCGCCGGACCGGAAGACGGTGAGGGAGCCGTCCGCGCCATGACGATTGCCCTGCAGCAGGCAGGGATGACAGGGTGCGATATCGATTACATCAACGCACACTCTACCTCGACACCGGTCGGTGACCTGGCCGAAATCAATGCGCTGCAGCGGGTGCTGGGAGAGAAAGCTCATGCGGCAATCTCTTCAACCAAATCTGCCACCGGGCATCTGCTGGGGGCGGCGGGTGCCGTGGGAGCCATATTCTCACTGATGGCCATGCGTGAGCAGATTGCCCCACCGTCGCTGAATATTGACCGGCTGGACGAGGCGGCAGAGGGGCTGAACATCGTGAAAAACACCGCGCAACCGGTGACCATCCGCAATGCGCTGGTTAATGGCTTTGGATTTGGTGGTGTGAACGGCTCGATTATTTTTAAAGCCTTTACGGCGTAATGGCGGCCGGTGACCTCAGCAGGGGCGGACCAAAAAAGTCCGCCCCGACAGATAACGCCATCGTCACACGCGGAGAAAAACCGGAGGCACGGCCCGCAGCAGATGACCTTTTTCCCTGTCGTCCCGCCTGTCGCAGGTTTGCCTTTATCGTCAGCGTTTACGCCGCTTATTCAAATCGTTAAGCAGCAGGTTTACCCCTCTGTCAGCAAACATCGCCTCCAGCGTCATGCTCAGTTTACGTCGCCAGTTAGGATACTCATCGGTGGTCCCCGGCACATTCACCGGACCGGCCATATCCAGCCAGTCCTCCGGCTGCAGCCCCAGCAGCGCACTGTTACTGTCGGCGATAAATCGCTGTAAGCCACGGTTAAGCACCGCCGTCATCTCCATCTTATCAGCCTGCTTACCGCAGCGTTTTGGCACGCATCCGTACCGGTGTAGGGCATCCAGCAGCGCCTGCTTTTGCCGGACCCGCTGGTCATACAGCCCGCGAAGTATCACCTTATCCGGATAGAGCCCCAGCGTTTCACCAAGCGTGAGATCGCCGGCGCTCCAGAACCCGCGCAGGGTCGGCAGATCGTGGGTGGTTGCGCTGGCCATCGACTGACGCGGCCAGGCGGATGGCGCACGATAACGATCCTCACTCTCCTGCTCGAAGTAGAGCACCTTCCAGGAATAGATCCCGCAGTCGCGCAGCTTGCCGACGATCTCCTCCGGCACCGTTCCCAGATCCTCCCCGATCACCATGCACTGATGACGCTGGCTTTCCAGCGCCAGGATCGCCATCAGGTCGTCCACCGGATAATGAACATACGCACCAAAGTTTGCCGTTTTACCGTAGGGGATCCACCACAAACGCAGCAGCGACATAACATGGTCGATGCGCAGCGCACCGCAGCTCGCCATATTGGCGCGTAGCAGGTCGATAAACGGCTGGTAGCCGCGTGCCGTCATGATGTGCGGATCCATCGGCGGCAGGCCCCAGTTTTGCCCCTGCGGCCCGAGGATATCCGGCGGCGCGCCCACCGAAGCGTTCAGTCGGTAAAGCTCACGATCGCACCAGGTGTCTGCTCCCCCTTCGGCCACGCCTACGGCCAGATCCCGATAGAGCCCCACCGCCATCTGATGCGCCTGGCAACACTGCCAGCATTCATCAAACTGACGGTTCGCCAGCCACTGCAGCCACTGCCAGAAACGCACCTCATCCTGCTGCTCACGGCAAAACTGCTGTACCGCCTCACTGTTACCGTGCTGAAAGTGTTCCGGCCATGCCGGCCAGCCCCAGCGCGCGGGATCCTCCTTCAGCAGGGCGCAGTGCAGTGCATCATAGGCGGCCTGGTTTAACAGGCTCTCGCCTCCCTGTTCAATAAAGCCCGCAAAGTCCACCACGCTGGCATCCTGCGCGTCACGTCCGGCAAAGTGCTGCCAGGCAAAGCGCAGCCCTTCAATTTTCAGCGCCCCCACGCGGGCATAGTCAACCCGGCCGGCGTCACGTGCAGTCTGGATGGCGGTCTGCGTACTCTTTTTCTGCCACCAGCGCTGAGCGGCAGGACTGTGCTGAAAATCCGCGACGGCAGCCACATCGATATACATCACATTCAGCCAGCGCCGCGAAGAGGGGCTGTACGGGCTGGCATTTTCAGGCTGAGAGGGGTAAAGCGCATGAATGGGATTCAGCCCGATAAATGCGCCGCCGCGCGTGGCGATATCACTCACCATACGCTTCAGATCACCAAAGTCACCGATGCCCCAGTTATGCGCCGACCGCAGCGTATAAAGCTGAACGCAGGCCCCCCACAGTTTCTCCCCGCGCTGCAGCGCTGCCGGTTCATAGCAGCGTTTTGGTGCGATAACAATCCGACAGGGCCACTGCTTTTTTCCCTGCGTCAGCAGCAGCTGATGGTAACCCTCCGGCAGATTCACCGGCAGGTTAATACTCTCTCCGGCGGATACGGTGCCCTGCCAGGTTTTGCCCTGCTCGCTGTCAAACTGCCAGTGGTATTCCCCCTTCCCGCCGGTCAGCAGTCGCTGTACCCGTTTTTTTATCAGCACCTGGCAGGGTGGCAGGGGCGCACTGCCTGCACGGGGCCGGGGTGCCATCGCGGCCAGAAGTTTGTCACGCGTCCCGGAGCTGACCTCTTCCGGCTGTCCGCGGGCATTAATATAGCGAGCTGCAATACCGGCGGCTTCAGCGGCCTGTTCACGCTTTTTGTCGTCCATCACCCCTCCCCAAGCCGTTTTGCCTGCCAGATACGCTGCTGATAATCCCGGACGGAGCGATCGGCGCTGAACATCCCGGTACGGGCGGTGTTCAGGATCGCTGCGGTAGTCCAGGCTTCCTGGTCACGGTACAGTGCCTCCACTCTGAGCTGTGCTTCGCAGTAGCTGGCAAAATCGGCCAGCACCAGCCAGGGGTCCCCTCCTTTGCCCAGGCTGTAGAGCATCAGTTCAAAAGCGTGTTTATCTCCGTCGCTAAAGAATCCCTTTTCCAGCTCTTTCAGCAGGCTATCCAGATGTTTGTCTTTTTTACGTAGCTTAAGCGGATCGTAGCCGCCAGCTTTCAGTGCCTTAACCTGATCGGTTGTATGGCCAAAGATAAAGATGTTCTCCGGGCCGACCTGTTCAGCGATCTCCACATTGGCACCGTCCAGCGTACCGATGGTCAGAGCGCCGTTCAGCGCCAGTTTCATATTCCCGGTGCCAGAGGCCTCATACCCGGCAGTGGAAATTTGCTCTGACAGATCGGCCGCCGGGATCATCAGCTCCGCAGCGGTAATCCGGTAGTCCGGAATGAACACCACCTTCAGCCTGTCGCCAATCAGCGGATCATGGTTAATTTTCTCCGCCACTTTATTGATGGCATAAATAATATTTTTTGCCAGGTAGTAGCCCGGCGCGGCTTTGGCACCGAAGAGGAACACGCGCGGGACGATGTCCAGAGCGGGATTATCACGCAACCGCCGGTACAGAGACAGGATATGCAGCAGACCCAGATGCTGGCGCTTGTACTCATGCAGGCGCTTAATCTGCACGTCGAACAGCGCCTCCGGGTTAACCACAATGCCGGTTTGCTGTGCAATATACTCCGCCAGCCGCAGCTTATTGGCGCGCTTAATCTGGCGATACTGTTGGCGGAAAGCCTTATCGCCGGCGAAAGCTTCCAGCCCCTTCAGCGCATCCAGGTTGTTCGCCCACTCCACTTTCAGCCTGTCATCAATCAGCCCGGCCAGCGCCGGATTACACTGCTTCAGCCAGCGGCGTGGGGTGATGCCATTGGTCACGTTATGGAACTTCTCCGGCCACAGCTGGTGATATTCCGGGAACAGATCTTTTACTACCAGCTCAGAGTGCAGTGCAGCAACGCCATTGACAGCAAAGCCACTGACCACGCAGAGGTTCGCCATCCGCACCTGCTTATCATGCACTACCGCCAGTTTCGCCCAGATCTTTTCATCACCTGGCCACTGCTTCTCTACGATCTTCTTAAAGCGCCTGTTGATCTCTTTAATCAGGATGAAATGGCGCGGCAACAGGCTGCGAACCAGGCGCTCGTCCCAGCGCTCCAGCGCTTCAGGCATCAACGTATGGTTGGTATAGGCAAAGGTCTGGCTGGTGATGGCCCAGGCCTCCTCCCAGTTGAGCTGGTGCTCATCCAGCAGCACGCGCAGCATTTCAGGAATAGCAATTGTGGGGTGGGTGTCATTGAGTTGAATCACCTCATAGTCCGGCAGCGTGTGGATGCTGCGCCCGGCCCGGTGATGACGGCGCAGAATGTCGGCCACGGAACAGGCGCACTGAAAATACTGCTGCATCAGGCGCAGGCGTTTACCCTCCTGATGGTTATCATTGGGATACAGGACTTTCGTCAGCTTCGCGGCATCAATGCCCTGTTGTTCGGCCGCAAGGAATTTTCCGTCGTTAAACAGGGTCAGGTCAAACGGATGGGTATGGCTGGCCTGCCACAGCCGCAGCGGCTGCACCACACCGTTGCGATAGCCTGTCACCGGCAGATCCCAGGCTTCGCCGCGCAGGGTAAAGGCCGGGCGCCATGACAGGCGACCCTCTGCGCTTTTGATGACGGTGCCGCCAATGCCCACGCTGACGTCCAGCGCCGCATTGTGCCGAAACCAGGGGTAACGATCGCGCTGCCAGTCATCCGGGGCTTCAATCTGGTGCCCGTCGTCAAATGACTGACGAAACAGCCCGTACTGATAGTTGAGGCCGTAGCCGGTGGCTGACTGCCCGACGGTGGCCATGGAATCGAGATAACAGGCTGCCAGCCGTCCCAGCCCGCCGTTACCCAGCGCCGGATCGGTTTCTTCTTCCAGCAGCGTACTCAGGTCGCACTGGTGTTCCGCCAGCACTGCTTTGACGTCGTCATACCAGCCCAGATTGAGCAGGTTATTGCCGGTCAGACGGCCAATGAGAAACTCCATGGAAATATAGTTAACATGGCGCTGTTTTTTCCCTGCCTTTGCCTCCGGCTGCGCGGCCAGCAGCTCAGCCAGTGCGCCGCTGACGGCGTGCCACCACTGATGTGCCGTCATCTCTGCGGCACTGGCATAGCCAAGATGCTGCCACTGACGTGTCAGGGCCGCATCAAAGCGTGCCCGGTTGAATTTCTGTTGCGTCATAGAGTCCCTCTTAAAATGGGCGGACGAAAATGTGACCAGGCACCTTACAGTTAAGACGGAAAAATGAAAAAAAGCTACGATACCGAATCACGAACAGACTCACATAATATCAGCGGATATTATTATATTTGCAATCATCCCCCCAAGCGGAAAAAACCCGATAAAAAAATAAATTACATTTTAAAAACCCCACTTCCATTACTCATTGTAATCTAATGTTAACACTTGATTTTAACGTACTCCTCACCACGCTTACCCTCCATTCGTAGCTTATTGCTGGCCGGGGGTCGCAAGATATTACGGGTATAACTATCGCGGGTCACGTGGTCGGGATGTTCTGAATCAATTATCATAAAAATTCTAATTTTTAATTAATTATCAAAACACAAACATTGTTATATAATTACGGAGCCATAGTTGTACTACTTTTCTGAAGGAAATCGGAATGTTTGTCTTATTTAAAAAGGAAAAATCAAACAGAATCACCATACGTTTGATGATTTATGCCATATCACTAACTGGTTTCATTAGTTTTCACGCATGGGGGGAATTTTATCCTGTTATCGTTTCCATAAAAACTAGAATAGAATCTGCTACAACAGCCACTTATTTTTTTCAACAAGGCGTTGCGAATATTGGTCCAATCAGTGAACAAATCATGCTTCCTGAAGGCTGGTATATCGCCCTGGCACACCGGCACGATGGTTTCCCTGGAGGGGAAGACATCGTGGTACCAGAAGTTTATATGCAAGGCAAAAAGCGTTCTATCGGGGAGGCCGCCAGAGATCTCTACAATCAACAAGGAAGTGGAATCACTAAAATTTATCATTCCGGCAAGGGGAATGGTGGCGAATGTATTGGATACGTCGGAGTAGAAAACATAAGCACACCACATAAATGGATGGAAGCAATCTCCCCTGTAGGTACGTGTATGTACGTTCCTTCCGGGGATGAATGGTGTAAAATAGAAACGCCCGAATTGGTATTCGATCACGGTGTTATATCGTTAAGGGAGAGCGAGGGGCATAAAGCGACGAAAAGACTTGCCATCAACTGCACTGCCGGAACAACTCTTAGATTGTATATCCCTGGAGGTATAAACTCTCTGTTGTTCGCCGGGAAAGGAACCTCTACTTTTTCAACCTCACAAGGGCAGCTCGGAAAGCCAATGCAATTACCGGCCGGCAGATCCAATATTGATATCACCTCCGAACTGCATGGCGTGGGGATCGGCAAATGGTCAACTAGCGGAGTGATGATAGTCGAACCCGTATAATCAAAGGGAATAGTTGCTGTTAATTTATTCGCTAATGAAGTTGTATTCATTAGCTTTTTATATGTAGAGAGAGCGACTCTTTTTTCGGTCGCTCTTTGCCTGGATTAGCAAAGCTCCAGATGGACTTCGTGCTGTTCGATGGTTTTCATCACGCTCGGAGGGGGGGCTTCGTCGGTAAACAGATAATCGATTAACCCCATATTGCCGAGGTTAACCATTGCGTTACGGCCGAACTTTGAATGGTCAGCCACCAGCATCACGCAGCGGGAGTTCTCGATAATCGCCCGTTTGGTGCGGACTTCGTGGTAGTCGAAATCCAGCAGAGAGCCGTCCATATCGATGCCACTGATCCCCAGAATGCCGTAATCAAGGCGGAACTGAGAGATATAGTCGAGAGTGGCTTCGCCCATAATGCCACCGTCACGGGTGCGCACTTCGCCCCCCGCCAGGATCAGACGAAAATCCGGCTTCGCCATCAGCAGCACCGCAACATTCAAATTATTGGTGACAATGCGCAGATTACTGTGGTTCATCAGCGCGTGGGCAACCGCTTCCGGCGTGGTGCCGATATCAATAAACAGAGAAGCCCCGTCGGGGATCTGACTGGCAACACGCTGCGCGATGCGGGCTTTCTCCGCCGACCACATCATTTTACGATCCTGCCAGGCCGTATTTTCTGAACTGGAAGGCAGCGCCGCGCCGCCGTGGTGACGCTGAATTTTGTTTTGTTCGGCCAGATCGTTTAAGTCACGACGGATGGTCTGCGGACTGACGTCGAAGTGTTCCACCAGCTCTTCAGTACTGACATATCCCTGACGACGCACCAAATCGATGATGGCGTCATGTCGTTGTGTCTGCTTCAAGATCTTCCCCTCTTACCGTTTTATCTGACGCGTATCGACAAAGGCCATCACCAGTCCGACCAGCAGCCCGGTGACATGGGCCGCATTGGCAATCGACAGGCCGAACCAGCCGAAATAACCGACCAGCAGCCAGAGCACGGCAAAAACCATCAGCCCGCGCTGCAGGAAGATGCCGCGTTCCGGCGCACGCTCACCGCATAACCACGAATACCCCATCAGGGCATACACCACGCCGGAAAGCCCGCCGAACAGAACGCCGCTGAACTTGGCCTGCATCCAGCCGCTCAGCAGCGAGGAAATGACCATAATGACGAACAGCTTACCGCTGCCGAGCCGCTTTTCCAGCGTGCCGCCCAGGAACCAAAACCACATCAGATTGAACAAAATGTGCAGCAATGAAAAATGCAGTAGTGCGTGGCTGAACCAGCGCCACAGCTCAAAGTGCTGGTCAGCATCGGGCCAGGAAAGCAGGCTCATCACCGCCCGATCCCCAAAGACCTGCATCAGAATAAATACCAGAATACAGGCGGCCATCACCAGCAGGGTTAATGGCCCGGCGCGATCGCGCACGTTTGCCATCAGGGAGGTGTGCTGATAGTGGATGCCACTGTCGGTACTGCCCGACTGCCAGCTGGCGGCCTGATAGCGAACGTGATTGGGGTCGCGGATAAACTGGTTAAGTTCGTTTTCGACCACCGTGAGCTGCGTTTCATCATCAAGCCACAGGGTATAACCATTGTCGTGCTCAATGCGCAGTGTCACACCGCGCGTGGCCATGTAGTCGACGAACGCCTGAGCCGGGCGCAGATGGGTAAAATGGGTGATGCGCATAATTGAAACGGCTTCCTTTCAATCTAACCAGACAAAGCGGGCAGTATAGCGTCTTCCCCTTACCAATAGCAGGGGAAAGCGCCAGCTAAACACAAGGCAGCCGTTACAGTGAGTTAATCTGCTGCGGGAAGGCGTTACGCCAGGCGTCAAAACCGCCATCGATGCTATAGGCCTGGGTAAACCCCTGACTCAACAAATACTGCGCGGCACCTTTACTGCTGTTGCCGTGATAGCACATCACCAGTACCGGGGTGGTCAGCGCCGCCTGGGCAATAAATGCAGGCAGGGAATCATTGGTCAGGTGGAAGGCACCGCTGGCATGGGCCATGGCAAAACTCTGCGGATCGCGAATATCAACCAGTAACGCATTCTCTTCGGCGAGTTTCTGCTGTGCCTGTTCGACGTTAATGCACTCGAATTGTTCCATGGTGGGTTCTCATTAAAAGCTAAATAGTGACCAAATTGCCCCTATTGTAGCCTGAAGCCGCCGCACAATAACCCGGCAGTTTGCAGGGAGATGCGTTTTTTCTTGCAGCAAATATGTTACCTGCATCACGCATAAATGTTTTTATTAGGTTAACGCTGGCATCAATGTTGGTTTACGATTAGTATAATGCTCGAAAACGAACATTATTGAAAGATTCCGAACATCGGAGGAGATGACGTGGAAACCAAAGACCTGATCGTAATCGGCGGCGGTATTAACGGTGCGGGCATCGCGGCAGACGCTGCCGGGCGCGGCCTGTCAGTGCTGATGCTGGAGGCGCAAGATCTCGCCTGCGCCACCTCTTCTGCCAGTTCTAAATTAATCCACGGTGGCCTGCGCTACCTGGAACACTACGAATTCCGTCTGGTGAGTGAAGCGCTGGCCGAGCGCGAAGTGCTGCTGAAAATGGCCCCGCACATTGCGTTCCCGATGCGTTTCCGCCTGCCACACCGTCCGCATCTGCGCCCGGCATGGATGATCCGCGTCGGTCTGTTTATGTACGACCATCTGGGAAAACGCACCAGTCTGCCGGGCAGTAAAGGGTTGCGTTTTGGCTCAGATTCAGTGCTTAAGCCTGAAATTGTGCGCGGTTTCGAATATTCCGACTGCTGGGTGGATGATGCCCGCCTCGTGGTACTGAATGCCCAGGAAGTGGAAAAACGCGGTGGTGAAGTACGTACCCGTACGCGAGTGACGCGTGCCTGGCGTGAAAACGGGCTGTGGACCGTGGAAGCGGAAGACATCGACAGCGGAAAAACCTTTACGTGGCAGGCTAAAGGGCTGGTCAATGCCGCCGGTCCATGGGTGAAACAGCTGTTTGATGACAGTCTGAAGCTGAAGTCGCCTTACGGTATCCGCCTGATCAAAGGCAGCCACATCGTGGTTCCGCGCGTTCACACCCAGAAGCAGGCCTATATTCTGCAGAACGAAGACAACCGTATTGTGTTCGTGATTCCGTGGATGGATGAGTTCTCGATTATCGGCACCACCGATGTTGAGTACAAAGGCGATCCGCACAATGTCAAAATTGACGATAACGAAATCGACTATTTGCTGAAGGTGTTTAACGCGCACTTCAGGAAAGATCTGGCCCGTGACGATATTGTCTGGACTTACTCCGGCGTGCGTCCACTGTGCGATGATGAGTCTGATTCTCCACAGGCCATCACCCGTGACTACACGCTGGACGTGCACGATGACGCCGGCCAGACGCCGCTGTTGTCGGTCTTTGGTGGCAAGCTGACGACCTATCGTAAGCTGGCAGAGCATGCGATGGAGAAACTGAGCAAGTACTATCCGAACATCGGCGCGGCCTGGACGAAAAACTGCGTGCTGCCGGGCGGCAGCTTTGCCGGAACACGTGAAGACTATGCTGCCACACTCCGTCGTCGCTTCCCGTTCATTACTGAAGAGATGGCGCGCCACTATGCGCGTACCTACGGCAGTAATACGGAACTGCTGCTGAAAGACGCCACCCGTCTTGAAGATTTGGGCGAGCTGTTTGGTCACCACTTCTACGAAGCGGAGCTGCGTTACCTGGTTGAGAATGAGTGGGTACGCGTGACCGACGATGCCATCTGGCGCCGGACGAAAGAAGGGATGTGGCTGAACGATGAACAGCAGGCCCGCATCACGGCATGGCTGGCAGAACACGGTAAAAAACCAGCAGCACTGTCGCTGGCATCATAAAAAAGGGGCGACCACAAAGATGGTCGCCCCCGATAGCGATGCTTCGAAAGGGTCGACCTGTTTTTGCGGTCGACCCTTTTCTTCGTTACAACCTGATGGGTTTTATTCCCCAGATCTCATCCGCATATTCCTGAATGGTACGATCTGAGGAGAAATACCCCATATTGGCAATGTTGTGCACCGCACAGCGCGTCCACTCTTCCTGATTACGATACAGCTTATCGACCTTGTCTTGCGTATCCACATAGCTACGGTAGTCGGCCAGCAGTTGATAGTGGTCGCCCAGACTGACCAGGGAATCAAAGATATTGCGGTAGCGTCCAGGCTCCTGCGGGCTGAATAAACCGGTGGCAATTTGCGTCAGGGCCAGGTGAAGTTCGGCATCTTTTTCATAAAAGTCACGCCCGTTATAACCATTGTTGCGTAACTGCTCCACCTGCGGAGTGGTGTTGCCGAAGATAAAGATATTCTCTTCCCCGACGTGCTCCTGCATCTCCACGTTCGCACCGTCCAGCGTACCAATGGTCAGCGCGCCGTTCAGAGCGAACTTCATATTACTGGTGCCAGAAGCTTCCGTCCCCGCCAGCGAGATCTGCTCAGAGAGGTCTGCCGCCGGGATAATGATCTGCGCCAGGCTGACACCGTAGTTAGGAATAAACACCACTTTCAGCTTATTTTTCACCTGTGGATCGTTATTGATCACCTGCGCCACATCGTTAATCAAATGAATAATATGCTTCGCCATAAAGTAGGCTGACGCGGCTTTCCCGGCGAAAATATTCACACGAGGCACCCAGTCGGCGGTTGGATCGGCTTTGATACGGTTGTAACGGGTGATCACGTGCAGCACATTCAGGAGCTGACGTTTGTATTCATGAATACGCTTGATCTGCACGTCAAACATGGCGCGCGGATCGATGACGATATCCATTTTCTGGCTTACCCAGGCAGCCAGGCGCTTTTTATTCACCAGCTTGGCACTGCTGACCTGCTTGATAAACTCCGGGTAATCAATATGCTGCTCAAGTTCGCCCAGCTGACTCAGTTCGGTACGCCAGTTACGGCCAATCGCTTCATCGAGTACGTCGGACAGCGCCGGATTCGCCAGTGCCAGCCAGCGACGTGGCGTGACGCCGTTGGTTTTATTGCAGAAACGGCCAGGGAACAGTTTGGCAAAATCAGCAAACAGCGACTGCACCATCAGGTTGGAGTGAAGCTCTGATACGCCATTCACCTTGTGACTGACCACCACCGCCAGCCAGGCCATACGAATACGGCGGCCATTGTTCTCATCAATAATTGAGATACGCGACAGCAGCTCCCAGTCATCAGGATAGTATTCCTGGATCGTTTTCAGGAAGTAGTCGTTGATATCAAAAATGATTTGCAGATGTCGCGGCAGAATTTTGCCGATCATGTCCACCGGCCAGGTTTCCAGCGCTTCCTGCATCAGCGTGTGGTTAGTGTAGGAGAACACCTGGCAGGTAATTTCAAAGGCATCGTCCCAGGTAAACTTGTTCTCGTCGATCAACACACGCATCAGCTCAGGGATCGCCAGTACCGGGTGCGTATCGTTAAGATGCAGCGCAATTTTATCGGCCAGGTTATCGAAGGTCTGATGCATGGCCCAGTGGCGATGGAGAATATCCTGAACCGTCGCCGACACAAGGAAATACTCCTGTCGCAGGCGTAACTCCCGCCCGGAGTAGGTTGAATCATCGGGATAAAGCACCCGCGACACGTTTTCAGAGTGGTTTTTATCTTCGACCGCGGCAAAATAGTCGCCCTGGTTAAATTTCCCCAGATTGATCTCATTACTCGCCTGCGCCCCCCACAGTCTCAGGGTGTTGGTGGCATCCGTATCGTAGCCGGGAATAATCTGGTCATAGGCGGTGGCCAGCACCTCTTCGGTTTCTACCCAGCGGGCGCGGCTGCCCTCCTGCTGGATGCGACCGCCGAAGCGTACTTTATAACGGGTATTAAAACGCTGAAACTCCCACGGATTACCGTATTCCAGCCAGTAATCCGGTGACTCGGCCTGACGCCCGTCAACGATATTCTGCTTAAACATCCCGTATTCGTAGCGGATACCGTAGCCGCGACCGGGCAGGCCGAGCGTGGCGAGTGAATCCAGGAAACAGGCGGCCAGACGACCGAGGCCGCCATTCCCTAATCCCGGGTCGCTCTCCTCTTCGATCAGCTCTTCGAGATCAAACCCCATCTCTTCCAGGGCCGAGCGGGCGTCGTCATAGATCCCCATCGCCAGCAGCGCATTAGAGAGCGTGCGGCCCACCAGAAACTCCATCGACAGGTAATAGACCTGACGTACATCCTGTGAAAGCTGCGCGCGGTTTGAGCGCAGCCAGCGCTCGACCATACGGTCACGAACGGCCAGCAGGGTGGCGTTCAGCCATTCATGCTTATTGGCAATTGACGGGTCTTTACCAATGGTGAACATCAGCTTATAGGCGATCGAGTGCTTGAGTGCGTCGACACTGAGCGTCGGTGAGGCATAGGAGAACGGTGCGTTCATATCAATTTCCCATTTTCTGGTTACAACAAACGTTGATAGAGATCGCGGTAGGCCACTGCAGCCACCTGCCAGCTAAAATCCATCCCCATTGCCTGACGCTGAACATAACGCCACAACGAAGGACGGGACCAGAGAACAAAAGCACGTCGTATAGCACGCAATAACGACCAGGCATTGCTGTCTTCAAAAGCAAACCCACTGGCGATACCGTCGGCCAGGTTTTCCAGCGAGCTGTCATTTACCGTATCCGCCAGTCCTCCCGTACGCCGCACTAAGGGCAGCGTGCCATATTTCAATCCATAGAGCTGCGTCAGCCCGCACGGCTCAAACCGGCTCGGCACCATAATCACATCAGCACCGCCGATAATGCGGTGCGAGAACGCTTCGTGATAGCCAATCTGCACCCCAACCTGACCCGGATACTCTGCCGCTGCGGCCAGGAACCCCTGCTGCAACTCGGCATCCCCTGCCCCCAGTAGAACTAGCTGACCGCCCTGCTCCAGTAAGCCCGGCAGGGCTTCCAGCACCAGATCCAGCCCCTTCTGTTTCGTTAAGCGGCTAACCACGGCAAAGACCGGCGCTTTATCGTCAACGTTCAGCCCCATGGTGATCTGCAACTGCCTTTTGTTCTCCAGCTTGGCATCCAGCACATCACGGTTGTAACGTGCATTCAGCAGCAGATCGTGCTCGGGATCCCAGATCGCCGGATCGACACCGTTGAGAACCCCGGTCAGCCTTCCCTCCAGCTGGCGCTGTTTAAGCAGATCCTCCATGCCATAGCCATACTCCGGCAGGGTGATCTCACGCGCGTATGTTGGGCTGACCGCGGTGATATGATCGGCATAAAACAGTCCGGCCTTAAGGAATGAAATCTGACCGTAGAATTCCAGACCGTGCATGCTGAAAAATGACGATGGGATCTGCAGCAAATCCAGATGCCTGGCATCAAACAGCCCCTGATAGGCCAGGTTATGCACCGTAAACACCGATTTCGCCGGACGCCCACGCGCGGCCAGGTAGGCGCAGGCAAGGCCCGCGTGCCAGTCATGCGCGTGAACAATATCCGGTCGCCACCAGTCATCCAGCCCACAGGCCAGCTCACAGGCGACCCACCCCAGCAGGGCAAATCGTATATGGTTATCGGGATAAGCATACTGCGATTCATCGTGATACGGGCTGCCGGGACGATTGTACAGACCCGGCGCATCGATCAAATAAATCCCAACACCACCAAAATGACCAAAATGTAACTCGACATCGCCAGCAAAGGTTTGCAGCTTCGCCACCACCTGAATATCAGTGATGGCTTTAGTCAGCGCCGGGAATCCGGGCAGTAACACCCGGGTATCCGTCCCTTCTGCAATTTGCGCCGCCGGTAATGCCCCAATAACATCAGCAAGTCCGCCGGTTTTTAGCAGCGGGAAAATTTCTGAACAGACGTGTAGCACCTGCATTATCGGCTCCTTTTCATATACCCTGAGCAACTCAAACTGCATCAGTCTTAGCTGCATCGCTCGGGTACAGTCATATTGACGTGTTATTGCGTCTGATTAACGCCAGCCAAGCTTCGCCAGCATTGTCCTTGTGACAAGAACGATCCCTTCTTCCGATCGGTGGAAGCGCCGGGCATCGTCATCCGGGTTTTCACCAATTACCGTTCCTTCTGGCAGTACGCAGGCACGATCTATCACACAACGTCTCAGGCGGCAGGAACGACCCACCTCAACGTCTGGCAGTAAAACCGATGACTCAATATTGCAGAAGGAGTTAATTCGAACCCGGGAGAACAGCACCGAGTTCACCACCACGGAACCAGAGATAATGCAGCCCCCTGACACCAGTGAATTCATTGTCATACCATGGCTACCCGAGCGATCCTGCACAAACTTAGCGGGCGGCAGCGGTTCCATATGGGTGCGGATTGGCCAGGTACTGTCATACATATCCAGTTCCGGCATCACCGAGGCGAGATCCAGGTTGGCTTTCCAGTAAGCTTCCAGCGTCCCGACATCCCGCCAGTAAGGCTCCGCCGTCTCATCATGCTGCACGCAGGAGAGGCTGAACGAGTGGGCCAGCGCTTCGCCACTGGCCACGATTTTGGGCAACAGATCTTTGCCAAAGTCATGGCTCGACTGCGGCAGTTCCTGATCCTCTTCCAGCAGGCCAAAAAGATATTCGGCATCAAAAACATAAATACCCATGCTGGCTAACGCACGGCTACTGTCACCGGGCATCGCGGGCGGTTGCTCCGGTTTCTCAAGGAACTCCACCACCTTGTTGTCCTCATCCACCTTCATCACGCCGAAGGCGCTGGCTTCCTCCAGCGGCACAGGCAGGCAGGCAATCGTACAGCGTGCGCCATTCTCCACGTGGTCAATCAGCATGCGCGAATAGTCCATCTTGTAGATGTGATCACCGGCCAGGATCACGATGTACTGCGCGCGATAGCGACGAATAATATCGAGGTTCTGCGTAACGGCATCCGCGGTGCCGCGATACCAGTGATCGGTGGAGAGGCGCTGCTGGGCGGGTAGCAGATCGACAAATTCGTTCATCTCTTCGTTGAGGAATGACCAGCCTCGCTGAATATGTTGTACCAGCGTATGTGACTGGTATTGCGTGATGACCGCAATCCGCCGGATACCGGAATTCAGACAGTTCGACAGCGCAAAGTCGATAATGCGAAACTTCCCACCAAAATGGACGGCAGGTTTGGCGCGCTTGGCGGTGAGATCTTTCAGACGCGTACCGCGGCCACCCGCGAGGATCAACGCCACCGTTTGAGTCGGTAATTGCCTTGCCAGCATTACAGGATCGTTCTTATCTAATTTGGCCATGTCTGATTCCTATTATGATTGTTCCTGGAACACACACACTCCGTGTGCTGCCCCATGCCAGACAGTTGACAGGATCGGGTTATCATCCCCGGCGAAGGGAGGTATGGCGTGCCATTGCCCTTCAGGTAATACCAGGTCATACACGTCTTCGGTGGCGTTGATCGTTATCAGCCAGTGCTGTGAAAGCCTGACCTGTAACCGATGTGCCCCCTGTTCCCACTGCGCAGTCGTCAGCGGCTGTCCCTGGTCGTTCAGCCACTCAACATTGCCATCCCCCTCCTGCCACCAGCGATCGCTCTGCAGCGCCGGAATACGGCGACGCAGATGGATCAGGGCGGCGGTGAAAGCAAACAGCCCGCGATCGTGCTGCTGCCAGTCGAACCATGTCAGCGGGTTATCCTGGCAGTACGCATTATTATTTCCGTGCTGGCTGTGACCGTGTTCATCCCCGGCCAGCAGCATCGGCGTGCCCTGCGACAACAGCAGTGTGGTCAGCAGGGCATGAACGCTGCGGCGGCGGTGTTCCACCACCAGCAGCGGCGCATTCAGTCCTTCCACACCGTGGTTATGGCTGAAGTTGTTGCTGCTGCCATCACGGTTATCTTCGCCGTTGGCCTCATTGTGTTTACGCTCAAAACTCACCACATCGCGAAGCGTGAAACCGTCGTGAGCGGTCACTAAATTGATGCTGCCTGAAGGCAGGCGACCGTTGCGGTCGAACACATCGCTCGAACCGGCGAAGCGCCGCGCAAAGTCACCGTTGGTCATCTCACCGTGCAGCCAGTAGCGCCGCGCGGTATCGCGGAAATGGTCATTCCACTCGGCAAACGGAGGCGGAAAGTTGCCCACCTGATAGCCGCCGGGGCCGATATCCCAGGGCTCGGCAATCAGCTTGCAGGCAGACAGTAGCGGATCCGCAGCAATGGCCTGAAACAACGGCGCGTTCTGCTGATAGTCCGGCGTGCGCCCCAGTACGGTGGCCAGGTCAAAGCGAAAACCATCAACATGGCACTCCTCGACCCAGTAACGCAGGCAGTCGAGCATCCACGCCATGACCTGCGGATGGCTGAGATTTTGCGTATTGCCGCAGCCCGTCCAGTTTTGATAGCCACCCTGGCCGTCCAGCCAGTAGTAGCTCTGGTTGTCGATGCCCCGCATGGACAGCGTGGGGCCGTCCTCTTCCAGTTCGGCCGTGTGGTTAAACACCACATCGAGGATCACCTCAATCCCCGCCTGATGCAGTGCCTTCACCGCCTGCTGGAACTCCTGACGCGGGTTCTCCTCACAGGACGCATAACGCCCCTCCAGCGCATAGCAGGCCAGCGGGTTATACCCCCAGTAATTACTCAGGCCCATCCTTAGCAGCCGGGGTTCACTGGCGAAGCAGGCGACGGGCAGCAACTCCAGGCTGGTGATCCCCAGACGCTGGAAGTAGTCGATCATCACCGGATGCCCGAGTGCCGCATAGGTACCACGCAGGGCTTCCGGAATGTCCGGATGCTGTTTGGTCAGGCCGCGCACGTGGGCCTCATAAATCACGGTGCTGCCCCAGGGCACGCGGGGGGCAACATCGTCTCCCCAGTCAAAATCATCGGCCCGCACCACCCCTTTCGGCGCCCGTGGCCCGCTGTCAGTCGCATCGGGCTGCTCCCCGCCAGACTGGAAGCACGGGTCGTCGGTCACTTCGCCCTCCACGTCATGTGCGCAGGGGTCGAGCAGCAGTTTGGCCGGATTAAAACGCTGGCCCTGCCGGGGCTGCCACGGGCCGTGGACGCGGTAGCCATACCGCTGCCCGGGTTTACAGGCGGGAAGATAGCCGTGCCAGATATCACCACTTCGTGCGGGAAGATCCACGCGTGTTTCCACACCGCTGGCATCAAACAGGCACAGCTCGACGCGTTCCGCATGCTGCGAGAACAGCGTAAAGTTCACGCCTTTGCCGTCATAGCTGGCACCGCGTGGTGCTGGAAGCCCCTCCCGTAACGGTGTCATTCCGCCTCCCGCACCAGCCACAACGTAGACAGAGCGGGCAGCGTCAGACTCAGTGAGTGGCTACGGTTATGGCTGCTCCAGTCGTCGGTACTGACCGTGCCGAGGTTACCGTTGTTGCCGCCGTGATAGTGACCTGAATCCGTGTTCAGCACTTCGCGCCAGCGTCCGGCACCGGACACGCCAAAGCGGTAGTCATAGCGGGGCACCGGCGTAAAGTTACTGGCGACAATCAGCTCATTACCGTCGCGGTCACGGCGGACAAAGACAAACACCGAGTTATCGAAATCATCCACGACCAGCCACTCAAATCCTGCCGGATCGAAGTCCTGCTGGTAGAGCGGCGTATGCGCCCGGTAAGTGTGGTTCAGATCCCGCACCAGACGCTGTACGCCGTTGTGCCAGTTGTCTTCCCCTTCCAGCAGATGCCAGTCGAGGCTGGTATCGTGGTTCCACTCTTTGCCCTGGGCAAACTCATTACCCATAAACAACAGCTTCTTCCCGGGGAATCCAAACATCCAGCCGTAGTAAGCGCGCAGGTTGGCAAACTTCTGCCAGGCATCACCCGGCATCCGGTCAAGAATCGAACGTTTTCCGTGTACGACTTCATCGTGCGACAGCGGCAGGACGAAGTTTTCGGTGTAGTTGTAAAGCATGCCGAAGGTCATCAGATTGTGGTGATGACGGCGATGGATCGGATCCAGCTTCATGTAATCAAGCGTGTCGTGCATCCAGCCGAGGTTCCATTTGAACCAGAAGCCCAGCCCGCCCATTTCCGGCGGCCGCGATACGCCATCAAAGTCAGTCGACTCTTCGGCCACGGTGATGGAACCCGGTGCGGCATGGCCGAGGGTCCGGTTGGTGTAACGCAGGAAGGAGATCGCCTCCAGGTTCTCGCGCCCCCCCAAATGGTTAGGCACCCACTCGCCTTCGGCGCGGCTGTAGTCACGGTAGATCATCGAGGCAACCGCATCCACCCGCAGCCCGTCAATGCCAAAACGCTCGATCCAGTACAGTGCATTGCCGGCGAGATAGTTACTCACCTCACGACGGCCAAAGTTATAAATCAGCGTGTTCCAGTCCTGATGGAAGCCCTCGCGCGGATCCCCATGTTCGTACAGCTCCGTGCCGTCAAACTTCGCCAGACCAAAGTCATCGGAAGGGAAATGACCGGGAACCCAGTCCAGCAGCACATTAAGCCCGGCATTATGGGCAGCGGTGATAAAGGCGCGGAAATCGTCGCGGGTACCGAAACGCCGCGTCGGGGCATACATCCCCAGCGGCTGATAGCCCCAACTGCCGTCAAAGGGGTGCTCATTGATCGGCAGCAACTCCAGATGGGTAAAGCCCATCTCTTTGGCGTAAGGCACCAGTTGCTCTGCCAGCTCTTTATAACTCAGCCAGAAGTGGTTATCCGTGTGACGACGCCAGGATCCCAGGTGAACCTCATAAATGGAGATCGGCGCATCAAAGCCATTGGCACGCTGGCGCTCCGGTGACAGGGTGGTCTTTTCCGGGATACCACAAATCATTGACGCCGTCTGCGGACGCATCTGCGCCTCAAAGGCGTAAGGGTCAGCTTTTAATCTCAGCTGACCATCTTTATCGATAATTTCGAATTTATACAGCTGACCGGGGCGGGCCGCCGGGATAAACAGCTCCCATACGCCGATTTCACGACGCAGGCGCATGGGATGCCGGCGGCCATCCCAGTAGTTAAATTCTCCGACCACAGACACGCGCTGCGCGTTTGGCGCCCAGACGGCAAAGCGCGTGCCGATAACCCCATCAATAACGTCTGCGTGGGCGCCCATGGTTTCATAGGGGCGCAGATGAGTCCCCTCGGCCAGCAGCCAGCTGTCCATTTCCGGCAACAGCGGGCCAAAGCGGTACGCATCATCAATGAGATTTTGCTGGCCGTGCCAGGTGACAGCCAGTTGATAGCGAAACGGGTTCTTACGTTTTGGGATCACCCCATGAAAAAAACCCCTGGCGTCCAGGGACTCCAGCTGCACACATTTATTCCCCGTGCTGGTTTCGATCACCCAGACTTCGCTGGCATCAGGTAGCAGGGCGCGCACCTCTAAACCCTTATCAGTCTTATGCATACCCAGGAGTGAAAAGGGGTCAGCAAAATGACCAGAGACTAACGCGTTAATTGCATGACGATCCATAAGCTCTGACATGACTTTCTTCCCGTGATGAGTGGCAGGCGACTGGCGGCCTCCATTGAAGGGTCATGGCCAGTGCACTGCTCTTCATTGAGCTCAACGCACGCTGACCGGCAGGAAACCCTCCACTGGAAAAAAACCACCGCAGCGTGCAAGAAATAGCGTATCGAAAACTCAAAATGTTTTAGGGGCAGATACGTTTTAAGCATAGCCAGGGGAAAACAATAGCCATGGACGAAAGCGTAAATATATTTCGTTTAGATCAAAGTTTACTGCTGTAAAGGCATGAGGCAGGAGCATCAGAACCTTCTTAGACCCGCTCGCAGCCAGGCCGCAGGGGTTAAGAGGTGCTGAAATCTGGCGGGAAGGATCGCCAGTTAAAAAAAAGGGCAGGTACGGCTAATAATCGTGAAAAATGGCGATGCACACAGAAACAGGCTGACATGTCCCCCGCCCCTGGCGGGGGAACAGGAAGGATATTATGCCACCAGAAGGCGCAACATCCGGCGCAGCGGTTCTGCAGCCCCCCACAGCAGCTGATCGCCCACGGTAAAGGCAGAAAGGTAGTCCGGCCCCATATTGAGCTTGCGCAGACGCCCAACCGGCGTGTTCAGTGTGCCGGTCACGGCAGCCGGGGTCAGTTCACGCATGGAAATCTCGCGGTCGTTTGGCACCACGTTTACCCATTCATTGTGCGCGGCCAGCATCTGCTCAATGTCGGTGAGCGGTACGTCTTTTTTCAGCTTCAGTGTAAAGGCCTGGCTGTGACAGCGCAGCGCGCCGACGCGAACGCAGAGACCGTCAACCGGGATCACGCTGCTGGTGCGCAGGATTTTGTTGGTTTCGGCCTGACCTTTCCACTCTTCGCGCGTCTGGCCGTTATCCAGCTGCTTGTCGATCCACGGGATCAGACTGCCCGCCAGCGGAACGCCAAAGTTATCGGTTGGCAGCACGCCTGCACGGCTCAACTCCGTCACTTTACGCTCGATGTCGAGGATGGCCGAGGCCGGATCCTGCAGCTCCTTCGCCACATGATTATGCAACATGCCCATCTGGGTCAGCAGCTCACGCATATGACGTGCGCCGCCGCCGGAAGCCGCCTGATACGTGGCCACCGACGCCCACTCCACCAGGTTGTTTTCAAACAGGCCACCCAGCGACATCAGCATCAGGCTGACGGTACAGTTACCGCCGACAAACGTTTTGATACCGTTGTTCAGACCGTCATGGATCACCTTGTGGTTAACCGGGTCAAGGATGATGATGGCGTCATCTTTCATACGCAGCGTTGAGGCAGCATCAATCCAGTAACCGTTCCAGCCCGCCGCACGCAGCTTAGGGTAAATGTCGCTGGTGTAGTCCCCGCCCTGGCAGGTAATGATAATATCCAGCGCTTTCAGCGCGTCGATATCAAAGGCATCCTGCAGCGTGCCAGCCGACTGGCCCGCGAAGGCCGGGGCCGCCTGACCGTGCTGAGACGTTGAGAAGAATACCGGACGGATCACATCAAAATCGCGCTCTTCACTCATGCGTTGCATCAGTACCGAGCCCACCATCCCACGCCAACCTACTAATCCAACCGTCTTCATCTTTACCTTTATCCCGGCTCCCCGTACCGGCCATTTCCACCCCCGGCAGTGCCCGTCATCCTCACGTACAACTGTACGCTCCGGCTGCGGTGTGCTGGCAGTAAGCAAACTGGCTACGACAGTGACGCCTGACCTGTTAGAGTTAAAACAATATGATTGCTAAACCTTACAAGGTGCAGCAAAAGTGGCAAGTGAATTAAATCGATTAGATGGTTTTTTTTAGCAGCGCTGCTTATAACGTAGCGACATTGATTAATAACGAGAACAACAACGATGACTGAAATGATCTCCGCGACGATATTATTGTTGCTGATTATGGATCCGCTGGGCAATTTGCCGATTTTTATGTCGGTTTTAAAACATCTGGAGCCGAAACGTCGTCGGGTGGTGCTGATGCGCGAAATGCTGATCGCGCTGTTCATCATGCTGCTGTTTCTGTTCGCCGGGGAAAAAATTCTCGCCTTCCTCAATCTGCGGACGGAAACCGTGTCGATCTCGGGCGGCATCATCCTGTTCCTGATCGCCATTAAGATGATTTTCCCTTCACAGGAGAGCAGCAGTACCGGGCTTTCTGCGGGAGAAGAACCCTTTCTGGTACCGCTGGCCATCCCGCTGGTCGCCGGACCTTCACTTCTTGCCACACTGATGCTGCTGTCGCATCAGTACCCAAGCAATATGGGCCATCTGGTTGGGGCGCTGCTGATCGCCTGGGGGCTGACCGTAGTGATCCTGTTGCTGTCGGGACTGTTCTTAAGACTGCTGGGGGACAAAGGGGTGAATGCGCTGGAACGCCTGATGGGGCTGATTCTGATTATGCTGGCGACGCAGATGTTTCTGGATGGGATACGGACGTATTTGAAACTCTGAGGGTGGCGGGTGGACCTCAAAAGACGGTCCGCCCGCAGTATCCCCTACGACAACAGTTCGAAGGCGATCATTCCGATAATCGCGCCGACGGTGCCGAGGATCGTTTCCATCAGCGTCCAGGTCTTCAGCGTCTGCGCTTCGGTTGCCCCGGTAAAACGGCCAAACAACCAGAAACCAGCGTCGTTAACGTGGCTGCAGATAATGGAGCCCCCGGCAATGCAGATCGACAGCGCGGCCATCTGCGCGCCGGAATAGTGCAGCGGCTCGATCACCGGCATAATCAGCCCGACGGCGGTCAGACAGGCGACGGTAGCCGAGCCCTGAATAATACGCACCGCGCCCGCCAGCACAAAGCAGGCCAGCGCCACCGGTAAACCGGCACCCGTTAACGCATTACCCAGTGCCGGGCCAACGCCGGAATCCACCAGCACCTGCTTGAATACCCCTCCGGCCCCAATGACCAGCAGAATAATCCCCGCCGGCTGGAGCGCTGCGCCGCAGATCTCCATGACGCGTTCTTTGTCCATGCCCTGTCGGTAGGCCAGGCCATAAATGGCGACCAGGCAGGCCAGCAGGATCGCGGTAAACGGATGGCCGATAAACTCCAGCCACTCGTACAGCGTCGAGCCCGGTGCGGTAAATCGCGCACCGATGGTTTTCAGGCCCACCAGCAGCAGCGGGAACAGGATCAGCGACAGACTGAAACCAAAGGAGGGCAGCTTGCTCTCATCGAATTCGGGATGATCGCCCTCTGCCGGAACGCCAAAGGTCACGTGCTGGCTGATAAAACGGCCAAACAGCGGCCCGGCAATCAACATCCCCGGGATCGCCGCACAGAGGCCCAGCAGGATCATCCAGCCAAAATCAGCATGCATCTGGGACGCCAGCAGCATCGGTGCAGGCCCAGGCAGCAGGAAGGCCGCTGCCGCCGCAACGCCGGCGAACAGCGGGATCACCAGCTTCACCAGGTTATCGCCGGTACGACGTGCTACCGCAAAGGCAATGCTGATCAGCAGAACCACCGCCACTTCGAAAAACAGCGGCAGCGCACAAATCAGCCCGGCGATCCCCATTGCATAATGCGCGCGGCTTTCGCCAAAGGTCTTCAGCATGCGGATGGCAATCTGGTCGACCGCCCCGGTTTCATGCAGGATCTTGCCGAACATCGCCCCCAGCGCCACCACAATCGCCAGGAATCCGAGCGTGCCGCCCATGCCCTTTTCCATCGTTGTGGCAATTTTATCCAGCGGCATCCCGGAAAACAGGCCCGCCCCGATAGAGACTAACATCAGCGCAACAAAGGCGTGCATCCTCGCCTTCATCACTAAAAAAAGCAGCAGCAGAACCGACCCTGCCGCCGTTAATACCAGTGTTGCAGTACTCATGACACCCTACTTAGTTTTCACTGTCGCGCCGTCAATAGTTTTCAGCGTTGCCGCGACAACCTCATCAAGGGACTGATTAATATCAACAACCAGAACATCGTGCTCATCACTGCCCGGCTCTTCCAGCGTGGCAAACTGAGTCACCAGCATCTGCGGCTTAAAGAAGTGCCCTTTGCGCGCGCGCAGACGCGACTCAATGGTATCGAAGTCACCTTTGAGATAAACGAATGAGAGGTTGTTATTACCCTTACGCAAAATATCGCGATAACTTTTTTTCAGCGCCGAACAGACGATCAGTGAAACATCGTTAGTGCGCTGCATGGCGAACGCGGCATCGTTGATCGACTCCAGCCACGGGCGGCGGTCATCATCATTCAGCGGATGGCCGGCCGACATTTTTTCGATGTTGGCACGGGGATGCAGGAAGTCGCCATCGAGGAAAGCAGCGTTAAGCTGATGCGCAACGGCATTGGCAACGGCAGACTTGCCGCTTCCGGATACACCCATCAGTACAAAGACGTGATTAGGCGTTGAATGAGTGGTCATTATTGTGGCTCCGGCAGAGAGGTAGCAGATGAGTCAGTTAATTTGTTATCGGTAACATTGTCTGGATGTGTATGGATTATGGCAACAGCAACGGCGGAAAAAGCTGGTAAATGTGAGGTGCTTCAAAAAAACAGCAGATTCAGACAGGAGGTGGCACAAAGGGACAAGTCAGGAGCGGGCAACGGTGTGCCCGCCGCGTATCAGATACTGCCGCCAGGCAGGATGGTAAAGCCGACGTCCACCGGGGACGGGCCCGCGACGTCACCGCGAATGCGTGCCAGCAGCAGCGTTGCAGACGCCTGCCCCATCTGCTCACGCGGCGTCTGCACTGTGGCCAGCGGCGGATTGACCACATGGGCAATATCATGACCGTGAAAGCCGGCAATCGCCATCTGCTGCGGCACCTGTAATCCCTGGCGCTGACACTCAAACATCGCGCCGACGGCCAGATCATCGTTGGTGCAGAACAGGCTGTCGGTGAGAGGGTAGCGTTTCTGCGCCTCACACATCAGCATCGCTCCGGCAGAGAATGACGATGCAGCCTCCATCATCACGCTCCGGGGTTCCAGCCCGGCTTCGATCATCGCCAGACGGTAACCCTGCTCTTTCTGCAGCGTTCGCTCATCAAGTCGCGCCCCCAGATAGACGGTATGGCGGTGCCCTCTTTGCAGAATGGCGTGGGTCATCTGCCGGGCCGCCTCAACATTATCAAAGCCGACCGCCATATCCAGACAGGGGGAGACAGAGTCCATCATCTCTATCACCGGGATCCCGGCCGTTTCGATCATTCGCAGGCTGGCCGCCGTGTGGGTGCGTTCGGTGAGGATCAGCCCGTCGATATTCCAGCCCAGCAGCGATCGCAGCTGTAGCTCTTCTTTTTCGGCGCTGTAGCCGAAGTGCCCTACCAGCGTCTGATAACCCGCCGCATCGGTGACCGCTTCAATCCCACGCAGCACATCAGCAAATACCTGATTGGTCAGGGAAGGCAGCAGCACGCCAATCGCCCGACTGGTGGCGTTGGAGAGCATGTCAGGTGCGCGATTAGGGATATAACCCAGCTCATCCAGCGCGGCCGCAATCTTGCCCTGCAGCGCGGCAGAGACCTGATCGGGATGACGCAGATAGCGGCTGACGGTCATTTTGGTGATACCGATGCGATCGGCAACATCCTGTAGTACCGGTCTTTTTTTCTTCATCAGACTTCAGCTAGTGGGGACAGAATTATGCTGAGTGTAACAAAAATAAGGGGAAAAACGACAAAGGGGCGATTGTCTCGCCCCTTAAAGTGTGACACGGGTTGTCATTAAACCGGTGGCAGGTCGAATAGCAGGATCTCAGCATCGCTGCTGGCGTTGATATTTAAGGACTTTTCATCCCAGACAGCAAAAGCGTCAGAGGTGGTCGCCGCCTCGCCGTTCACGGTAACATCCCCTTTCACCACCTGGATCCAGATGCGACGCCCCTCTTCCACATCTACGCTACCCTGCTCACCGGATGTCAGCGCCCAGCGCGACAGCGTCATATCCTGGAACACCTTAAGTGAACCGTTGCGGGCATCCGGTGACAGCACCAGTTGGCGGCCCTGCACATCGTCAAAACGACGCTGTGCGTAACGCGGTTCAATGCCGGTTTTTTCCGGGATAATCCAGATCTGGTACAGATGCAGCGGCACGTCTTTACTGGCGTTGTACTCAGAGTGACGCACGCCGGTTCCGGCGCTCATAATCTGGAACTCACCCGCCGGGATCTGCTCTTTATTGCCCATGCTGTCCTGATGCTCAACAGTACCGGACAGGACATAGGTCAGAATTTCCATATCCTTGTGGGGGTGCGTACCAAACCCCTGACCACCATCGATAACATCTTCGTTAATCACCCGCAGTGCCGAGAACCCCATAAAATTGGCATCGTAATAATCGGCAAAAGAAAAGGTGTGGTAGCTGTCCAGCCAGCCATGATTAGCATGACCGCGATCTTGTGCTTTGCGTAAGTAAATCATATTCAATTCTCCTCAACGTTTTGACACAGTCTGGACCTCTGACGCTGTGGATGATAGCGGAGAAAATTGTCTTCTCTGTTCAAAAAATTCGATTTAAAAACGAGGAAATAAACAGGGGCATTGCGGAAGCGGGTAGGTTGCAGGCAAAAAAAAGCCAGCACCCGAGCTGGCTAAGAAATACTGAAGCAATGTGAGCAATGTCGTGCTTTCCCAGTCGGTACCGGAGGTACTCCTGAAAACGCATGACAATAATAATCATTATCATTCGCACTTGTAAAGCCATTTTCTGATTATTTTTTGCTTGATTTGCCGCTGAAAAACCCTGATTTTAAAAGGGAATTCAACCCTAAGGGAGAGTGACTATGAGTGAGATTATCGTACGACATGTGGTACCCGACGATGCGCTGGCCCTCCATCAGCTTTACAGCCAGCCGGAAACCTATGCCGATACGCTACAGCTTCCTCATCCTTCCCTGAAAAAGTGGCAGGAACGTCTCGCTTCGGTCCCGGACGGCATGCAGATGCTGGTCGCCTGTATCGACAATGTGGTCGCAGGCCAGGTCACGCTGGAAGTGAACTCCCGCGTCCGCCGCCGGCATACCGCGACTTTTGGCCTGGGCGTGGACGTCCGCTATCGTGGCCGGGGCGTGGCCAAAGCCATGATGAGCACCCTGATCGATTTGTGTGATAACTGGTTAAACGTTGAACGCATTGAGCTGACGGTCTTTGCCGACAATCAGGCAGCCATCGGACTTTATCAACGCTGTGGTTTTGAAACGGAAGGCCGCGCCCGCCGTTATGCGTTACGTCAGGGTGAGCTGGTCGATGCCCTCTTTATGGCGCGCTTCCGGCCGTAACCCGCGGGGGAGCGCTTCTGCCCTCCCCGCTTCACGTCAGATGTGGATGGTTTTGACTTTACCGCGGCGCTCAATTTTCAGCGTGAGCTGCCCTGCCGGCGTATCAGCCAGCGTGTGGCGGAGCGCATGAATCTCTTCAGGCCTGACCGGGCGGGCGTTAACTCTGAGCAGCGCATCCCCATTTTGCAGGCCAAAGGGGAGTAACGCGTCGGCAGGATTGGAATACAATTCAACCCGTTTGCCGTAAAAGCGCACGGCAAGCACCCGCAGCGGAGCGGGCTCATCCCGGGTAAAATGCTGCTCACGGTAGCAAAACAGCATCTTATCGGGCAGAAACAGGTAACGATCGAAACGCACCAGAAAGTTCATCCCCAGTCCCAGCGCCCCCTGTTTATTCTCGCGCACCAGCATGTTACCCAGCGGTAACTGGTTAAATTGCAGGCCGCCCAGGAGGTAGCCATCGCTCACGCTTTCGCCGCCTAATCCCAGCGCAGGCTGGTTGATACCGGTCAGAACAGCACTCTCCGGGCGTTCACGACTGGTGTTTATCAGTTCCGTGCCGATGTAGCTGTAGTCGCTACCGGTATTGAGCGTCATATGCACCGGACGTTGATGGTAGTCCAGTACCAGTTGTGGCCCGGCGGCATCCCCGTCGCGATAGGGCACACAGGCGGGATAATCCAGGTCACCCGGCTCCTGCTGCCAGACGGTAAGCTCCCGCGTCAGGTTATCCATCTGCCAGGTAAACTGACGAAACACGTCCATGCCGACAATCCCGTCTATATTAACCCCATTCGCCTGTGTCAACGCACTGAGATCCGCTCCCAGCCAGGGGGTGGTAGCAGGTAGCACCGCATCGCCAATGCCAATCGCCAGCGGGCGCCAGACCTGAAGCCCTTGCTGGTGAAGAATGCCGCTCGCGCTACGAATGCTGGCAGCCAGCGTTTGCTGGTACAGCAGCGGGATCTGGTCAGCGGGTTCTTTCTGCGTCAGCTCATTCGCCAGCAGATTATCCACAACCAGCGTATTCATGCCAGTATCCAGAAGAAAGTGATACAGCCTGCCACGGATCGTCACCGGAATGATTAACGCATCCGGGCGAACGGAGGCCGTTAACAGCGGCACCGATGGCGGCACAGGCGCACGAAGAGGGTCAGCCAGAGCCGGAAATACCGCAATATACAACGCCGCGACAGCGGTAAAGACCCACACAGAGTACTTCATAACACTCCTTGTAATACGACTTCCTCAGTTTCCATGGCGCAGGCGACATGGCGTATTGTGCCGCCACAATGTAGGGGAAACGGAAGAAAAAGTGAGGGATAAACGTGCTGATAAGCACCACTGGCAGCGAAATGAGGCAAAAATACAATTTTATGGCTTCAGACTTAAGCAAGCAGTCGCAGGCAGCATGAGATGATTTTGAGGTTGTTTTGAGGTTCCTGACGCGTATTGTTAATGAAATGTTGGTGATAAGGTGTTCCTGCTCTTTTTCAGGCTTATCGCACCGGCAAAATTAACAATAAAGGAATAACAATCATGAGCTTAAACTTAGAGAAACAGTTTCACGGTCAGGTTTATGTGGTTACCGGCAGTACACAGGGGCTGGGTGCTGCCGTCAGCCGTTTACTGGCAGAACGCGGTGCACGCGGACTGGTTCTCTGTGGCCGCAATCAGCAGGCCGGGATGGCCCAGGCACAATCCCTCCGGGCACTTGGCTGTGAAGCCCGGTTTGTCACTGCCGATATCAGCGAGCCCGAGGCCTGCGAACGGGTCATTGCAGAAGCCGCCACGCACTTCGGGACACTGCATGGCCTGGTTAACTGCGCGGGCATGTCCGACCGCGGCACCATTATCGACACCTCCCCGGCGCTGTTCGACGCTATCTTCGCCGTCAACGTCCGAGCCCCTTTCTTCCTGATGCAGGCAGCAATCAAACTGATGATTGCCAGCGATGTTGAAGGCAGCATCGTTAATATCATTACCATGACCTCCCATGGCGGACAGAGTTTCCTCACGCCTTATGCGGCCTCGAAAGGGGCACTGGTGACCCTGACCAAAAATGTCGCTTTCAGCGCGATGCGCAATCGCATCCGCGTCAACGGGCTGAACATCGGCTGGATGGATACGCCGCATGAGGATGATATTCAGAAACAGTACCATCAGGCCGGTGATGACTGGCTGGAAAAAGCAGAGCGTGCGCAGCCGTTTGGTCGCCTGCTGAAACCCCGGGAAGTGGCGCGCGGCGTGGCATTTTTACTCTCTGAAGAGTCAGGGATGATGACCGGTGCGATCATCGACTTCGATCAAAACGTGGTGGGCTGTGGTGATGACGGCGCGCTGCAACCTCAGCATAAACTGGCCCTGTAAGGAGCGGAAAATGAACACACTTTACCTGACTGAAAAACAGCTGTCGGTGGATGAGTTTGCCACCGTCTGTGAGCAGACCACGCAGCTGAGAGACTTCCCGCTGGCGTATAAAGCCGAGCTGGACGTGCTGATTTACCAGCATAAGGAGCTGGCAAACGCTGCCGCCAGCGATCGCCAGTCGGTTCTCAGCGAACTGCACCGGGCGCTCTCCTCCGGCCCCGGCGTCTTCGTGGTTAAAGGGCTGTTCAGCGATATCGCGGCGGTAGATCGCAGCAGCATGTTGTTTGAACAGATCCTGCTGAGTGAATCGGAAAACAGTACCGGCGGCGACCATTTTGCCGCTGCGGGCCATAACGGGCGCATCTGGAATGCGCTACAGAAGGTGGCGGAGCGCGATGCCGATGCGTTTATTGATTACTACTGTAACCCGCTGCTGGCGCTGATCTGCGAAAGCTGGGTCGGCCCGGGTTATACCCTTACCGCACAGGTCAATCAGGTCCGCCCCGGTGGTAAAGCGCAGCAGCCGCACCGGGATTATCACCTTGGTTTTCAGAGCAATGAACAGGTGGCGCGTTTCCCACTGCCGCTGCAGATCCTGTCACAGTATCTGACGCTTCAGGGGGCTGTAGCGCACAGCGATATGCCGGTGGAGTCCGGCCCGACCCAGCTGCTGCCCTGGTCGCATCAGTATCAGGGGGGATATCTGGCATGGCGTGATGAAACGTTTATCGAATACTTCCGGCGTAACGCCATCCAGCTCCCGCTGGAAAAAGGGGATGGGTTGTTCTTTAATCCGGCACTGTTCCATGCGGCTGGCAGTAACCATACCCATGACCATATCCGCACTGCCAACCTGTTACAGGTGTCGTCCGCGTTCGGTAAAACGATGGAAAAGGTTAATCATATTAAGGTACTGCAGCATCTCTACCCGGCGCTGCGCCTGCGCAGAATGTCAGAGGAAAAAATCAGCGCGGTGATCGCGGCAGCGGCGGAAGGCTACTCCTTTCCAACCAATCTGGATAGCGACCCGCCGGTTGGCGGCCTGGTGCCCCAGACCCAGCAGTCGCTGCTGGCGCAGGCGCTGCAGGAAAGCTGGACACCAACGCAGTTTAATCAGCGGCTTGAAGCACATCAACAGAAACGACAGGCATGAGAGAGGTAACGGGGCGACCGGATAAAAGGGTCGCCCTCATCGCATCAATACCCTGCGGTTAAATCATCAATGGTGCGCGGATCGGACGCACCGTAACGCATCCCGTCCGGCCCCAGCATAATGCTCTGGGTGCTGCCCATCGCCGACATCACTTTCACATTCTGCCCTTTCTCACTCAGCAGTTTGAGCGTGTCCGGGCTGAAGCCTTTCTCTACACGCAGTTGATCCGGCAGCCACTGATGGTGGAAGCGCGGTGCACTGGTCGCTTCGGCAACGTTCATTCCGAAATCGATGCTGTTGACCACCATCTGCAGTACGGTGGTGATTATACGGCTGCCGCCCGGGCTGCCAGTCACCAGCCAGGTTTTCCCGTCTTTAGCGATAATCGTGGGAGACATGGAAGAGAGTGGACGCTTGTACGGCTGTACCGCATTCGCTTCGCCGCCCACCAGCCCGTAAACGTTTGGTGTGCCCGGTTTGGCTGAGAAATCGTCCATTTCGTTGTTCAGCAGGATACCGCTGTTTCCCGCGACAATACCGCTGCCGAAGTTGGTGTTCAGCGTGTAAGTCACCGCCACTGCATTCCCGTCTTTATCCACCACCGAGAAATGTGTGGTCTGGTTGCTTTCATAGGGTGCCAGCTTGCCGGGTTTGATCTCTGCGGAAGGCCGCGCTTTCGCCAGATCGATCTGCTTTGCCAGAGAAGAGGCATAGGCTTTGCTGGTCAGGGCCTGCCACGGCACCTTAACAAACGCCGGGTCACCGAGATATTCGGAGCGATCGGCATAGGCATATTTTTCTGCTTCTGCCATCACCTGCATGGCATCGGCACTGCCAGAGCCCATTTTCGCCAGGTCAAAGTTTTCCAGAATATTAAGGATCTGCACAATATGGATCCCGCCGGAAGACGGTGGCGGCATTGAGAAGACCTGATAACCACGATAGGTTCCACTGATCGGCTTGCGTTCGATCGCCTGATAATTTGCCAGGTCAGCCTTGCTGATCAGGCCGCCGTGCTGCTGCATCTCCCCCGCGATCTCATCGGCAATTTTTCCCTTGTAAAAAGCATCCGGCCCCTGCTGCGCAATCAGTTCAAGGCTACGCGCCAGGTTGCGCTGTACCAGTTTATCTCCTTTCCGGTACGGCGTACCGTCGGCTTTAAAGAAGATCGCTTTGCTGTTCGGGTGTGCCAGCAGCACCTCTTTGCCATACACATTCAGGTCATCGGCCAGCGATTCATTCACCACAATGCCCTTGCGCGCCAGCGTCAGCGCCGGCTGGATCAGGGTACTGAGCGGCAGGGTGCCGTATTTCTGGCTCGCCAGTGAAAAGCCCGCGACGGTCCCCGGCACGCCGGAGGCCAGATGAGAGGTCAGGGATTTTTTGCTGTCCGCATTCCCCGCATTGTCCAGGAACATGTCGCGGCTGGCCCGCACCGGGGCCATTTCACGGAAATCAATGGACGTGGTGTTACCGGAGGCGGTGCGCAACAGCATAAAGCCACCGCCGCCGAGGTTACCCGCCTGCGGGTGCGTGACCGCCAGCGCATAGCCGACGGCAATGGCCGCATCAACCGCGTTACCGCCCTGCTGAAGGATTTTCACCCCCACTTCCGTCGCAGTAGCATCTACCGAGGCCACCATGCCGTGCTGTGCCTTCACCGGATGGAAAGTATCTGCCCCGACGCCGTAGGAAACGGGTGGCACCGCAGGCGCGGCTCCCGCCCCCTGCCACACCAGTAAACCGGCGAACAGCGACCACGACAGGCGTTTCCGCATAGCTTGTGTCATCATTGTTACATCCTTTAATTATATTTACGTTATGTTTGCCATTGATAAATAGACACAAAAATGGATGAATTGCTAACGCTAACGCAAATCAGGAGCACTCCTGGAGTGGAGGGCGTAGAGCTGACTTACACTTAAGGGAGTAACACGGAGGACGTAAAATGAAAATGAAATGGTTAGTGATTATGGTCGCAACATTGCCGTTAACCGGCATGGCCAACATGTTGAATAACAACAGCAACACGAACAATGACCCCCAGCAACAGGGGTATAATCCGAGCACTCAGCGTCTGAAGCAGGATATGCAGAATCAGCAATCGCAGCAGAAGCTCAAGCTGCAGCAGGATCAGCAGCGGCAGCAGCAGGATTTGCAGCGTAAAATGCAGGAGCAGCGCGACAGCGCCGCCCAGCGCACCAGCAATGGACAAGTGAAGCCGTTGCAGCAGAATTGATTCTGACAGAGTCACCACAGGGGCAGCGGGAAAAAAAGCCGTCCTCTGAGGACCACCGGAATAGCCTCTCTCCCGGGGCGGGCCGAAGCGCTGGCCCGCCCTTTTCGTTAACGAAAATCCGGCCCGATGATATCAATACGATCGGTGCAGATGGCGTCCACGCCCCACTGCAACAGCTCACGCGCCCGCGCTGGCCTGTTCACGGTATAAACCAGAACCCGCAGACCCGCCTGTTTCAGCACAGTGACGCGCGCCTCATCCAGCAGTTTATGATTGAGATGGATCGACGTACAGTCCAGCGCCTGCGTCATTGCCAGCCAGTTCTCGTCCCAGCTGTCGAGCAGTAAGCCACGCGGCAGCTCGGGTGCCGCCTGCTGCGCGGCCTCCAGCGCCCGGTATGAAAAAGAAGAGAGCAGCGGGGCCACCTGGTTTTGCCACATCACGCGGGCGGCCTGCGCCACCCGCCGGCCGGTGTCCACGTCCAGCCCGGGGGTCGGTTTAATTTCGATATTCGCCATCATCTGATGCTGCCTGCAGCGCGCGGCCACGTCCGCCAGCAGCGGCAGGCGTTCGTCACTGAACGCATGACTGAACCAGCCGCCGGCATCCAGCTGCACCAGCTTATCCCATGGCTGTTCGCCCGCCAGACCACAGCCGTTACTGGTGCGGTCGAGGGTATCGTCATGCAGCAGGAAGATCGCGTCGTCCTGCGACAGTTTGACGTCAAACTCAATCATCCGGTGCCCCAGCTGCGCACCGATATCGATGGCCGCCAGCGTATTTTCCGGCGCCAGTTTCCCGCCGCCGCGATGGGCGACAATCGCCGGGTATGGCCAGGTTTTATTCATTATTCGATCCGTTGTCCATGATGATCAAAGAAGTGTAACGCCTGCGGAGGAACCTGTAACCACAGCGTGCTGCCCCTCTCAGGGCGCACTGAGTGCGGCAGGCGTACCACCATTTTATTCTTACCCCAGCGGCCGTGGGCAAGGTTATCCGCGCCCAGCATCTCCAGCAACTCCACCACCAGCGGAATGCCGCCGTCCTGTTGTGTAGAGAGTTCAATATGCTCCGGACGGATCCCCATCGTCAACGGGCGGTCCGCCCATTTTGCTTTCGGCACTGTCAGCGGCAGCGCCATACTGTCACTGAGCGTAAAGCGTGTACCGTCAGCATTCATCTGCCCTTCCAGCAGATTCATCGCCGGGGAACCGATAAAACTGGCAACGAAGCGCGTGGCCGGACGCTCATAAATTTCAACCGGTGTTCCCAGCTGCTCCAGTACGCCCTTATTCATCACCATCACGCGCTGTGCCAGGGTCATCGCCTCCACCTGGTCGTGGGTGACGTAAAGACTGGTGGTGTTCAGGCGGCGGTGCAGTTGCTGTAACTCAAGACGCATCTGCACGCGCAGGCGCGCATCAAGGTTCGACAGCGGCTCATCAAACAGAAACACCGCCGGTTCACGTACGATAGCGCGTCCCATTGCCACGCGCTGGCGCTGGCCGCCGGAGAGTTCACGCGGGCGGCGTTTCAGCAGCGCTTCAAGCTCCAGGCTGCGTGCTGCCTCCAGCACGCGCTGGCGGATCTGTTCTTTACCCATGCCACGGATTTTCAGGCCCCAGGCCATATTCTCTTCCACGCTCATATGCGGATAGAGCGCGTAGTTCTGGAACACCATGGCGATACCGCGATCTTTCGGCTCCTCTTCGGTCACCCGCCGCGTGTCGATGTAGATATCGCCGCTGGTGACGCGCTCCAGCCCGGCGACCATACGCAGCAGCGTCGATTTCCCACAGCCGCTGGGACCGACCATCACCATAAACTCACCGTCGCGGATCGAGACATCGAGCGGCTGGATAATCGGCGTGACGCCATCGTAGGATTTGGTTACTGCCTGAAGTCTTACACCTGCCATCGTTATTTCTCACTCTCAACCAGACCGCGAACAAAGGCGCGCTGCATCACTAAAACAATCACTACCGGTGGGATCAGCGTGAGGATCATTGCTGCCATTACCAGGTTCCATTGGGTTGCCGCATCGCCGGAGGCGATCATGCTGCGGATGCCCGCGACGGCCGTGCCCAGTTTGCTGTCGCTGACAATCAGCAGCGGCCACATGTACTGGTTCCAGCCATAGATAAAGGTGATCACGAACAGCGCCGCCAGATTGGTTTTTGACAGCGGCAGCACGATGTCCCAGAAGAAGCGCATCGGGCTGGCACCATCAATACGCGCCGCCTCCATCAGTTCATCCGGCAGCGTCATAAAGAACTGGCGAAACAGGAACGTCGCGGTTGCAGACGCCATCAGCGGCAGGGTCAATCCACTGTAGCTGTCGAGCATATTGAGGTCGGCAATCACATCCACCGTCGGAAAGATACGCACTTCAACCGGCAGCATCAGCGTGATAAAGATCATCCAGAAGAACAGGTTGCGCAGGGGGAAGCGGAACCACACCAGCGCAAATGCTGACAGCATGGAAACGGTGATTTTGCCGGTGGTGATCGCCAGCGCCATCAACAGGCTGTTCATCAGCAGCGTGCTGAAAGGCGCACTGTTTTGCCCGACACCGTGGGTCCAGATGCTGGCAATGTTCTCCCACAGATGGGTACCCGGGGTCAGCGGCATCGGCACCTGAAACACCTGCTCCGTGCTGAGGGTAGCGGCAATAAACGCCACATACAGCGGGAACAGCACGGTGAGGATACCGAGGCCCAGCAGGGTATGGCTGAAAATATCCAGCCCGCGTCGGTTTTCGATCATTGGTAGCGCACCTTTTTCTCGACATAGCGGAACTGGATCACCGTCAGAATAATCACCAGCACCATCAGTACCACGGACTGCGCCGATGACGAGGAGAGATCCAGACCGGCAAAGCCTTCGCGATAAATTTTATAAATCAGCGTGGTGGTGGCCTGCACCGGCCCGCCGCCCGTGGCGGCATCGATCACCGGGAAGGTATCGAAGAAGGCATACACCAGGTTAACCACCACCAGGAAGAAGCCGACGGGGGCGATCAGCGGCAGCGACAGGCTGAAGAAACGACGCACCGGCCCTGCCCCGTCAATGGCTGCGGCTTCGACCAGGGATTTGGGGATCGACTGCAAGGCGGCAAAGAAGAACAGGAAGTTGTAGCTCATCTGCTGCCAGATGGACGCCAGCACCACCAGAAACATCGCCTGGCCGCTGTTTTGCGCGTGGTTCCAGCTGTACCCCATCAGCCCCAGGAAATGGGTGATCAGACCGAGGCCCGGACTGAACAGAAACATCCACAGCACCGCTGCCACCGCCGGAGCCACCGCATAAGGCAGCAGCATCAGCGTCTGGTAAAAGCGTTTGAGGCGCAGCACATAGTCGACCATCGCGGCAAACAGCAGGGAGACCACCAGCCCAATCACGGTAACCAGGCTACTGAAGACGATGGTGGTCCAGAACGAGTCCAGGTAATAAGCATCGCTGAACAGGCGGGTAAAATTTTCCAGGCCAACAAAGGTGCTGGAAATGCCAAACGGATCGACATTCTGTACCGAGTACCACAGTGCTTCCCCGGCGGGCCAGAGGAAAAAAACGATGGTGATGATCAGCTGAGGCAGTACCAGCAGGTAGGGCAGCGCTTTCGCGCGAAAGACGGGACGGGGTTGGGACATAGCGGTTTATCTCGTGCGAAAAACGTTGCAGGGGCCAGCCGTTGTTCTGGCCGGCCCTGGCGGGCGGGTCAACGACCCGCCCAACACATCCTATCGGGTTTGCTGTTCAAAACGGCGCAGCAGCAGATTGCCACGCTCAACGGCGCTGTCCAGAGCCGCCTGCGGGGTTTTCTTGCCGGTCCAGACGCTTTCCAGTTCCTCATCCACTACGGTACGGATTTGAGGCATATTGCCCAGACGCATCCCCTTAGTGAAAGGCAGTGGATCTTTATTCAGCATCTGACGGGTGGCAATGTCAGCACCGGGGTTCTTGTCGTAGAAGCCCTGCTGTTTGGTCAGCTCATACGCGGCGGTGGTAATCGGCAGATAGCCGGTTTTCTGGTGCCATTCCGCAGCAATTTCTGGTTTGGCCAGGAACTGCATGAATTTAGCCACGCCTTTATAAGTGTCGGCATCTTTGTTCTTCATGACCCACAGGCTGGCACCGCCGATAATGGCGTTCTGCGGGGCATTTGGCACGGTGGCATCGTACGGCATCATACCGACGCCGTAGTTAAATTTGGCATGGCTGCGGATATCGGCCAGTGAGCCGGAAGACGCCGTGGTGATACCACAGTCGCCGTTATAAAACTTGGCGGTGGACTCGTCTTTACGACCAAAGTAGGTGAAATCACCCTTCTTATTCATCTCTTCCAGCAGGGCAATATGGCGTACCTGCACCGGCTTGTTGAATTCCAGCACCGCATCAGTGCCGTCGAAGCCGTTGTTTTTCGTGGCGACTGGCAGACCATGCCAGGCGCTGAAGTTTTCAATCTGGATCCAGCCCTGCCAGCCGCTGGCGTAACCGCAGGTCATGCCCGCTTTACGCAGGGCAGCGGAGTATTTCGCCAGATCCTGCCAGGTTTTTGGCGGCTGCTCAGGGTCAAGACCGGCTTTTTTGAAGGCGTCTTTGTTGTAGTACAGCACCGGGGTGGAGCTGTTGAACGGCTGGGAGATCAGCTGACCGTTAGCGTCACTGTAGTAGCCTGCCACTGCCGGAACAAACTGCTTAGGATCCATGGGGATCCCCGCGTTTTTAAACACTTCGTTGACCGGGACAATCGCCTTCGAGGACATCATGGTCGCCGTCCCCACTTCGTACACCTGTAAAATCGCCGGTGCTTTACCCGAGCGGATCGCCGCAATACCGGCAGACATGCTCTGCTCGTAGTTACCTTTATAGGTCGGGACGATTTTATAGTCAGGGTTTTCAGCATTAAAGCGGGTGGCCAGCGAGTTAACTTCCTCGCCCAGCGCGCCTTCCATTGAGTGCCAGAACGGGATCTCAGTGGCGGCCAGTGCGCTGGCGCTGAAGGTCAGACCCAGTACCACGCTAATTGCGGTGTGACGAAATGCGAATGATGACATGTCGGTTTCCTGTACCCGGTATTGTAAAGCGCGATATCGCGCATTCTGTTATTCGGGAGGTAACATGACACGGGAAAATGACAGAAAAATAACGGGTTTATGACAGAAGAGTGACAGCAAGGTGACGGCAGAGGGGGTGAGATCGTGGCAGGCGCTGATACAAGACTGGCTAAAAACTAACCAGAGTGAAGGGCCAGCCAGAAAACAGGACGGCCCCGGGTCAGGTTGTTGCAGGGGCGGCCCCTCTTTTGCGGGCCGCCCAAACGATTAACCGCCTAAATACGCGCTGCGCACCGCTTCATTGGCTAACAGCGCGGCACCGGTATCCTCCAGCACCACATGACCGTTTTCGAGCACGTAGCCCCGGTCAGCCAGCTTCAGCGCCTGGTTGGCATTCTGCTCGACGAGGAAAATCGTCATGCCTTCCTGACGCAGCTGCTCAATGGTGTCGAAGATCTGCTGGATAATGATCGGTGCCAGCCCCAGCGACGGCTCGTCCAGCAGCAGCAGGCGCGGCTGGCTCATCAGCGCACGGCCAATGGCCAGCATCTGCTGCTCACCGCCCGACATCGTGCCTGCACGCTGCACCCGGCGCTCATAGAGACGCGGGAACAGCTCGTAAACACGTTTGATACGCTGCTGGTACTGCTGGCGTTCGGCAAAAAAGCCGCCCATCGCCAGATTCTCATCCACCGTCATACGTGAGAAGACGCGGCGACCTTCCGGCACAATTGCTATCGCCTCGCGCATAATGCGCGCCGTCTGCCAGTCGGTGATGTCTTTACCGTCGAAGGTAATCGACCCCTCCGTGGCACGCGGCTCCCCGCACAGGGTGCCGAGAATAGTGGTTTTACCCGCGCCGTTTGCCCCGATCAGGGTCACAATTTCCCCCTGATTGATATGCAGACTGACGTTGTGCAGCGCCTGGATTTTGCCGTAGTGCGCGCTGATATTATTCAGGGAAAGCATTGCCTGACTCATATTATGCTTCTCCCAGGTAAGCGCGGATCACGTCCGGGTTGTTACGGATTTCGTCTGGCGTGCCGTTAGCCAGCGGCGTTCCCTGGTTAACCACGTAAATACGATCGGAAATGCCCATGACCAGTTTCATATCATGTTCAATCAGCAGGACCGAGACGTTGTGCTGGTTGCGCAGTTCGGCAATCAGTTCATCCAGCTCGTGCGTTTCTTTCGGGTTCAGGCCCGCCGCCGGTTCATCCAGCATCAGGATCTCCGGCCGCGTCACCATACAGCGGGCGATCTCCAGGCGACGCTGCTGACCGTAGGCGAGGTTACCGGCCTGACGGTTGGCCAGCGCCAGCAGCCCGACGCGATCCAGCCAGGTGGCAGCCCTGTCCAGCGCTTCGCTTTCTGCCTTACGGAAAGCCGGGGTTTTCAGCAGACCGGAAAACACGCCGCTTTTCAGATGCTGATGCTGGGCGACCAGCAGATTTTCAATGACCGTCATTTCACGGAACAGGCGCACGTGCTGAAAGGTTCGCACAATGCCCATGCGGGCAATTTTCTGTCCCGGCAGCCCCGCCAGCTGCTTATCACCCAACTGAATCGAACCGCCAGTCGGGCGATAGAACCCCGTCAGGCAGTTAAATACCGTGGTCTTTCCGGCCCCGTTAGGGCCGATAAGCGAAACAATTTCCTGCGGGTGCAGTTCCAGCTCCACGTTATTGACGGCCAGCAGGCCGCCAAAACGCATCATCAGGCCATTGACGGCTAACAAAGGCTGACTCATGCCTGCTCTCCTTTTTCCGCACTTTTCAACTTCAGATGCGGGCGTTTCATCGGCAGCAGACCCTGCGGACGCCAGATCATCATCAATACCATCAGACCGCCAAGAACCAGCATGCTGTATTCGTTAAGATCGCGCATCAGCTCGCGCGATACCACCAGCAGGATAGCCGCAAGGATAACCGCGAACTGCGATCCCATCCCGCCCAGCACGACGATCGCCAGCACAAAGGCTGATTCGGCAAAGGTGAAGGACTCCGGGCTGACAAAGCCCTGGCGCGCAGCGAACAGGCAACCGGCGAAACCGGCAAAAGCGGCACTGATGGTAAACGCCGTCAGCTTGATGCGCGTCGGGCTGAGTCCCAGCGAACGGCAGGCGATCTCATCCTCGCGCAGCGCTTCCCAGGCCCGGCCCAGCGGCATCCGCAACAGCCGGTTAATCACAAACAGCGTGATCACCACCAGCAGCAGCGCCACCAGATACAGGAAGATAATGCGGTCGCTGGGATCGTACTTGAGGCCAAAGAAGTTATGGAAGGTATCCCAGCCGCCATCGCGCGCGCTGCGGTTAAATTCCAGACCAAAGAGGGAAGGTTTCGGGATCTGGCTGATACCGTTCGGGCCACCGGTGATCTCGGTGTTATTGAGCAGCAGGATACGCACGATCTCACCGAAGCCGAGGGTCACAATCGCCAGGTAGTCACCGCGCAGGCGCAGCACCGGGAAGCCCAGCAGCAGACCAAACGCGGCCGCCACCATGCCGGCCAGCGGCAGGCTCTGCCAGAAACCGAGGCCGTAGTAGTGATTCAGCAGGGCAAAAGTATAAGCGCCGATGGCATAAAAACCGCCGTAGCCCAGTACCAGCAGGCCGGACAGGCCGACCACCACGTTCAGGCCCAGGCCCAGCATTACGTAGATCAAGGTCAGGGTGGCGATATCCACCGTGCCGCGGGATACCAGAAACGGCCAAACCGCCGCCGCCACAATCAGCGCCAGCAGGAACAGCTTCTGTTTCGGTGTCGAGCCGTCAATCCCCGGCAGAACCAGCGACGGGCCGGAGACTTTTTTCAGGCTGCTCTGCACCAGCGGGCGCAGCAGCTGGAACAGAAATACCACGCCGCATCCCAGCGCAATCCAGTTCCAGCGCACTTCTCCGGCATTGTTCACCACCAGTTTTGTGCCGTCGAGATCCAGACGCATGCCCATAAAGAACGCGGCCAGGATCAGCAGCATCAGCGACGAGATCACCGCATTCAGCAGGTTGAGCTTTTTCATACTTTCTCAACCTCCGGACGACCGAGAATACCGGTAGGCATCACCAGCAGCACCACAATCAGCAGGGCAAATGACACCACATCTTTGTATTCCGTACTGAGGTAGGCAGAGGTCAGGGCCTCGGCAATCCCGAGAATCAAACCGCCAATCATCGCGCCAGGGATACTGCCAATCCCCCCCAGCACCGCGGCGGTAAAGGCTTTCATCCCGGCCATAAAGCCAATATAAGGGCTGATCACGCCGTAGAACTGGCCGAGCAGCACACCGGCCACCGCCGCCATCGCCGCACCAATCACAAAGGTCAGGGAGATCACCCGGTCAGTGTTAATGCCCAACAGGCTGGCCATCTTTAAATCTTCCGCACAGGCACGACAGGCGCGGCCCATACGTGAATAGCGGATAAATATCGTCAGTGCCAGCATGGCAAGGAAGGTCACGCCCCAGATCACCATCTGCATGGTGGAAATGGTGGCAGCGAAGCCGTTGCTTTCACCCAGCGTCCACTGCCCGGTCACCAGGCTTGGCAGCGCAAGGTCGCGCGAGCCCTGGGTCAGGCTGACGTAGTTTTGCAGGAAAATTGACATCCCGATCGCGGAGATCAGGGCAATCAGACGCTTGGAAGAGCGTACCGGCCGGTAGGCCACGCGTTCAATGCTCCAGCCGTAGCAGGAAGCAATCACCACAGCAACCACAAAGCCGCTGCCGATCAACAGCCAGCTGGCATCAATCCCCATCATCATTAGCGCAGCAATGACGATAAACGAGACATAGCTGCCGATCATATACACTTCACCGTGGGCGAAGTTAATCATACCAATAATGCCGTAGACCATGGTGTAACCAATGGCGATCAGCGCATAGGTGCTGCCCAACGTCACACCGTTGAACATTTGCTGCAGGAAATAGAGAAACTGCTCGGACATACCTGAATACCTTACGAATACACCCACACTGAAAACATCAACGCCTGGCAAAGATCACCAGGCGTTGATGTCCAAAACTCGCCTGGTTTATTTAACAGCAGTAGAAGAACCGTCTGCGTGCCATTTAAATACGCCAAACTCGAAGCCTTTCAGATCGCCCTTCTGATCCCAGCTCAGGTCGCCCATCACGGTTGGCACTGCTGCGCCTTCCTTCAGGTTTTTCACAATCTCTTCCGGCTCTGCACTTTTGCTGCGCTCCATCCCGGTCGCCAGCGACTGCAGGGCGGCGTAGGTGGTCCAGACAAACGGGCCGGTCGCATCTTCTTTTTTGGCTTTCAGCGCATCAACGATGGCTTTGTTGGCCGGAACCTGGTCATAGCGTTTTGGCAGAGTAACCAGCATCCCTTCGGAGGCGGCACCGGCAATATTGGACAGAGAAGCGTTACCCACGCCTTCCGGCCCCATAAACTGCGTTTTCAGACCGGCCGCCCGCGCCTGACGCAGGATCTGCCCCATTTCCGGGTGATAGCCGCCAAAATAGACGAAGTCGACGTTATCTTTCTTCAGACGTGCCACCAGCGTGGAGAAGTCTTTATCGCCGGCGGTCACGCCTTCAAACAGCACGACGTTGCCGCCGCCTTTTTTCAGGCTCTCCTGAACGGAGCGTGCCAGACCTTCGCCGTACTGCTGCTTATCATGAACCACGGCAATACGCTGCGGTTTCACTTCATTAAGAATATATTTTGCCGCCGTCGGGCCCTGGTCAGAGTCCAGGCCGGTGGTGCGCATAATCAGCTTGTAGCCGCGTGACGTCAGATCGGGTGCGGTAGCGGCCGGGGTGATCATCAGCACGCCTTCATCTTCATAGATATCTGAAGCGGGCTGGGTTGAAGAGGAGCACAGATGGCCGATGACATAACGGATGCCGTCATTAATCACTTTGTTGGCAACGGCAACGGCCTGTTTTGGATCGCAGACATCGTCATATTTCACCGCGACCAGTTTGTCGCCGTTGACGCCGCCTTTAGCATTGATATCAGCAATCGCCTGCTGCGCGCCGGTCCACTGCATGTCGCCATACTGCGCCACCGGACCCGACATGGCCCCTACGATTGCCACTTTAATATCTTTTGCCATTGCTGCATGGCTCATTGCCAGGGCGACACAGCCCGCCAGAAACGCACTTCCTTTACTCATTTTCATCCGAACTACCCCATCTGTTGTGGTTGCTACTTATTATTTGCCGTGGAATCAGCGATAAACGCTTAACTAAGAACGAGTTAGAGTGATTACCGGCATTTTTTTTGAATAAGGCTTTAAATTTCAGGTTATTAAACAGGAATATTCTGCTGTAAATCAACTGACATATTCAGTAAATAGCGGGGCAGACAGGACAATCAACTAACATGAATGATGCCAAAATAGCCAGTTTTCCAGGAGTTTGTGCTGGATTAATGATGCATCGACTATGGTTTACTCGGCATACCGTTCACAAGCCCCACACATCGCCTCGTTTTTTCACAGAAAAACTAACACGTCATAGTATGGTCAACTTCGCTACAATATGCCTTTCTCATGACCGGGTTATTCCGATGAAACTGACTATCATCCGTCTGCAACAGTTGTCACAGCAGGATCGCAGCGATATAAAAAAAATCTGGCCGCAGGTTGATATTGATGTTCTCGAAACGAAGCTGGATGAACATGACCGGCTCTATGCGGCACGTTTTAACGAGAGACTCCTGGCGGCGGTCAGAGTGAATATCACCGATCAGAAGGGGCGGTTATCGCAGCTGGAAGTCCGTGAAGTGACGCGCAGGCGCGGGGTGGGTCTGTATCTGCTGGAAGAGACGCTGGCACAAAACCCGGAGGTCGCACAGTGGTCGATGGATAATGACGGCAGTGCACAACCGGAGGTGATCGCCGCATTTATGCAATCGGCAGGATTCACCCGGCAGAAAGGCGAATGGCGAAAATAAAACAGGGCCCTGAAAGGGCCCAAAGCACATCAACACCATGGAAATACAAGGGTTTATTCCCGGTCAGGCGTTTCCGCCTGTTTTTCAGACACCCACTCTTTATCTGCTGACGCCTGCGGCGGGTGCAGTTCAGCAAATCGGCGAAGTTCCTCCGCGGCCATTTCTGCCCAGAGGCAGATGGAAAAACAGAGGTATCAACGCCCAGCGCACCCACTCAGCGCTAAAGCACAGGGAGAGTTCTGGCGGGCAGGATAAGCCAGGTGTCGCGCAGATTTTCCGCAGGAACAGGCTGAGTTAAATTCCTTTTTTTTGGTTTCATTTAGCGATCCAGCAAAATAAGTAAAAGACTGTCATACACAGCAAAACCGACAGCACCATCTGTCGAACAAAAAACGCAATAACAACGCCCGCAACAGCCCCATATAAATAAGGATTCGCGGTCAATTCACGTAACTCATCATGATCCAGCAGAATAATGGGCCCGCATAGTGCTGTGAGCAGGCAGGGAGCAGAATATTTTAATGCCTCACGGATCAACGAGGGCAAGCAGACCGGAACAGCTGGCTCAAGAAAGAGATAGCGATTAAAAAACACCACGGCAGCCAGCGTCAGTAACAGTATCCAGGACATCAGGCTGCCCTCGTTAAGCGGGAAACGACCACGGATAAAAACATCCCGCTCAGTCCGGCAATGACCGTTGCCCCCTCGATGTGGAACAGACTGAGTACCATCGACAGCAGCAGGGAAGCCACAACACCGCACAACACGCTGAGGTTTTTAATCATCGGCACCACAATGGTGATAAAGGTGGCCACGATTGAAAAGTCCAGATGACAGGACTGCAAATCAGGCACCGCAGAGGCCATAAAAATGCCCATCAGGCTGAAGAGATTCCAACTGAGATAAAAGGTCAGCCCGGCACCGATTAAGTATCCTGGCGTGGCCGCCCTCTTCTCCTTGTTCGCGCTACTCAGGGCAAACAGCTCGTCAGTCAATAAAAAGCCAATGGGCAGACGATAGCGAGCCTGTAACACGGAGACGGTTTCGCGCAGCGTCAGACCATAAAGGAAGTGCTGGGAGGTAATAAAGAATACGGAAATGATCATCGCAGGAATGCTGGCTCCCGACAGCAGTAAACCCAGCGTGACCAGCTGCGCTGCACCGGCAAAGAGAATGGCCGACATCCCGATACTTTGCGGTAGGGTCAGTCCCGCCTGCACCGCCATCGACCCCGCCAGTATTCCCCAGGGAACGACGGAAAGGCACAGCGGTAGCATGTTAACGACGCCGGTAAAAAAACCCATCCCGGACTGTGCATTCGCCTCAGCAAATGGCACGCCTGTCGACTTCTCCATATTCTGCACTCAGCCCCCTGCAAACCTGTGCAGGCAGAATAGGGGCCGTCTGAGTAGAAATATTGCACAAAATTGCTGGGGGGATCCCGCTCACATCAGCAGGCGGAACGTAATGAACGGATAAATTCGCCGGGCGTGACCCCCATCGAATTTTTGAAATGACGCGTGAAGTGACTCTGATCGGAAAAGCCGCAGCGGGCAGCAACAGCGGTGATTGTCACACCCTGCAGCAACATTTCGCGGGCCTTTCGCAGCCTGGCCTGCACCAGCCAGGCGTGCGGTGTCATCCCCACCGTCTGTTTAAACTGACGTAGAAAATGCCACGGACTGAGCTGTACCACATCAGAAAGCTGTTTCAGCGACCAGTTTTTTTCCGGGTAGCTCATCATCAGGTCCCTGACCTGAAGGATCATCGACCCCGGGCAGGGCAGCACGGCGGGCGTAATGGGCGTGCGGCTATAGCGTATGATCAGCCAGGAGATAGCCGTGAGTAAGAGGGACTCTTTTAGCAGGCTGTTGCCCTCAACGGGCAACATGTTAAACACCAGCTGTAGCTGAGCGGACAAACCGGGATCGTGAACCACCGCCTGGGGAAACCACGGGATGATGCCATTCTCATGCTTCAGGTCGCGGGTCAGCTGGCGCAGCAGTTCGGGGTCGGGATAAATGGCCCGGTATGCCCAGCCATTCTCAACGTCGGCACATCCCGTATGCACTTCATCGGCATTCACCAGAATAATATCGCCCGCAGGCGCGACGTGTTCCCCGCCGCTGCGCCAGAACCGTTGTGCGCCCTCTTCGATGACACCAATGCAAAAGGTTTCATGCACATGCCGGGGAAAACGCTGACGGTAATATCGGGCTTCAAGCATATCCAGACCGTCAAATTCATCCAGATGGTGCATGGTCGCCTGCTCTTTTGGCATTTTCTCGCCGGCCATACGCGCCTACTCCCTTAACGCCGGAACCATATCCCTCAGCCAGCCTGGAACAAAATTGCTGACAGATGAAAATTATTTATGTTTTTTTATTCTACGTAGCGCCGTTATATAAAGCCAGCATGACGGGAGAGGGCACAAATAAAAACACCGCCCGGAGGGGCGGTGTTTTTAACATTCTGCACGGGTTAGTGCAGAGAAGGGGCGGTTCAGGCTTCGATAGCCAGACGCAGTTTTTTCATCGCGTTCTTTTCAAGCTGGCGCACACGCTCTGCGGACACGCCATACTGATCGGCCAGTTCCTGCAGGGTGGTTTTGTTGTCATCATCCAGCCAGCGGGCACGAATAATATGCTGGCTACGCTCGTCAAGACCCTGCATCGCATCACTCAGCTTATCGGCAGCGTGATCGTCCCAGTTATCTTCCTCAATGCCGTTAGCAAAGTCAGAAGATTTATCCTGCAGATAAAGCATAGGAGCCATGGAACGGCCTTCGCCTTCATCGTCTGGCGTCGGATCGAAGGTCATGTCCTGCGCGGCCATACGCGATTCCATTTCAAGCACGTCTTTACTGCTGACACCCAACTCACGCGCCACCATCTCGACTTCGTCCTGGTTGAACCAGCCTAAACGCTGCTTGGCTTTGCGCAGGTTAAAGAACAGCTTACGCTGGGCTTTCGTGGTCGCGACTTTCACAATACGCCAGTTACGCAGGACGTATTCATGAATTTCGGCTTTGATCCAGTGCACAGCAAAGGACACCAGACGCACGCCCACTTCCGGATTAAACCGACGCACGGCTTTCATCAGGCCGATGTTACCTTCCTGGATCAGGTCTGCCTGTGGCAGGCCATAACCGGAATAGTTACGAGCGACATGAACGACAAAGCGCAGGTGAGACAGGATCAGCGTTTTAGCTGCTTCCAGATCGCCCTGGTAATGCAGCTGTTCAGCCAACGCTTTTTCCTCTTCTGCCGTCAGCATAGGCCAGGCATTAGCTGCCCGGATGTACGCATCCAGGTTGCCTAAAGGAGCAATAGCTAAAGTTTGCATTTCTTTGGTCATTCAAACCCTCTCTGTTTAATCATCGTGACAGCGCCAGTCCATGACGCGCCGACTACACTACGCGAATTGCCCGCGAAAATCGAAAGCAATCTGTGCGAAGCAATTAGCCTGTCTCTGCCAGCTCAGACAATAAAGTTATCCACAAGTTCAACGATTATAGTGGATATTTTGCACACAGCGTGCGTGACAGGAACCAGCGTCGCAGGGGGAAGTGACAGAATGATGAACTTCCTCTGCGGCAAACTTTCACGCAGCAGAGGAAGATTATATCAAAAAAACGTGTAAAGGGGTTACTGAGGCGTAAAACGACGTAAATGTTGAACGGTTGCCAGCCAGGCGGCAATCCAGCCAATCATCGCAGCGATCAGCAGCAGCAACAGGCTTTCGTCCCATGCCAGACCATGAAGCCCAAAGGTGGTACCAAACACCGATGCCACTTGCGTGACCACTGACTCCAGCCGCATGACCAGCACTTCTGACAACACCAGCGACAGCAGCGCGCCGCTAAAGCCTAACAGCGCCCCGCCGTATAAAAACGGCCGCAGAATAAAACCATCGGTCGCGCCAATCAGCTTCTGCACATTGATGGTGTCACGACGCGCGAAGATGCTCAGGCGCACGCTGTTACCAATCACTAGGAACACGGCCACTATCATCAGAACGCCGATCATCGCCGCCACCTGACCAACCAGCCCGGTCAGTGCAGCCAGGCGGGCAAACCAACTGTCGTCCATCTTCACTTCATCAATTCCCTCCACTTTGGATACGCGATCGCGCAGGCTGTCCATGGTGCCAGAGTTCTGGAAATTGAGCTTAGGTGTGATAATCGCCACAGCGGGTAGCGGGTTCTGCTCCAGCATATCCATTGCGCCGCCGAAGCCAGACCAGTTACGGAACTCGCCCAGCGCCTCTTCACGCGTCAGATAGTTAACTTTCTCGACGCCCTCTTCTTTTTTCAGCTGAGCCACGACATTTTCAGCCGCATCATCGTCCAGTGTTTTACTGAGGTAGACGGTCAACTGCGGAGCCGGATACCACTGATCTGCCGCCTGGCTGACGTTTTTCCACACCATATAACATACGCTGGGCAGCGTCAGAGAGATGGCAATCACCATCACCGTCAGCAGCGTCGCCAGCGGCTGACGCCACATCTCAGACAGAGAGCCATGCATGGCATAACGCCACTGCTCCTGCCAGCCGCCCTTTAGCGCTTTACGCTTCGAGGGCTGCTTCTGTTTCACCGATTTAGCCGCGGCCGGGCGTGTATTGCGTTTATTGACCACGATGACCTCCGTGCAAACGTCCCTGGCTCAGCGTCATCAGTCGGTAATTGCGACTGCCGATCAGCCCCATATCGTGCGTTGCCATCAGTACGGTCACCCCGACGCGGTTGAACTCTTCAAACAGACGCAAAATGTCCGCTGACAGCGCCTCGTCGAGGTTCCCGGTGGGTTCATCTGCCAGCAGCACTGCCGGTTTATTGACCACGGCACGGGCAATCCCCACGCGCTGCTGTTCGCCACCAGAAAGTTGGATAGGAAAATTTTTCGCTTTGTCGAGCAGGCCAACCTTATCCAGGGCCGCCGACACGCGACGGCGGATATCTTCCCCGCTGGCTCCGGCGATGATCAGCGGGATCGCCACATTGTCATACACCGTGCGATCCATCAGCAGGTGATGATCCTGAAAGATCATACCAATCTGACGGCGCAGAAACGGGACTTCACGGCTTTTCAGACGGCTGATGTCGTGCCCGCCAAACCAGATATGCCCGGCGCTCGGGCGCTCAATGCCACAGATCAGCTTCAGCAAGGTACTTTTCCCTGCCCCGGAATGTCCGGTCAGAAACGCCATTTCGCCGGGGTGCAGATGAAAATCAACCCCCTGCAGCGCTTGCCGACCGCCGAGATAAGCCTTACTGACTTCTTCAAAGCGAATCATCCTAATTAGTCCTCTCGGGCAAAAAGTGCCTCTATAAAATCGTCAGCCTTAAACGATCGTAAATCTTCAATACCTTCGCCAACGCCGATATAGCGAATAGGAATGTTGAACTGGTCCGCCACGGAGAAGATCACGCCCCCTTTCGCCGTGCCATCCAGCTTGGTCAGGGTGATCCCGGTCAGGCCAACGGCCTCATGGAACAGTTTAGTCTGGCTGATTGCATTCTGGCCGGTGCTGGCATCAATGGTCAGCATCACCTCATGCGGCGCCTGGTCGTCGAGCTTTTTCATCACGCGAGTGATTTTTTTCAGCTCTTCCATCAGGTGCGATTTATTCTGTAAGCGCCCGGCGGTATCTGCAATTAACACATCAACATGGCGCGCTTTCGCGGCCTGGATGGCGTCAAAAATGACCGAGGCAGAGTCCGCGCCGGTATGCTGCGCCACTACCGGAATATTATTGCGCTCCCCCCACACCTGAAGCTGCTCAACGGCGGCGGCACGGAAAGTATCACCCGCCGCCAGCATCACCGACTTCCCTTCTGCCTGGAACTGACGGGCCAGCTTACCGATGGTTGTGGTTTTCCCCACGCCATTGACGCCGACCATCAGAATAACAAAGGGGGTTTTACCGCTGACATCCAGCGGCGCTTCCACGGTAGCCAGAATACCGGCCATCTCCGTTTTCAGCATGCCGTAAAGCGCTTCGGCGTCGCGCAGTTCCTTACGGCTGGCCTGCGCGGTGAGGCTGGCGATAATCCGGCGCGTGGTTTCCACGCCGACGTCCGCAATCAGTAACTGCTCTTCCAGCTCTTCAAACAGGTCGTCATCAATTTTCTTGCCGCGGAACAGGCCAATAAACCCGGAACCAAGATTCTGGCGGGTTTTCACCAGACTGCGCTTCAGACGTGCGAAGAATCCTTCTTTCGTCGGACGCTCCTGCTCTGCGACCGGCAGTGGCACTTCGGCCTCTGCGCGGGCTTCAGCTTCGGCGCGGGCGGCGGCTTCGGCTTCTGCGCGGGCAGTGGCTTCGGCTTCGGCGCGGGCAGCGGCTTCCGCTTCCGCACGGGCAGCGGCTTCGGCTTCGGCGCGGGCAGTGGCTTCCGCTTCCGCACGGGCAGCGGCTTCCGCTTCCGCACGGGCGGCGGCTTCGGCTTCCGCACGGGCAGCGGCTTCGGCTTCCGCACGGGCAGCGGCTTCCGCTTCCGCACGGGCAGCGGCTTCGGCTTCTGCGCGGGCGGAGGCTTCCGCTTCGGCGCGGGCGGCGGCTTCCGCTTCCGCACGGGCAGCGGCTTCCGCTTCCGCACGGGCAGTGGCTTCAGCTTCTGCGCGGGCAGCGGCTTCCGCTTCGGCGCGGGCGGCGGCTTCCGCTTCCGCACGGGCAGCGGCTTCAGCTTCCGCACGGGCAGCGGCTTCAGCTTCCGCACGGGCAGCGGCTTCAGCTTCCGCGCGTGCAGCGGCTTCGGCCTCGGCACGATCAACGGCGTCCGCCTCCGCTGGGGCGGCAGGAGGTGCCTCTGCCGGCGAATCGGCAGCAGGCTGTGGTGGTAACGTTTCTTTTACCTCTTCCTGTGGTGTCTGTTCTTCACGCCCCAGACCAAGCCAGGAAAAAAAGCCACGTTTTTTGTTCTTTGCCATGGTGCAACCACACTCCTCGCGGGAAAAACCGTTACGGTTCCGGTACGAAAATTAATCTGTTAATTAATCTCTTAGTCTAACACTTTCTGCAGAGCGCATCACAGCACCCTTTTTACGTTTCCTCCGCCCGGTTAGCCCGTTAAACTATGCAACAAATTATTAAGAGTTCAGCAAGATGACTAAGAAACCCCGCAGCGGCGCAGCCGGGCAAATACGTATTATTGGCGGTCAGTGGCGTGGACGTAAACTGCCGGTTCCGGACAGCGCGGGCCTGCGCCCGACCACCGATCGCGTACGCGAAACGTTATTTAACTGGCTGGCAGCGGATATTCAGCAGGCAAAATGCCTCGACTGTTACGCCGGCAGCGGCGCACTCGGCCTGGAAGCCCTGTCCCGTCACGCGGGCAGCGCCACCCTGCTTGAGCTGGAGCGCCCGGTGGCGCAGCAACTTGAGAAAAACCTCGCCACCCTCGGGGCAAAGAGCGGACGCGTGGTGAACACCAACACGCTGCAGTTTCTGGCACAGAAAGGCGATGAACATCAGTTGGTCTTTATCGACCCGCCGTTCCGTAAAGGACTGCTGGAGCAGACCATAGCGCTTCTTGAGAACAACGGCTGGCTGAGTGACGGTGCGTTGGTGTATGTTGAAAGCGAAGTCGAGCACGGCCTGCCGCCCGTCCCGGTCAACTGGCAGCTCCATCGCGAAAAGATTGCCGGACAGGTGGCCTATCGACTCTACGTCCGTCACCGCCATACCAGGGAGATTTCCGATGCTGATTAATGCAGGCCGCGTGCTGATGCTGTTTGTCTGGGCCTTTTTACTGCTTAACGTTGTTCACCCATTCCCGAAACCCCTGACCTATTTCGTCAACGTTGCGCTGTTTTTCATGGTGATCATGCACGGGCTGCAGCTGGTGCTGATGCGCACTACCCAGCCGAAAGGTGCAGAAAAACTCAGCGGGCTGATGCAGGCGAAAGTGTTTTTCTTCGGCGTGTTTGAACTGCTGGCCTGGCAAAAGAAGCATTTTCCTAAGCAGTAAGCGGACATCCCGGTCTGGGTGGCAATAAGATGAAACGGACCGGGAAAGCAGATCGTACAGAGGAACATAGTGCCTTTCTGGCGATGTTTTCCCACCGTATCAACAGGACGTCGGGGGACTGACCGTAAATGCAATAAAGCGGGTCCCTTTCACCTTCAGTTCGCCTTTACTCCCCTTATCCATCTGGTGATAGTCTCCGGCATTCAGCGCCAGCTTAAAATCGCCCGCGCCGTTTAACGGACGAAACCAGGCCTCGTAGCGCATCTCTTCCACCGGGATATGTTCACGCTGGCGTGAGCGGCGGTTTGGGGCCGGGTATTCGCGTTTCGATTTCACCTCGACGGCCAGGGTGCGCAGCGGTGAGGCATCGTTAACCGCAGCCTCACGTCGCTGCCGGATAAACTGGCGGGTGGCCAGAACAGCAATGATGGCCAGTACGATAAAAAAGATCTGAGGGGCCTGCATTTTTTCTCCCTGCGGAAATAAAAACGGACAGTGTGCATCGCGTGCGCATCAGGATACAACCGGAGCCCTCTCATTGTCACATCGGCCGTGCTTAACCTAAACTGGTCAGGAGTTGCAGCGTTTTTAATCTAAGGATAACAATATGATTTGGTCTTTCCTTGCGGTTCTTTTTTCAGGCTGGCTCTATGTGGATGCCTCCTATCGCGGCCCCCAGTGGCAGCGCTGGGTCTTTAAACCCGTCACCATGCTGTTGCTGCTGGCCTGGGCCTGGCAGGCACCGGTGCTGAAAACCACGGACTATCTGATTCTGCTTGGTGTGCTGGCTACGCTGGTCGGAGATGCACTCACCCTGCTGCCCAGTAAACGCATGCTGTACGCCATTGGGGCATTCTTCCTTTCCCACCTGCTTTATACCCTGTATTTCGCCAGCCAGATGACCCTGAGCTTCTTCTGGCCCATCCCGCTGGCGCTGTTGATTATTGGTGGGCTGGTTGCTGCGACCGTCTGGAACCGACTGGAGGAGCTGCGCTGGCCGATCTGTACCTTTTTCGGCGTCACGCTGCTGATGGTCTGGCTGGGTATGGAACAGTATTTCATGCTGCCTACCGATGACACCTTTACGCTGATGGCGGGAGCTGTCCTGCTGCTGCTGGGAAATATTGTCTGGCTGGTCAGCCATTATCGCCGCCGTTTCAGCGCCGACCGAGCCGTGATCGCCGCCTGCTACTTTGCCGGCCACTTTATGATTGTGCGCTCCCTGTGGTTATAAGCTGAACTGACGCTTGACTCTGGAGTCCACTCCAGAGTGTAAGATAGGTATCGACGGGCAGTGTTGCCCGCCGATACCGGTCAGGAGGCGTTATGCAACAGCACTCTTCATGTGGTTGTGGTCACCACCACGCCAGCACTCAGCACGGATGCAGCACCCGCCCGCGTCCAGTGATTCAGAAAATCACCCCCGCCGGCCCATCCGGCACCGCTTCGCCCTGCTGCGAAGATACGGCATGCCATTCGGGGAACGACCCCGATGATGAGGGCGACAGGCCCTCGGGCGACGTTCGTTTTACCTGGCAGGTGAAAGGAATGGACTGCCCGGCCTGTGCACGTAAGGTGGAAACCGCCATAAAACAGCTGCCGGAAATCGTTCAGGCCCGCGTGGCATTCGCCAGCGAAAAGCTGCTGGTCGATGCCCGCAGCGATGTTCGTGAAGCCGTTGAACAGGCCGTGTCGCGGGCCGGGTTCCAGCTACAGCGCAGTGATGCCGCCGCACAGCCGGCTGTTGAAAAAAGCCTCTGGCAGGAAAACCTCAGCCTGATCGTACTGACGCTGATGATGGCGGTGAGCTGGCTGCTGGAAAGTATTAATCATCCGGCGGGCCAGATCGCCTTTATCGCCACCACACTATTTGGCGTCTGGCCGATTGGCCGCAGCGCCCTGCGCCTGATGCGCAGCGGGTCGCCGTTCAGCATTGAAACCCTGATGACCGTGGCTGCGGTCGGTGCTCTGTTTATCGGTGCCACTGCCGAAGCCGCGATGGTGCTGCTGCTGTTTATGCTTGGAGAGCGGCTGGAATCGTTTGCCGCCGGTCGCGCGCGCAAAGGGGTGACGGCGCTGATGGCGCTAAAACCCGATACAGCCCTGCGCCTGCGGGCGGGGCAGCGGGAAAATGTCGCGGTCAGCGATTTACGTCCCGGTGACGTGATTGAAGTGGCCGCCGGTGCCCGCCTGCCAGCCGATGCGAAGCTGCTGAGTCGCTTCGCGAGCTTTGATGAAAGTGCGCTGACCGGGGAATCGGTGCCGGTGGAACGCCAGCAGAATGAAACCATCGCCGCCGGCTGTCTGAGCGTTGACCGCCTGGTTCAGTTGGAGGTGATGTCGGAGCCGGGTAAAAGTGCCATCGATCGTATTCTGCACCTCATAGAAGAAGCTGAAGAACGGCGTGCGCCCATTGAGCGCTTCCTTGACCGTTTCAGCCGCATCTACACGCCGGTAATTATCGTGCTGTCGCTGGGGGTGGTACTGGTGCCCCCCCTGCTGCTGGGGGCCGCATGGCAGCCGTGGATCTATAAGGGATTAACGCTGCTGCTGATCGGCTGCCCGTGTGCGCTGGTCATATCCACCCCGGCGGCGATCACCTCCGGACTGGCCGCAGCGGCACGCCGTGGCGCACTGATCAAAGGTGGCGCGGTACTGGAAAGCCTGGGCAGCGTGCGCACCATGGCCTTTGATAAAACCGGTACGCTGACCGAGGGTAAACCGCAGGTCACCGCTATCCTGCCGCTGGCCGCCATGGATGAAGAACAGCTGCTGGCTACCGCCGCCGCTATTGAACAGGGGTCCTCCCATCCGCTGGCAAAGGCCATCATCAGCGCAGCCGCACAGCGTCAGCTGACATTGCCGCTGGCGAATGATCAACGGGCGCTGGCCGGGAGTGGCGTTGAAGCAGAAGTCAGTGGACGCTTACTGACTATCAGCTCACCGTCCAGACTGCCGGACGGGATGCTGAAAGCAGAGCGTGGCCGCACAGAGGAGCTGGAAAACGCAGGTAATACGGTGGTGGTGTTACACGACGGCCAGCAGATGCTGGGGCTTATCGCCCTGCGCGATACGCTGCGTGCCGATGCCAGGGCGGCGCTGGATGAAATCAGGGCGCTGGGTATTCATGCGGTAATGCTGACCGGAGACAACCCGCGGGCGGCGGCAGCCATTGCCGGTGAGCTGGATATCGATTACCGCGCGGGCCTGCTACCGGAGGATAAAGTCACGGCAATCAGCCAGCTTAATCAGCAGCAGCCGGTGGCGATGGTCGGGGATGGCATTAATGATGCGCCCGCCATGAAGGCCGCCACCGTCGGTATTGCGATGGGCGGCGGCAGTGACGTCGCACTGGAAACGGCCGATGCCGCGCTGACGCACAACCGGCTCAATGCGCTGGCCGCCATGATCCGCCTGTCACGCGCCACTCACGCGAATATTCGCCAGAACGTTGCACTGGCGCTGGGGCTGAAGGGTATCTTCCTGATCACCACGCTGATGGGCATCACCGGACTCTGGCTGGCGGTGCTGGCGGATTCGGGCGCGACGGCATTAGTGACAGCGAACGCCCTGCGGTTACTGCGTAAGAAATAGCAGGCTGTCAGTGTCATCATCCTGCACGGGCTGACCCCTTTTTTTGGGTAAGCCCACCATGGGTGACCGGAAAAGGATCGCCCGTTACACCCCTTTCTTCAGCAGAAACTGATACGGCAGTGCGTCAGTATGTTGCGCCACGAGCGTGTGTTCCATAAAACGGCAAAAGCCCGGGATGTCACGCGTGGTCGCCGGATCGTCAGCAATGATTAACAGGGTTTCTCCCTCCTGCATATGGCGCACCGTTTTGCGCACCATCATCACGGGTTCAGGACAGCGCAGCCCCAGCGCATCAAGGGTGCGATCGGGATTCGCGAAGAGATCGCTCATGAGATTCTCAATTATTCAGTAAAGGTCAGCGCCTATTTTACCGTCGGTCATTGCGTGTGCAAGGATTGCGTTTCACGATAACGTTTGCGTTAAAATTAACCATTGCATTAGCAGGGCAACGCGGTAAGATGCCGCGAATTCGCCTGCGCGAAACACAGACAAATTTTCATGGGTTCCCTCACCCCAATCTAAAAAGGCTTACAACGATGATTGATTTTTCAACGCGTCAGCGCACCCATGCGCTGGTCTGGCTGTCCCTGTTCCATCTGCTGGTGATCACCTCCAGTAATTATCTGGTGCAGCTGCCTGTGGCTATCTTTAGCCTGCATACCACCTGGGGTGCCTTCAGCTTCCCGTTTATCTTCCTGGCCACTGACCTGACGGTACGTATTTTCGGTGCCCCGCTGGCGCGTCGTATTATTCTGGCCGTAATGATCCCGTCGCTGTTTATTTCGTACGCCATCTCTGCCCTCTTTTACCAGGGCGAATGGCAGGGTTTTGCGGCGCTGAAGGAGATGAACCTGTTCGTGGCGCGTATCGCCTGCGCCAGCTTCATGGCCTATGCGCTCGGTCAAATCCTCGATATTCATGTGTTTAACCGCCTGCGTCAGAAAGCTGCATGGTGGATGGCCCCGGCCGCCGCCATGTTTCTCGGTAATATCAGCGATACGCTGGCCTTCTTCTTTATCGCTTTCTATAAGAGCCCTGACCTGTTTATGGCGACCCACTGGGTGGAGATCGCCATGGTAGACTACTGCTTCAAAGTGCTTATTTGCATGGTGTTCTTCCTGCCTGCTTACGGTGTCCTGCTGAATGCGGCTCTGAAGCGCATGGCAGAGAAATCCCACAGCGTGAAAGTCAACTTCGGTTAGTGTGCTATCGGCAATCGTTGTTAAGTTGCTTTTAGCCGCTGAATACGTTTGTATTGAAAGCCTGAATTCTACGCGACCAATGTGAAAAGGGACCCTGATGCGTAACTTATTGAAATATGCTGGAATCGCTGTACTGGTAGCCGGACTGGCTGCCTGTGATGGCAAAAAAGATGAGAAAGCGGCGGCCGATGACAATGGCGTCAGCAGCAGCCAGTCAAACCAGAATGTCACCCTGATGGATGGCAAGCTGAGTTTTACCCTGCCAGCGGGTATGTCTGATAAGAGCGGCAAGCTTGGTACCCAGGCGAACAATATGCACGTCTATGCTGATGAGTCAGGCCAGAAGGCCATTATCGTCATTGACGGGGAAAGTACTGACGAAGGTCTGGACGTCCTTGCCGGTCGCCTGGAAGCTCAACAGCGCAACCGTGATCCGCAGCTGCAGGTCGTGACCAACAAATCCATTACGGTGAAGGGTAAGCAGCTCCAGCAGCTGGATACCGTGATCTCAGCCAATAACCAGTCATCCTGGTCTTCCGTGGTGCTGGGTAAAAGTGATGGTAAACTTCTGACGCTGCAAATCACCCTGCCTGCCGACAATCAGCAGCAGGCGCAGACCGAAGCCGAAAGCATTATTAGCACCATCGAGCTGAAATAACGCTCTCGCCTGACGTGACACGGGCCGATCGACAAAACGATCGGCCCGTGCGCAAAGGTAAACCTCTGTTGCAGTCCCCCCCGGCGGTTACAGGCCGGCGTGTTCGCGAATGTACTTGCGCGCTTTGACTGCATACTCAAACGGGTTCGCCAGTGCGGGATCCTGCTCTGCTTCCACCACCATCCAGCCTTTATAGCCAAAGTCGTCGAGAATTTTGAACACCGGATCGAAATCAATCACCCCGTCGCCAGGTACGGTAAAGGTGCCCTTTTTCACGCCATCCAGGAAGGACAGTTTCTGGGTCTTCACCTGTGCCACCACCTCATCGCGCACGTCTTTCAGATGCACGTGGTTGATGCGCGGCAGATACGTCGTCAGGATGGCCAGCATGGCTTCCTGCGTGCCTTCAGAATAGTAAGCGTGGCCGGTATCAAACAGCAGGTAGACATCTTCATTGGTTTCGGCCATAAAACGATCCACCTCTGCGGAGGTCTGGATACCCGTGCCCATATGATGATGCAGACCGACGGTCATGCCCTTCTCCGCCGCCAGTTTCGCCAGCTCGTTGTACCCTTCTGCCGTCAGGCGCCACTGCTCATCGGTAAAGTGAGGCTTCTCCTCCAGTACGGCTTTGGTGGTACCCTGGATGCTCAGGCTCTGCTCTGAACAGCCAATGACTTTCGCCCCCATCGCATGCAGAAAATCACGATGGTTAATAAACTCATCGATGGTTTTAGCTTTATCGCCGTTGGCGAAGAAGGTACTGAACCAGGCATTGACGATTTCAATGCCGCGGATATCGAGCATCGGCTTCAGGATCGCCGGGTCGCGCGGGTACTTGCTGCCCACTTCACTGCCGGTAAAGCCTGCCAGCGCCATTTCACTGACGATCTGCTGGAAGGTGTTCTCTTTGCCCAGTTCCGGCATGTCATCGTTGGTCCAGCCAATCGGCGCAATCGCCAGTCTGACGTTATCTTTGTTCATGGTGTTGCCTCAGGGGTTCACCGGACGGCACTCGCCGCCCTGCATTATTTTCTCAGCAGTTCACGTTCGATCAGCTCGCGCGTTTCGACTGCCTGACGGTTCATTTTTTCCGGATAGCCAAACAGTGACGAGGCAATAATCGACTCGCCGCCGACCTTGAACGTGCGGTTAGCAAAGTCCATATCGCGCAGCGTCTGGAACAGTGTCTGAAAATCGACTTCCCCTTCGCCCACGCCCACATGCTGGTGGATCGTCGCATCCACGCCCGGCGGGTTGACAATATAGCGGCAGTGTTTGGTGTGGTTCATGGTGTCGGCAATCAGCACGTGCGACAGATCGACGCCGGAATACTCCAGCATGCTTTTCACATCGCCCTTCCCTTTGTCGTAAAAGAAGGTGTGCGGCACGCTGTACAGATACTTGACGTTCTCGCTGCGGAACGATTTCACCATGTCGGCGGTTTCGTTGCTCTCTTCGCAGAAATCCCACGGATGGGACTGAATTTCGATGCGGATGCCTTCACGTTCAACGATCGGCAACAGCTCTTCCATCGAGCGATAGAACATCTCTTCACAGATTTCAGGCTCGTTCGGATTACCGGAAAGCTCGGTATTGATCACCTGCACGCCGGTTTCCACGGCGATCTCAATCATTCGTTTCCAGTTTCTGACGGCGGCCTGACGGCGCGCTTCATCCGGACCGGACCAGCGGTACACCACGATAAATGAGGAGATTTCCAGCCCGGTCTCACGCAGCGCGTTTTTATATTCGGTAATAATCTCGCGGCTGGCTTTAGGATGCTTATAGAACGGGTTGATCTGTGGGTGCGGGGACTGTTCGATATATTTGTAGCCCCAGTCAGCCACCTGGTGAACCATTTTTGTGATGCCCATATCCCGGATGACATCAACATCAAAGGCAATTTTCATCAGATTCTCCGTGAATAAATCAGTACGCGGTTTTGCGGTGATCCCCGCCAGTGACGGCGGGGGTTAAGCGCGCATGCTGCAGACGCCAGTGACTTATTTGGCGTAGAAGGCGGGACGCTGTGGCAGTTCCACCGGCTCAATCGCACCGCTCTCCTGCGCTTTCAGACAGGCGTCGGCGGCCACGGAGGCGGCATAACCGTCCCAGGCGGATGGCCCGGTCAGTGTGCCGGCGGTGGCGTCATTGATAAATGCCTGCAGTTCCACGTCATAGGCATCGATGAAACGATCTTTCCAGTCGGTCAGGATTGACGTCGACAGCTTGGCATCTTTACGCATCTGCACGGCCGAAGGCTCTGGCAGTTTAGCGATGCCTTCTTCACCCACCACTTCACACTGAATGTCGTAACCGTAGGCACAGTTAACGAAAATCTCAACATCAATGCGGATGCCCTTACGGGTTTCAAACAGCACCACCTGCGGATCGCGCAGTTTACCGTGCGTTTTCGAGGTAGAGCGTGGGAACACCACCTGTACCGATTTGTAATCATCTTCGGTCAGCCAGCGCAGCACATCCAGTTCGTGGATCAGCGTGTTGGTGATGGCCATATCGGTGGTGTAGCTCTCGGGTACCGTCGGGTTACGGTGCGCGCAGTGCAGCATCAGCGGCTCGCCGATTTCCCCTTTGGTGATCACGTCTTTCAGCGCACGATAGCCGCTGTCATAAGGGCGCATAAAGCCCACCTGCACCAGTCGCTTGCCGAATTTGATTTCGGCATCCACCACGCGACGGCAGCCTTCTGCGCTCATCGCCAGCGGCTTTTCACAGAATACCGGCTTGCCTGCGGCGATGGCCGCCAGGGTAAACTCTTCGTGCGTCGGATCCCAGGAGGTGACCAGCACAGCGTCCACGTTCGGTGACGTCACCACATCGTGGCCGTTAGCAAACACCTCGGCATCAATACCGATACGCGCCAGCGCCGCTTTGGCACCATCCACGTTGATATCAGAGACGGCAACCACCTGCGCACCCTGCAGCACTTTGCTGCAACGACGAATATGTTCCTGGCCGATGGCGCCCGTTCCGATTACACCTAATTTTAAAGTCATAACAGGTCCTTACATGTAGGGGGATAAGAGCGGGCGAAATAAAAATGCCCGTTAAATAAACAACAAATGTTTATACCCAAAATAATTCTCGCTGCAGGAAGGCGGCAAGCCTTCGAATCCCCAGGAGCATAGATAACTATGTGACTGGGGTGAACAGGCGCAGCCAACGCACCTGCAGCGTGAAGAATGAAGGGTATAATTAATATTCACGCGCCTGGTCGATATGTTCGTTCAGCATCCAGGCCACGGCGTCTACGCGCTCTGATTGGGACACCTGGGCGCCACCTACGCGCCACCAGCTGAAGTACTTGTGAATCATGGTTTTTGGCAGAACTTTAATATCGATAAGCGTTGATACGGTCTGTTGCTGCGCATCACTCAACGCCGCCTCCAGTTGCTCAAGCGTAGTGACACGATAGGTTTTACAGCCATAACCTGCCGCGATCGCCGCGAAGTCGACCGGCACAAAACCGCCGTTCAGCTTGCCGCCGTTGGCATTACGGAAGCGGAACTCGGTGGTGAAGCTGTCCATACCGTGTTCCATCTGCAGATTGTTTATGCAGCCATTGGTCATGTTATCCAGCAGGATGACGTTGATCTTCGCCCCTTCCTGAATTGAAGTCACCAGTTCGGAGTGCAGCATCATAAAGGAGCCATCCCCCACCAGGGTGTAAACCTCACGGTGTGGTTCCGCGAGCTTAACGCCCAGGGAGGCGTTGACTTCGTAACCCATACAGGAATAGCCATACTCGACGTGATAGCTGTTGTCATCTTTGGTGCGCCACATGCGTTGCAGGTCGCCCGGCAGACTGCCCGCGGCCGCCACAATCACTGCATCCTTTGGGAGATGTTCATTCAGCGTACCCAGTACGCTGCACTGGGTCAGGAACGAGTCGGTCAGGCGGTTAAACTCGGCCCACACCGCATCGCGATCCATATGGTCATCAATTTCCGGCACGTAGTCGCTACCGCTGTAGACCGAGTTGTAAACGCGCTGCGTTTCTTTCAGCAACTTGCTTTGTGCCTGCGCCACTTTTTCCCCCCAGCCATGGCTGAAGCCGGTTTGCGCCAGACGGCTGTCAATCGCGGTCAGGGCTTCCTGCGCATCCGCCACCACCTGCACAGCGTCAAGCTTGTAGGCATCAAAGTTACTGACGTTGATGTTGATATAGCTGACCTCAGGATTCTGGAAGATCCACTTGGAGGCAGTGGTAAAGTCGGTGTAACGCGTCCCGATACCAATCACCAGGTCTGCTTCTTTTGCCAGCAGGTTCGCGGCCAGGCAGCCCGTCTCACCGACGCCCCCCACATTCAGCGGATGGTCAGAGACGACAGTGCCTTTACCCGCCTGGGTTTCCGCAAACGGGATATTGTAGCGTTCCGCAAAGGCGCGCAGCGCATCGCCTGCACCGGAGTATTTCACCCCGCCGCCGCAGATAATCATCGGTTTTTTCTTACCGGCAATCAGCGCCAGCGCATCGGCCAGCTGGCCTTCGGTTGGCAGACGGCGTTCCAGACGGTGTACGCGTTTCTGGAAGAAGTAGTCCGGGAAGTCATAGGCTTCCCCCTGCACGTCCTGCGGAAGCGAGATCGTCACGGCACCGGTATCTGCCGGGTCGGTCAGTACACGCATGGCATTGATACAGGCGGTCATCAACTGTTCCGGGCGGCTGACGCGGTCCCAGTACTTGCTGACGGCGCGGAAGGCATCATTGGTGCTGATACTGAGGTCGTGGCTCTGTTCGATCTGCTGTAGTACCGGGTCGGGCTGACGGGTGGCAAACACATCGCCTGGCAGCAGCAGTAAAGGAATACGGTTCGCCGTGGCAGTGGCAGCCGCGGTGATCATGTTGGCGGCACCCGGCCCGACGGAGGAGGAGCAGGCGATAATCTCACGACGGAGCTTCTGCTTAGCAAAACCGATAGCCGCATGCGCCATACCCTGCTCATTTCGCCCCTGATACACCACCATATCGCCGCTGTCCTGCTCCAGCGCCTGGCCTAAGCCCAGCACGTTGCCGTGACCGAAAATGGCAAAGATCCCTTTAACGAATTTGGTCTCTACGCCATCTACCGACAGATACTGGTTATCCAGGAATCTGACCAGAGCCTGTGCTGTGGTTAATCTGATCTTGCCCATTTGCTCTTCCTTTCAGTATCAGTGGCCGCTTCATCAGGTCCACCGGAGTTCGCATTTGTGGTCGCCAGAGGAATAAAACGGCGACAGCTATAAGTGAAACGTGAGCCGATTATAAACAAATATTTTTTTCACTAAACAGAATTACAGAAGAAACATTTCATTTTGCGAGAGAGATCAAATTCTGCAGTAAAACCCGCCTTAACAGGGGCAGTAACAGGTCGTAAATGAAACAATAACAATACGGTGACATCAAAAAGCGAAAAATCGTTTCACTTCAATATGTTCCCTTGCAGGGTCTAAGAAAGTTGAGATGCCGCTCACATCTCTGGAATGGCCTGAAACGCCTGCCATCCCACAGGGGGCTAAAGTCGCCATACAAGAGTTTTAACCACTTCACACTTTTGGGGCAATAATTTCATTTCATATTGAATTTGGAATTTTTATTCCTCATACTTTGCGTCATGTTAGATCCGGATTCGATCGGGCTTATTGCCCCGACCTGCCGGGAAAGCTCAACAGCATCGGCACTGCCCAACATCACTGACGTTGCCGTTAAATGACCAGCAGGCAGGGTATAAACAGAGGAAACAACAGGTATGAGTACACAACAGAAGCGGCTTGATGTGATTTGTATCGGGCGCATCGCCGTCGACCTTTATGGCCAGCAGATTGGCGCACGCCTTGAAGATGAAACCACCTTCGCGAAATACCTGGGTGGCTCCTCAGGAAACGTTGCCTATGGCACCGCGATTCAGGGTCTGAAATCCGCCATGCTCGCCCGCGTTGGCGATGAACACATGGGCCGCTTCCTGCGTGAAGAGCTGCAACGCGTCGGCTGTGATACTCAGAGCCTGATCACTGACAAAACCCGCCTGACAGGTCTGGTGATCCTCGGCATCAAGGATCAGGAAACCTTCCCGCTGGTGTTCTATCGTGATAACTGTGCCGATATGGGCCTGGTGCCGGACGATATTCAGGAAGAGTATATTGCCTCTTCCCGCGCCGTGGCCGTCACCGGTACGCATCTGTCACACCCGGATACCCGTGCTGCGGTGCTGAAGGCGCTGGAAATTGCCCGCCGTCACGGCCTGCGTACCGCGCTGGACATCGACTACCGCCCGGTACTGTGGGGCCTGACCTCACTGGGCGATGGCGAGACACGCTTTGTGGCGTCAGAGCGTGTGACACAGCAGCTGCAGGAAGTGCTGCACTACTTCGATCTGGTGGTGGGAACAGAAGAAGAGTTCCATATCGCCGGGGGCAGCACCGACAGCCTGACGGCACTGAAAAACGTGCGTAAAGCCACCAAAGCCACCCTGGTGTGCAAACGTGGCCCGCTGGGCTGCGTGGTGTTTGAAGGGGAGATCCCGGACAGCTGGGATCAGACCACGCTGCAAACGGGCGTGCGTGTGGAAGTGCTGAACGTGCTGGGTGCGGGTGATGCCTTTATGTCCGGCCTGCTGCGCGGCTGGCTGAACGATGAGAGCTGGGAACAGGCCTGCCGTTATGCCAACGCCTGCGGGGCACTGGTGGTATCACGTCATGGCTGCGCTCCCGCAATGCCGACCAAAGAAGAGCTGGATGACTTCCTCGGCCGCGATAATGACGTGAAACGACCGGATCTCGACAGTCGTCTTAACCATCTGCATCGCGTCACGACCCGCAAGCAGCAGTGGCACGAACTGAATATTTTTGCCTTTGACCACCGCAAACAGCTCGCTGATATGGCGGCCGAAGCGGGCGTTGACGCGGCCCTTATCCCTGATCTGAAACTGCTGCTGCTGCAGGGAGCTCAGGCGGCGGCGAAGGAAGCCGGGCTGGACGACGGTCGCTGCGGCATCCTTGCCGATACTACTTACGGTCAGCCGGCGCTGAATGCCATCACCGGTAAAGGCTGGTGGATCGGTCGCCCGATTGAGCTACCGAGCTCGCGGCCGCTGCGTCTGGAACACGGTAATATCGGTTCCCAGTTGATCGACTGGCCGCAGGAGCACGTGGTCAAATGTCTGACCTTCTATCATCCGAAAGACAGCGCGGAACTGCGCAAAGAGCAGGACGATCTGATCCTCGACGTGTGGAACGGTTGTAACAAGTCCGGTCACGAGCTGCTGCTGGAAGTGATCCTGCCGGAAAGCCATCCGGACAAGGATGAGAAATACTATCTGGAGATCCTCACTCACTTCTACAGCATGGGCATTCAGCCTGACTGGTGGAAACTGCCGCCGCTGTCCCACGCCAGCTGGGAAGCGATCAGTGCGTTGATTGAACAGCACGACCCACACTGCCGTGGCATCCTGCTGCTGGGCCTGGACGCGCCGGAAGAGGAGCTGAAAGCAGGCTTCGCCGCCGCCGCAAAATCTCCGTGGGTCAAAGGCTTTGCCGTTGGGCGGACCATCTTCGGCCAGCCATCACGCCAGTGGCTGCAGGGTGAGCTGGACGATGCCGGGCTGATCGAGAAGGTGAAGAACAACTATCTGACGCTGATCGGCTACTGGCGTGAGGCGCGTCCGGCGAAATAACCCCCCCTGTTTTTTAGGGGTAACAAAAAAGGGTAACCCGGTACAGGGTTACCCTTTTTTTATTAAACGAATCAATTATTTTATCTGCTACGGGCAGAAGGTTACGATTTTGTGAACTGATTCCCAACCCTGATGAAATACGGCCTGCCGCTTTCTTCATCAAGTGAAATTTTTTGTTCATCTGGTAGAATAACGCACAGAAGAACACTATTTTCCTTTTTGCGAGCCGTGTAATGACTAATAATCCGACCCAACTTTCTCTGTTGCAGGACGATATCCGTCGCCGCTACGACACTCTCAGTAAACGCCTGAAGCAGGTGGCTCGCTATATTCTTGATAACAGCAACAGCATCGCCTTTGATACCGTCGCCTCTATCGCCCAGCAGGCCGATGTTCCGCCCTCCACGCTGATCCGCTTCTCAAATGCCTTCGGGTTTAGCGGCTTCAATGAAATGAAGCAGGTCTTTCGTCAGCACCTGATGGAAGAGACGGTCAACTACACGGAGCGGGCGCGTCTGTTCCGCCAGACCGCCACCGATGAAAGCGCCAGCGCGCCCGAAAGCCCGGCAGAAATTCTCAATGTGTTCACCATGGTGAACTCGCAGGCGCTGCAGCAGCTGGCGATGCAGGTCAATCCTGAACAGCTGGAAAAAGCGGTGAAGATGCTGGATGAAGCCGATAACATTTACGTCATTGGCTTACGCCGTTCGTTCAGCGTCGCCTCCTACCTGACCTATGCCCTGCGCCACCTGGAGCGCCGCGCTTTCCTGATCGACGGGCTGGGCGGGATGTTTGCCGAACAGTTAAGCATGGTCAACCCGAAAGACGTGGTGATTGCGATCAGCTATTCCCCTTACGCGCGTGAAGCGGTGGAACTGGTGGAGCTGGGAGCAAAACGCGGTGCGCATCAGATTGCGATCACCGACAGCCAGGTCAGCCCGCTGGCCGCCTTCAGCGATGTCTGCTTTGTCGTGCGTGAGGCGCAGGTCGATGGTTTCCGCTCTCAGGTAGCGTCCCTGTGCCTGGCCCAGACGCTGGCGGTTTCACTGGCACTGACCAACGTTAAAAGCTAAAAAAAACGGGCCGCCCGCAAGGACTGCCCGTTTTATCGCTCGTTTCAACACCCCATCTGACGCGGCTGGTTGCTCACATCAACAGGGTGAGGCCTGCCTTACCCCTGCAGGATTATCCCTTACGCGGATACTCATCGCTGTTCACCCAGGCGTGATCTTTCTCCCAGGTAAATTTCCACAGGCGTACCGGCCCGGCCATCACATTCAGATAATAGTTATCGTAGCCGGCGACGGTCGACATTGGGTGATAGCCACGCGGCACGGTCACCACGTCCTGATTGTAGGGGGCCATACAGACATCCAGCGAGCGGTCGTCGGTATAGACGCGCTGCATGGCAAAACCACGCTCCGGGTTGAAACGGTGGTAGTACGTCTCTTCCAGGTAGGTTTCATCCGGTGAATCTTCCTGGTCGTGCTTATGGCTGGGGTAGGAGCTGGTATTACCCTCATCGGTATACACCTCGACCACCAGCAAACTGTCTGCCGGTTTGTCATCCGGCAGAATATTGTGCACCAGACGCTTATTATTACCTTTGCCGCGCTGCTCAACGCCGACATCGGCGGGCGCGATCAGCCGTGCGGGCAGCTTGCCCCCGGTAGCCGGCGCACTGCACACCGCCAGCTCAAGGTCTGACTCTGCCACCACCTCGACCTGCTCGTTACCCGGGACATACACCGAATAAGGAGGCGTCCGTTCAAACGGAGACAAGCGTTTGCCGATATGCGGGAATTCGGCCAGGCGGGTTTTCACCGACGCCAGGCCGGCAACCAGCACCAGGCACAACTCTTTACTGCCGCTTTCCAGCTGCAGCGTCTGACCTTTTTTCAACTGATAAGCGTCGAAACCGACATAGCGCCAGCCTGCACTTTCCGGGGTAACATGCTGGATACGACCCTGCGCATCCGGCTCTTTTACTTTGGATAGTAATGACATACAGCCTCTCTGTCCGTCAGGGCGAGGACAACCTCGCCCTGCTGAGATTTAACCTAACGTTGGCATACTGAATTCTGACACGGTCTTCTGACCGCTTGGCCAGCGCACGGTGGCGGTTTTCATGCGCGTGTAGAAGCGCACGCCATCCGGCCCGTGCACATTCAGCGCACCGAATACGGAACGTTTCCAGCCGCCGAAGCTGTGGAAAGCCATCGGCACCGGAACCGGGACATTCACCCCGACCATGCCCGCCTGCACTTCACGGACAAAGTCGCGCCCGGTGTGGCCGTTGCTGGTGAAGATGGCGCTGCCGTTACCGAACTCGTGGCTGTTGACCAGGTCCAGCGCAGTTTTGTAATCCGGGGCACGAACGATGCTCAGTACCGGCCCGAAGATCTCTTCACGCCAGATCACCATGTCAGTGGTGACGTTATCAAACAGCGTGCCGCCAACATAGTAGCCTTCAGGGTGGCCTTCCACCTGGATGCCGCGACCGTCAACCACCAGTTTTGCGCCTTCAGCCTCACCTTTATCGATGTAGCCCAGCACTTTCTTCTGGTGTGCGGCAGAAACAACCGGCCCCATTTCGTTTTCGTCTTTACCTTTGTGGATGCCAGGACCGACGCGCAGGGCTTTGACCAGCGGAGTCAGTGCAGCAATCAGTTTGTCCGCGGTGTCATCACCCACGGCCACCACCACTGGCAGTGCCATGCAGCGCTCACCGGCAGAGCCAAACGCGCCGCCCATAATGGCATTTACGGTAGCCTCCAGGTCAGCATCTGGCATCACGATCGCGTGGTTTTTCGCTGCACCGAACGCCTGCACACGTTTACCGTGGGCGCTGGCCGTGGTGTAGATATGCTCTGCCACGCCGGAAGAACCAACGAAGCTCACCGCCTGCACACGCGGATCTTTATACAGCTGCTCGGCATTGTCGTTCGAACTGTGAATGACGTTGAACACACCGTCCGGCAGACCGGCTTCGGTCAGCAGTTCGGCCATACGCACCGCCGCTGACGGATCAAGCGCTGGCGGCTTCAGTACGAAGGTGTTCCCACATGCCAGAGCAATCGGGAACATCCACAGAGGCACCATCGCCGGGAAGTTGAACGGGGTAATCCCGGCCACCACGCCCAGCGGCTGCATTAATGAATAGCTGTCCACGCCGGTACCGACATCGGCAGAGTTTTCACCCTTAATCAGGTGCGGAATACCGCAGGCGAACTCGACCACTTCCAGACCCCGGGTCAGTTCACCCAGCGCATCAGACCAGACTTTTCCATGTTCACTGACGATAAGAGCAGCCAGCTCGTCGCGGTGCTCTTCCATCAGGGCTTTAAAGTTAAACAGAATACGGGCGCGGCGCAGTGGAGAAGTGCGGGACCAGCTATCGAAGGCTTCATGCGCAACGGCGATGGCATGGGCCACTTCATCGCTGGTGCTCTGCGTCAGTTCACGCACCGGCTGACCGGTTGCCGGATCGTAAATTGGAATGGTTTCGTTGCTGGCGCTCAGAGAGGTTTTACCGCCAATAAAGTTTCCTACGATAGTCATGTGCTGGCCTCTGTATTAGTAATGAATTCCCTTGCAGGCAGTCTGACGTCATACCGCTGCCACGCCGGGTAAAACCGTGATTCGTGTTGAGACAGTATAATATTGAAATAAATTTTTCAAATATTTCACTTTAGAAAATTCATTTTTAGCGGGCTGGATCGCATTTTTCAGGTCGCGGGAGTCGGGGATTTCCTCCCCATGCTGACGGCGGAAGAAAAAAGCCCCCAGCGCAGGCAGCGCGCGGAGCAATCGTTTCAGTGAGCCCCTCCTGCATCGATGACTTCTCCCTCATTAAAACGCCAGGATTACTCTGTATTCAGGGCCCTTTTATGAGGCCCGGAGTGAAATTTTGCGAGACGGATCTAAAAATTTAAATTTCATTATTCACCAAATATGAAATAAATGTTTTCCTGTAGTCCTTGAAGCCCCCCTGACCAGCCTGTAATCAACAATAAATGGCTGGCGGGCACTCTTAATGAACCTTTTACCTTCCTACCCTACTCAACAGGAGCCATACGATGGCTATCGATCCAACCCGTTTTTGTGTTAACCGTAAAATCGCCCCAGCCCTGAGCATTGACGCTTTTTTCCAGCTGGTGCAAAAACTGGGTCTGCATAAAGTCGAATTGCGTAACGATATGAAAGGCGGCAGCGTCACGGATAACCTGAGTCATCAGCAGGTGCGTGAGCTGGCGGAAAAGTATGGTCTGGAAATTGTCACCATCAACGCCCTTTATCCGTTCAACCAGATCAGTGATGACCTGCTGGCCCGTGCTGAAAGCCTGCTGAAAGATGCTCAGGGAATTGGTGCCAAAGCGCTGGTGATGTGCCCGCTCAACGACGGCACAAAGATTTCAGCTGAAGATACCCGGCAGGCCCTGACTACGCTGGCCCCGCTGTTTGCACGCTATGGTGTTGAAGGTCTTGTTGAGCCACTGGGCTTCCCGGTCAGTTCACTGCGCTCTGCCGCACAGGCACAGCAGTTGATCAGGCAGGCCAACGTGCCCTTTAAGATCGTACTGGATACCTTCCATCACCACCTGTATGAAGGCGCAGAGCAGGATTTTGCCGACGGCATCGATATCGATCAGATTGGCCTGGTGCACCTGTCCGGCGTCATCGATGGTCGTCCGGTCAGCGAACTGACCGACGAAGAGCGTCTGATGTTAAGCAGTGATGACCTGCTGAAAAGCGTCTGGCAGGTCGAGCGTCTGGAAGCGTTAGGCTATACCGGCGTGTATGCCTTCGAACCGTTTGCTTCAGTGATGGATAGCTGGAGTGCGGCCGATATTGAGCGCGAAATCCGCCAGAGCATCGCATTGCTTCAGGCGTGATCCTTTCACCCGGGTCGCTGGCAGGGACTCTCCCTGGACTGACCTGACATCAATACCCTCAGCAGGGGCCGTTCAAAAAAATGATCGCCCCTGCAACTGCAACCGTCTTATCTGTGTCATTTGACAACGGTCCCACTAAGCCGGGACCGCTTTTTTCAGACGCACCGTTACGGCCATCGCCAGACAGGCCAGTAAACCGCTGAGAAGATAGACCGACGGTACCCCCATTGAACTCATTATCAGCCCTGCCAGCGGCCCGGTAATACCCAGCGCCAGATCCATAAACGCAGTATAAGTTGCCAGCGCACTGCCCTGATTCTGTGGCGGTACGGCACTGACCGCCACCACGCCAATGGCCGGAAAGACCAGCGAGAACCCGGCCCCGGTCAGCAGCGCCCCGCCGCGTGCCAGCCAGGGATCCCCAGCGCCCCAGACCATAAACAGCCCGAGAGCTTCTACCGCAAAGCACACCAGCGCCACGTTCAGCCCGCCGTGCCGGGTAATCGCATGAGGAAACAGCAGCCGCGTACCGACAAAAGCCACGCTGAACAGCGTCAGCGCAAAGGCCGCCCCATCCCAGCCTTTATCCTGATAAAACAGGGTAATAAAGGTGGCGATTACGCCAAAACCTGCCGACCCCATCGCCAGCAGCAGGCCGAAGCGCCAGATACGGCCCAGCACGGCACGAAACGGCAGCGGCCGGCCTGCGCTGCTTTTGACCTGCGCCCTGGGCAGCGCCAGCAGAATGCCCAGCAGCGCAATCGCCGTAATGATCCCCGCCAGCAGTAGCAGCCCGCCCCGGTCAAAGATTGCCACGCCGAGCGGTGCGCCAATCGCCATTGCACCATAGGTAAAAATGCCGTTCCAGGAGATCACCCGCCCAATATGCAGTGGGCCGACCACGCCGACGCCCCACAGCGTGGAGCCGGTTCCGGCGAAGCTCTGCCCGACGCCCAGTATCAGCCTGCCCGTGCACAGCAGCAGCAAACTGAGCAGCGGCAGGGCACTGCTGATCGCCGCCAGCGCATAGCACAGGCCGCTGATAAAGCAGCCACACAGCCCGACGACCACGACTTTTTTGGGCCCCCACAGATCGGCATAGCGCCCGGCGTGCGGACGGCTGATCAGGGTGGTGAGATATTGCAGGCTGATCACCAGCCCTGCCCAGAACGCGCTGTAGCCCATCACATCATGGACATAGCCGGGCAGCACCGCCAGCGGTAAGCCGATGGTCAGGTAGCTGGCAAAGTTAAACATCACAACGGAGAAAATACGCAGATTTAAACGGAAGCCACTCAGCGCGGTGGTACCGGCGGGCTGCTCAGACATGAAAATCCTGCTCGCAGGGTCAAAAAGAGTGACACTTACTATACCCGAAATCCTGCAACCGTTAACAAGCGCAGGCGTCTTTCTTTCGCCATAAATCCGTCATACACCCTCCCTATACTCCCCCGTAACTCCCCATTTCCGGGGGGAAAAGTCCCAAAGAGGATAACAATATGGTCCGTTCTCCCACTTCCGTGACGCTGAAGGGCATTCACTATGCTTTCGGCACGCAGACGGTGCTCAACCATCTCGATCTCGACATCGGGGCGGGCAGCATTGTCGCGCTGCTCGGCCCTTCGGGCTGCGGCAAAAGTACCCTTCTGAAAATACTCGCCGGGCTGCTGCAACCCCGGCAGGGCACGCTGCATTTTGGCGACCGGCTGATGGCCAGCGCCGCCGTCTGCATCCCTCCCGAACAGCGCGATATCGGCATGGTCTTTCAGGACTATGCCCTGTGGCCGCATATGAACGTGGCGCAGAACGTCGCCTTTCCGCTGCTGATGCGCCGGGTGCCGGCACGCGAACGCGACGAGCGGGTAATGATGGCTCTGCAACGCGTGGGTCTGGCTGATTTCGCCGGGCGTAAGCCCTCCGACCTCTCCGGCGGCCAGCAGCAGCGCGTCGCACTGGCACGGGCGATTATCGCTGAACCGGCGATCCTGCTGTTCGATGAACCACTGTCGAATCTTGACCGCGATCTGCGTGAATCCCTCTGCCGTGAGATGGCTGGCCTGCTGCGCCAGCTCGGCACCACCGCCGTCTATGTCACCCACGATCGCAGCGAGGCGGAAATGCTGGCCGATCGTATCGTCTGGCTGTCGGCCGGATCGGTTGCCGCCCGTCAAACCGTTACGTCACTCTCCGGGGAACTTGCATGAACGTATTGAATTCGATGAAAACAGGAGCACTGTTAACGATGCTGTTATCTTCCGGCATGATGATCGCTGACGCACAGGCGCTGACGGTATATACCGCCGGGCCGGGCTCGCTGGCGAAAAGCCTGGCCGCAGGCTACGAAAAGCAGACGGGCGTCAAAGTGAATATATTTCAGGCCACGACCGGAAAGGTGATGGCGAGGCTGGAGGCCGAACAGGCCAACCCGCAGGCCGATGTGCTGATTTCTGCCTCCTGGGATACGGCCGAAGAACTGGAGCAGCGCGGCTGGCTGCTGCCGTACCAGAGCCCCAACGCAAAACAGGTGCCGGCCGCATTTAAAACCGACGCTTACGTTGCCCAGGGCATTTCCGCGCTGGGGATCGTCTGGAATACCGGGAGCGGCACCCCGGAGCCCAGAGAATGGAACGACCTGACCCGCCCCGAGTTTAAAGGCCGGGTGACCACCCCCGACCCGTCACTGTCCGGTGCTTCTCTCGACCTGCTGATCGGCCTGCAGAACAGTATGGGCGACGACGCATGGGCTCTGTTCAGCAGGCTAAAAATGAACGGTATGGTCATTGCCGGACCCAATGCCCAGGCGCTGACGCCGGTGCTGCAGGGCGCGAAAGCTGCCGTCTTTGGTGCGGTGGATTACGTCTCATATAGCAGCATTCAGGACGGTGAGGCGATTAAAGTGATTTTCCCCGCCAGCGGCACCGTCGTGGCACCGCGTCCGATGATGATCCTGAAAAGCAGCCCGCACGCGGCGGATGCCAGAGCATTTGTTGACTATGTGCTGTCAGAAGAGGGGCAGCAGAAAGTGGCCGACGCGTGGTTAATGCCCGCGCGCTCCGATGTCGGCGGCAAACGTCCCCTGCTTCGCGATCTCAAGCTTCTGCCGGCCCAGAGCGGTGGCAGCGCTGACCGTAGCGCCGTCCTGCAACGCTTTGGCACGCTGTTCAGCCACCCTTAATCTTGCCTGGGGTGGCGCACCTGCGCCCCCCCTTCAGGAACCCGCGATGACCTCACGTATACTTCCGCTGCTGACCGTGGCGCTGCTGCTGATCCTGGTGGCGCTGCCGCTGCTGTTTATCCTGCTGCAGGCGCTGTTTCCGGCGCTGGCACAGGGCTCGCTGGCCGGAGCATTCACCCCTGTCACCCGGCTGCTGGCCGACCCGCAGCTGCCCGCGCTGTTGCGGGGCACCCTGACAACCGGCCTGAGCGTGGCTCTGCTCAGTGCGCTGATCGGTATCCCGCTCGGCACACTGCGCGGGCTGTTTCATCTGCCGCTGGCGCGTCTCTGGGATCTGCTGCTGCTGATCCCGTTTCTGACCCCACCCTATATTTCTGCCCTCAGCTGGATGCTGGCGCTGCAGCACAACGGCTATCTGTATCAGGCGATCGGCGTCGATCTCAACGATCTGCTGTTCAGCCAGAGCGGCATTACGCTGGTGATGACGCTGAATATTTTTCCGGTGGTCTACTTTGCCGTATCACGCAGCCTGCTGGCGAGCGGACAGCAGCTGGCTATCGTGGCGCGGGTACACGGTGCCAGCGCCTGGCGCGCCTTCTGGCATGTCACCCTGCCCATGCTGCTGCCGGCGCTGGCGGCAGGCGTACTGCTGGCCTTTACCCTGGCGATTGAAGAGTACGGCGTTCCCGCCGCGCTGGGTTCCCGTGCCGGGGTGGTGATGCTGACGGTCGGTATCGAAGAGCGGCTGGCCGACTGGCCCATTGATCTGCCAGGGGCGTCGCTGCTGTCAGTACTGCTGGTCATGGTGGCCCTGGCCGCGTTTGCCTTACAGAAACGGTGGGTGGGCCATAAAGATGTCACCAGCATTAACGGCAAACCGGCGCAGAACAGCGGCAGCCCCCTCGGACCGTGGCGCTGGCCGGTGCTGCTGCTGTTTGCTGCGGTAGCGACCGTGATGGTGGCGATCCCGATGAGTTCCATGCTGCTGACGGCACTGCTTTCCACGCTGTCCGGTGGAATGCATCTCAGCAACCTGACGCTGCGGCACTTTGCTGCCCTCTTTGCCCTGCAGGGGGATGCCGTGACGGCCCTTTCCACCAGCGTTGGCCTGGCGCTGGGCACGTCGCTGGTGACCGGATTACTGGGGTTCCTGGCTGCCTGGCTGGTGGTGGTTCGCCGCATTCGCGGGGCCGCGCTGATCGATGCGCTCTCCCTGCTGCCGGCGGCGCTGCCGGGGGTGGTGGTGGGCGTCGGGCTGATTCTGCTGTGGAACCAGCCCTTCTGGCCGGTGACGCCTTATAACAGCTGGCCGATCCTGCTGCTCTCTTACTGCTGTCTGCTGCTGCCGTGGCCGGTGCGCTATGTCAGCAGTGCGCTGAAGCAGCTCGGCAGCAATCTGGAACCCGCCGCCCGGGTTCACGGTGCCAGCGCCCTGGCGGCACTGCGCCATATCGTCATCCCGCTGGTATTCCCCAGCCTGCTGGCGGCCATGCTGATGGTCTTTGCCATCGCCTCGCGCGAACTGGTGACCTCGCTGTTGCTGGCCCCGCCAGGTACGCAGACCGTGTCCGTGTTTATCTGGCGTCAGTTTGAGCAGGGTTCCGTGGGTCAGGGTATGGCGATGGCCAGCATCGCGATGACGACCGGTCTGGCGCTGATGCTCACCGCGCTGGCTATCCTGCAGCGGCGTGAACGCGGATAGCGGTGATGGGCTAAAATCCGATCATTCCTAAAGTGAGTGGCGGCTCGGTAACAACCGCTACACTTGCTGCGCAGAGTTCTTAAACGGAGGCGCGATGACCCCATTGCCGCAGGAAAAGATCGGGCAAAATATTTTACTGAAACTGGCCACCCTGGTGGTGATCCTGGGAGGGATCAAGCTGTCGGCTGAGATTATGGTGCCTTTTCTGATGGCGCTGTTTTTCGCCATCGTGCTGAACCCGCTGGTCACCTGGCTGATGCGGCGCGGCATCCGTCGCGGCCTCGCTATCAGTCTGGTGGTCCTGGTGGTGCTGATTGGTCTGGCGCTGATCATTGCGATGATTGCCGGTTCACTGCAGGAGTTCAGCGAGGTGTATCCGCAGCTTCAGGCACAGGCGGAGCAGAAACTCGCCATCATCCAGCACTTTGCCGCGCGATTTCACATCATGATTTCACCTGAATCGCTGGCGCAGCGGCTGGATCCCAACGCGGTGATGGATGTCGCCACCACCATGCTCGGCCAGTTCTCCGGGGCCATGACGCAGATCGTTCTGGTGATGATGACGGTGATATTTATGCTGTTTGAAGTTCACCATCTGCCGTACAAGCTGCGCTATGCGCTGGTTAACCCGCAGATCCGCATTGCCGGGCTGCACAGAGCGCTGAAAGGGGTGACGCACTATCTGGCGCTGAAAACGCTGATCAGCCTGGCGACCGGCATCCTGGTATGGCTGGCGCTGATGGCGCTGGGGGTAAAATTTGCGCTGCTGTGGGGCCTGGTGGCCTTTGTGCTCAATTTTGTCCCCAATATCGGGCCGGTGATCGCCGGCATTCCGCCGGTTTTACAGGCGCTGCTGCTGAACACGCCGCTGGAAGCCGGGCTGGTTGCGACACTGTTTATCGCTATTCATATGCTGCTGGGCAACCTGCTGGAACCCCGGGTGATGGGACGCGGATTGGGTCTGTCGAGCCTGGTGGTGTTTCTGTCGCTGATTTTCTGGGGCTGGCTGCTCGGCCCGGTGGGTATGCTGCTGTCGGTTCCGCTCACCAGCGTCTGTAAAATTCTGATGGAGACCACCCCCGGCGGCAGCAAGCTGGCGATCCTGTTAGGCAACGGCCGCAAATCGCTGTAACAGGCGTGAGACAGGGGTCGGGTCGGCGCTTTTTTCGCTCCGCCCGCCCTGTCAGCCCGCTTATTCGATAAACAAGCGATCGTAGACATGCTGTAAATGACGCGCCATGCAGGCACGGGCCTGTACCGCATCGCGGGCAATGATGGCCCGGGCAATATCCTCATGATCCTGATTCATCTCACGCGGAAAATCACTCTCTGCGTAGTGGCTTTCCAGCCGCACGAAGCGGGAGCTCTTCCGCTTATTCCACAGGTATTCCATCATGTCGCGCAGCACCTCGTTGCCCGTCATCTCGGCAATCAGCAGGTGGAAGCGCTTATCTTCCCGCAGAAACTTGTCGTCATTAACGTGTAACTGGATGAGATCCTGAGTGATCTCCTGCAATTCCGCACGCTGATCGTCACTGCCGTTGCGTGCGGCCAGCTCTGCCGTCATCGCTTCATACACCTGACGCGCCTGAATCAGCGCCTTCAGGCTGAACTCCTCCTCCGCCGGGGCGGCCTCAGTCTGCGGCAGCGGGTCCATCACGTACACGCCGTTGCCGGTGCGGATTTCAACCCAACCGGTGATCTCCAGCGCAATCAGCGCCTCACGAATCGACGAACGGCTGACGCCCAGCTGTTTGGCTAACTCACGCTCCGGCGGCAGAATTGCCCCGGCGGGAAACTGTCCCTTTTTAATGCAGCCAATCAGCAGGTTAGAAATCTGCCGGTAAAGGCGCTCAACTTTCAGTGTCGGTAATTCCATACCCATTCCAACGCGGACGATGTGATGAGCAGAGCTTATCACAGCGCTTCGGTCGCGTGTAAATGGCCCGCGATCCCCATGCTGCGATCGCCATCACGGTATTTAACGCCCTTTCGCGTTTATTCTCTGGTCCAGCGGCCTGACCACTGGGCCAGACACTTTCCCCTGTGACGCTCTGACAAGAAAACGGCCGTTGAGCCGTACAAGGAACGCCGATGACTGTTTCAGCCTTTGAATCACCTCTCCAGAAATCCAGCCGGCTCAAACGGATACAGACGGTGTCGCTGACCCTGCTGTTTCTCGCCGGGATTATCAATTTCCTCGATCGCGGATCCCTGTCGATCGCCAATGCGGCGATCCGCAACGATCTCGGCCTGTCTGCCACGGAGTTTGGCGTACTGCTGTCGGCGTTTTCCCTCTCTTACGGTATCTCCCAGCTGCCCAGTGGACTGCTGCTGGACCGCTTCGGCCCGCGTATCGTGCTTGGTGGCGGCCTGCTGTTCTGGTCGGTAATGCAGGCGATGGCCGGTGCGGTGAACAGCTTCAGCCACTTTATTATGCTGCGTATCGGGCTGGGCATCGGTGAAGCACCGTTTATGCCCAGCGGCGTCAAGGTGGTAAATGACTGGTTTAATGCCCGCGAGCGCGGTCTGCCGATGGGCATTTTTAACTCCTCCACCACCTTCGGCCAGGCCTTTGCACCGCCAATCCTTGTGGCACTGATGCTGGCCTTCGGCTGGCGCATGATGTTTGTGATTATCGGCGTAGCCGGGGTCGCGATCGCCCTCTGCTGGTATGCCTGGTATCGCAACCGCGACCGTTTCGCGCTGACCCCGGAAGAAGAACAGTACCTGAACCAGGGATCCACGCCGTCGCAAAAAACCCGCGTGTCCCTGAAGGAGTGGGGCGCACTGTTTAAAAAACGCACCGTGTGGGGGATGATCCTCGGCTTCAGCGGCGTGAACTACACCGGCTGGCTGTATCTCTCCTGGCTGCCGGGTTACCTTCAGGCCGAGCGGGGCCTGAGCCTCGCCAGCACCGGCTGGGTCGCCGCGATTCCGTTTCTGTTTGGTTCAATAGGGATGCTGGTGAACGGTACCGTCGCCGACCGCCTCGCCCGCCGTGGTTATGGGCTGGCAAAAACCCGTAAAGCCCTGATCTGTTTTGGCCTGGTCTGCTCTGCGGCCTGCACCCTGCTGGTGGTGCAGTCCACCTCGACCGCCATGGCCGTCGGCTTTATCAGCCTGGCGCTGTTCTTCGTCCACTTCGCCGGCACCTCGGCGTGGGGTCTGGTGCAGGTCATGGCCCCGTCACGCATGGTGGCCTCAGTCAGCAGTATTCAGAACTTTGGCAGCTTTATCTGTGCCTCATTTGCGCCGATTGTCACCGGCTGGGTGGTCGATACCACCGGTTCGTTCAATATGGCGCTGGTGATCTGCTCCTGCGTGACCTTCGCGGGCGCACTGGCTTACTTCTTTATCGTGAAAGACCCGATTGCAGATTAATTAAACGAACCACTCATCATCCGGGGCGGTCTCAGCAAAAAGCCCCGCAAGGAGATCACATGGAACACACATGGCGCTGGTACGGCCCTAAAGACCCGGTATCACTGGACGATGCCCGCCAGGCGGGGGCCACCGGCATTGTCACTGCCCTGCACCACATCCCTAACGGCGATGTCTGGCCGGTGGAGGAGATAAAAGCACGCCAGGCCCTGCTGGCAGAAAAAGGCCTGGTGTGGTCAGTGGTGGAAAGCGTGCCAATCCACGAATCGATTAAAACGCAGCGCGGCGATTACCAACAATACATCGCCAACTATCAGCAGTCGCTACGCAACCTCGGTGCCTGCGGCATCGACACCGTATGCTACAACTTTATGCCCGTGCTGGACTGGACGCGCACCGATCTCGGCTGGACGCTGCCGGATGGTGCCAAAGCGCTGCGCTTCGACCATATTGCCTTTGCGGCGTTCGAGCTGCATATCCTGCAACGCCCTAACGCAGAGCAGGATTACAGCCCGGATGAGCAGCAGCAGGCCGCCGCCTGTTTTGCCGCCATGAGTCAGGAGGAGATCGACACCCTGACGCGCAATATTATCGCCGGGCTGCCGGGGGCGGAAGAGGGCTACACGCTGGAGCAATTTCAGGCGCAGCTGTCGCAGTATGACGGCATCGACCACGCGAAGCTGCGCGAACATATGGCCGCGTTTTTGCGCGCCGTGGTCCCCGTAGCACAGGAAGCCGGCATCGTGCTGGCGGTACACCCGGACGATCCACCGCGCCCGATCCTCGGCCTGCCGCGCATCGTGTCGACGATCGACGATATGCAGTGGCTGAAAGAGACCGTCGACAGCGTGCATAACGGCTTCACCTTCTGCACCGGCTCTTACGGCGTGCGCGCGGATAATGATCTGGTGAAAATGGCGGAAACCTTTGCCGACCGTATTCACTTTGCCCATCTGCGCTCAACCCTGCGCGAAGCGAACCCGAACAGCTTCCACGAAGCCGCACATCTGGCGGGGGATGTCGATATGGTTGGCGTGATTAAGGTGATCCTGGCCGAAGAGCAGAAGCGCCGCCGCGCAGGTAATCAGCGAGCCATTCCGCTGCGTCCGGATCACGGCCATCAGATGCTGGATGACCTGCATAAAAAAACCAACCCCGGCTATTCAGCGATTGGCCGTCTGAAGGGGCTGGCGGAAATTCGCGGCGTGGAGCTGGCGTTAAAACAGACCTTTTTTAACGCTGACTGATATCGGAAACAGCAGGTGTCGCCAGTGCACCTGCTGTTTACAGGACAGGCGTCAGTCGACAATAAAAAGCTGTGCACCGTTCTCGGTCCAGGAACGGTGTGCTTCTGCATTATCCGCGACCTGGTAACTCATGCCCGCCGTCAGAGTAAATACCCGCCCATCCTCCAGCTCCGTGTGTAACTCACCGGACAGGCACAGCAGAATGTGCCCTTTGCTGCACCAGTGATCGGCCAGATACCCTGCGGTATAGTCCACCCTCCTGACACGTATCTCGCCGAACTGCCGGGTGCGCCACCAGGCCGTGCCCGTTTCTCCCGGATGTTCCGTCGCTTCCAGCGCCGACCAGGTGGTGGTGCCAAAAGGAATATCGCTGATGTTCATTGTCTGGCTTCCATGAGAAGTGAAAAAATACAGTACGTCAGCGCATGAGTGGCGACAAGTCCTGCCCTGCCGCGACACAAAGAAAAGCGGCTTTTTCTCCCTTTTCAGCCGCAGCGGATAATAAGGGGTAAAGAAGGAAAACATGGCGGAAAAAAGATTTCAGCCCGAGAGATGGTGAATTGAACGATAATTTGCATAATAGTAACGCGATCCGTGGCGGGTATGACTCACGGAGTGCACAGGAGAATGATTGATCGTACACCGCCGCTGCGATCTCTTTAAGCAGCTCACAGGGGAAGCGCTTGCAAGCACTCGTAAAGCCTAAGCATGAAAAGATCTGGCTAATCCTTGCCGGGCTGTTGCCGCTGGTACTCTGCCTCGTTTTCACTTTTATTGAAGCACGTAAGTCTGTTGTTAATCAGCAGAAACTCACGGCCTCTATGCTGCTGGAACAAGCTGCTCATATCAGTGATCTTGCCTGGTCAATGACCGATCGCCTCAACGCGTTCAGGGACCAGGACTGCCGGGCGATCCGCTCAGTGCTCCAGCAGTACGGCACCATCTACCCTTACTTTCGATCTGTTGGCGTCGCGAAAGGCGAGCAGGTCTATTGCTCCTCAGCCTTTGGGGCGATCAGGGGCAGCATACAAAATATGATTCTGGTTCCGCCGCCTGAACACCGCGCGGCATCATGGATGCTCTCTGTGGACGGAACCTACAGCATGAAAGATCGCCCTGCCGTGGTCTTTATGCGCGAAGATGCCCAGGGTTTTGGTCGCTATGCGCTGGTGGAAGGGCAGTACCTGATCGACTTTATGACCGCGGCGGGTATCAAGCATGGCTACCATATCACCATGCAGTTTGGCGACGGCTACCGTATTTCCAGCGGTAAACCGCTCTATATCTATCAGGGTATCCTTGGCACCACCCGCTATACCCGCTCCGACAACCGCTACCCGATAACAGTGGCCATCACCTCGCCACGCACCGAGGCGCTGCAAAGCTGGCGGCAGACCCTGTTCACCTTCCTGCCCATGGCGATCATTTTGTCCCTGCTGTTCATCATGATCACGCTTAACTGGCTGAAGCGCAGAAGCTCATTCCACGATGAGATTGGCCGGGGTATCGCCCGCGGCGAATTCACCGTGCACTATCAGCCGGTGTGTAATCTGGCGACGGGCGAGTTATCCGGGGCCGAAGCGCTGTTACGCTGGCAGCGTCCGGATGGAAGCTGGGTGCGCCCGGATATCTTTATTGCCGCGGCCGAAGATGAAGGGATGATTATTCCCCTCACCCGGCATTTACTGGCGCTGGTAGCAAAAGACTGCGCCAGCTGGCAGGTTCCCGCCGACTTTAATATCGGTATTAATCTGGCGGCCGAGCACCTGCAACATGATGAATTTGTCAGTGATATGCGCCAGTTTTCTCACGATATTGCCCATCTTAATGCCTGTATTACGCTGGAACTGACGGAACGCAGCCTGATCCGCGACGGCGAGGAAGTGGGAGACAAACTGGCAGAGCTGCGGCTCGCAGGTATGAAGGTCGCTATTGATGATTTCGGCACCGGCCACTGCTCACTGTCCTATCTGCAAACCTTCCCGATCGACTATCTGAAAATCGATAAAGGCTTTGTCAACGCCATCGAGACGCTGGAAGGCACGACGCCGGTGCTGGATGCCATTATCCTGCTGGCACAGAAGCTGGCGCTGAACATCGTGGCAGAAGGTGTGGAAACGACACTGCAGCGGGAATATTTGAAAAATCGCGGCGTGGAGTACATTCAGGGTTACTACTATGCCCGTCCGATGAACAACGCGGCGCTGATGCAGTGGATTGCGCAGCAGCCCACGCCATCGGCTGGCCAGGTCTGATCAGCGACGGTTTCCATGCCGTTTTTTCCTCTGGAGTAAGAAGTTTCCGACTGGAATTATGTCCCCGTGCGAAGTGTCTATATACTGTATAGCTGGCAGAATGCGCTGCCGTGCCGTACTGGCCCCCTGGTCATGACTGACGATAGCGTATTGTGCTGCAGGTTTTTCACCCGTGACAGGTCAGGCAGACAGCACGGGCCTGACCTGAACAGTGTGAATATTGAGTTGGAAAACAGATAATTACAGGGTGTTCTTTATGAAGCTACGTAGGAAGCGTGTTAAGCCTATTGGGATAAAAGACGTCACCATTATTGATGACACCAGATTACGTAAAGCCATTACCGCTGCCTCACTGGGCAATGCGATGGAATGGTTCGATTTCGGCGTATATGGGTTTGTCGCCTACGCACTGGGGCAGGTTTTCTTCCCCGGCGCTGATCCAGGTACACAAATGATTGCCGCACTGGCAACTTTCTCCGTTCCTTTCTTAATTCGCCCGTTAGGTGGCCTGTTCTTTGGTGCCCTGGGTGACAAATATGGTCGCCAGAAAATCCTGTCGATTACCATCATCATTATGTCGATCAGTACCTTCTGTATCGGCTTAATCCCCTCCTATGCCTCGATTGGCATCTGGGCACCGATCCTGCTGCTGCTGTGTAAAATGGCGCAGGGCTTCTCGGTCGGCGGCGAATACACTGGCGCATCCATCTTTGTTGCCGAGTATTCCCCGGACCGTAAGCGTGGCTTTATGGGCAGTTGGCTGGACTTCGGCTCCATTGCCGGGTTCGTGCTCGGTGCCGGCCTGGTCGTGCTGATATCTGCGGTTATCGGCGAAGCACGCTTCCTTGAGTGGGGCTGGCGTATTCCGTTCTTCGTGGCGCTGCCGCTGGGTATCATCGGGCTCTATCTGCGCCATGCGCTGGAAGAAACCCCGGCCTTCCAGCAGCACGTCGACAAACTGGAGCAGGGTGACCGTGAAGGCCTGGCCGAAGGCCCGAAAGTCTCGTTTAAAGAGATTGCCACCAAACACTGGAAAAGCCTGCTCTCCTGCGTCGGTCTGGTGATTGCCACTAACGTTACCTACTACATGTTGCTCACCTACATGCCGAGCTACCTGTCGCATAACCTGCACTACTCAGAAGATCATGGCGTGATGATTATCATCGCCATTATGCTGGGTATGCTGTTTGTGCAGCCGGTTATGGGCCTGATGAGCGATAAGTTTGGTCGCCGTCCGTTTGTGATCATCGGCAGCATCGCGCTGCTGGTGCTGTCCATTCCGGCATTTATGCTGATCAACAGCGGCGTGATGGGGCTGATTTTTGCCGGCCTGCTGCTGCTGGCGGTGATCCTGAACAGCTTTACCGGTGTGATGGCCTCCTCTCTGCCAGCCATGTTCCCGACCCACATCCGTTACAGCGCGCTGGCCAGTGCCTTTAACATCTCGGTGTTGGTCGCCGGTCTGACCCCGACCATCGCAGCATGGCTGGTCGAAACGACCAGCAATCTCTATATGCCGGCTTACTATCTGATGGTTGTCGCCGTGATTGGTCTGATCACCGGTCTGACCATGAAAGAAACCGCCAACATGCCGCTGCGCGGTGCCACGCCAGCAGCGTCGGACATGGCGGAAGCCAAAGAGATCCTGCAGGAGCATCACGATAACATCGAGCAAAAAATCGAAGATATCAGCGAGCAGATCAGCGAGCTGGAAGCGAAACGCTCCCGCCTGATCGATCAGCATCCACGTATCAACGAGTAAACATCCGGGCGGCCAGAACAGGGCCGCCCTTCTTTTTGCCCATTTTCTCCGCAGTCAGTCCTTCAGATAAACCTTACGTGCGGCGAAAACCCACTTTATTTCCCTGAACAGCTAAACTCTCCCCCCTGACCGTAAACCGAATCTGAGGTATGAAATGAAAATTAAAAGCTACGCGGCCATGCAAGCAGGACAGGCTCTTGAACTGTATGAATACGACGCAGGCGAACTGAGCACAGAGGAAGTGGAAGTCGAGGTTGAATACTGTGGCGTCTGTCACTCTGACCTGTCGATGATCGATAACGAATGGGGTATCTCTCAGTATCCGACCATTGCCGGCCATGAAGTGATCGGTCGCGTTTCCGCCCTGGGTGAGGCGGCAAAAAATAAAGGCCTGTCCATTGGACAGCGCGTGGGTATTGGCTGGACGGCAAAAAGCTGTCAGCACTGCGATGCCTGTATCAACGGCGAGCAGGTGAACTGCGAAAAAGGCACCACCCCGACCATCCTGAATAATGGCGGATTTGCTGAAAAGCTGCGCGCTGACTGGCAGTGGGTGATCCCGCTACCGGAAAGCCTGGATGCAGCCGCAGCCGGTCCCCTGCTGTGCGGCGGCATCACCGTGTTTAAACCGCTGCTGATGAGCAATATCACCGCGACCAGCCGCGTGGGTGTGATCGGCATCGGCGGTCTGGGCCATATCGCAATCAAGATCCTGCGGGCGATGGGAGCAGAAGTGGTGGCTTTCAGCTCCACTGCCAATAAAAAGCAGTCCATCCTGGACATGGGTGCCGATGAAGTCATCAACAGCCGTGACCCGGAAGCGCTGAAAGCGCAGGCCGGACGCTTTGACCTGATCCTCAGCACCGTCGCCGTGGATCTCGACTGGAAGCCGTACTTCGATGCACTGGCACCGCAGGGCAAATTCCACACCGTCGGGGCCGTGATGAAGCCGTTCCAGGTCAGCGCGTTCGATCTGATTATGGGCGATAAAGCGATCACCGGTTCCTCCACCGGCTCTCCGGGCCAGCTGCGTTCGCTGCTGAAGCTGGCGGCACGCCGTGATATTGCACCGCACGTCGAGTTCTTCCCGATGTCAAAAATCAACGACGCACTGGAGCACGTCCGTGCGGGGAAAGCCAACTTCCGCGTGGTGCTGAAAGCCGACTTCTAAACCCTTGCCCCGGGGCCGATCGGCTGTTGCGATCGGCTCTTGCGGTCAGCGTCTTTTCCGCGGGCAGATACGCTCTTTCCCCTTCTGCCCGCCTCTCTTATTCCGCCAGCGTTCCCCCGTACGATAATATTTATTTACACCTTAACCCTTAATAATTATAGTTCTCATTTGCTTTACCATTACAGGCAATAACCTGCCTGATTGCCGTATCAGTGGACCTCACCGCTACTTCATGGATAAGTCAGAGTACTCATACCGCCTAAGGATAACCGGTAGATATTTTCGTGCCCGGTGCAGGTATTGACTCAATCTCAGCAACGTATTCCAGGAATGATCGTGCCAATTTCTCGCCCTGAAGTCAGCCAGACATCTTACTCAGCCTCCTGCACTACCGCCGGGATTTTTACTCCGACCCTTGCTGCCCTGCTGGTCCTCGCGGCATTACAGCCCGCCGTTGCCGCCGACAGCGCCAAAACCGATACGTTGACCGTGGAGGCGAATACGGATACGGCAGCAGCCCAGGCCGCCACGGATTACAGCGTTCCGGTCACCAGCGCAGGTACCAAAATGCCGCTGACCGTGCGTGATATTCCGCAGTCTGTTTCTATTGTCAGTCAACAACGGATGCAGGACCAGGGACTGCAGAGCGTGGGCGATGTTCTGAACAACACGGTGGGCGTGTCGGCCTCTAATATCGATTCCGACCGATCAAACTATTATTCCCGCGGCTTCCTGATTAATAACTACCTTTTCGACGGCGTGCCCACCGTGGTGACCGATGTCTGGGACCTGGGCGATACCCGTTCGGACACCGCCATTTACGATCGTATCGAAGTGATTCGCGGTGCGAACAGCCTGGCCCTGGGTTCCGGTAACCCGTCAGCCTCCGTCAATATGGTGCGAAAACATGCCGACAGCAAAGTGGTCACCGGTAAGCTGTCTGCAGAAACCGGCAGCTGGGATAAACAGCGCTACGTCGGGGACGTCACCGTGCCGTTAAATGAATCTGGCACCCTACGCGGCCGCGCCATCGGGGGTTATCAGGAAAATGACAGCTGGCTTGATCGCTACCATGCCCGAAAGAAATTCCTTTCTACGGTGCTGGATGCCGATTTAACCGATTCCACCACGCTGTCACTGGGCTGGGATTACCAGGACAGCAGCTCCGAAGACCCAAGCTGGGGCGGCATCCCGACGTTCTACAGTAACGGCGAACGTACCCACTTTGACCGTAGCTTTAACTCCGGTGCGGACTGGGCCTATAGTGACAAAGAATCCAACAAGATCTTTGCCACGCTGATGCAAAAATTCGACAGCGGCTGGCAGGCACAGGTCAGCGGCAGCCACACCAGAACGACTTTCGATACACGTCTGATGTACTCTGATGGTTACCCGGATAAAGTCACAGGCACCGGTAATACGTTGTACAGCGGCTGGAACAAAGGCCGCCGTACTACGGACAGCGTCGATCTGTATGCCAACGGCCCTTTCGAGTTGCTGGGACGCTCTCACGAGTTGATGGTCGGCGGCAGCTACAGCAAACAGGAAAATACCTTCTATAACAGCTTCTCAGACCTGTCAGGGGTAGATACCGGTAACTATCACGACTGGAACGGCAGCGTCACCGAAGGGACCTGGTCACCGTGGACAAACTCACTGGCTGATACTATCCGCCAGAGATCGGTTTACACCGCCGCACGCTTCTCACTGGCTGACCCACTGTCGTTGTTAGTAGGTGCCCGCTATACCGACTGGAGCGCCAACGGTACATCAGGCTCAAACACCAGTGATAAAGTCGCCCCTTATGCGGGTCTGACTTTCGATCTTAATGACACCTACTCGCTGTACGCGAGTTACACCCGTATCTTCCAGCCACAAACCACACGCAGCAGCAGCGCGAAATATCTCGCCCCCGTGACGGGAAAAAGCTACGAAACGGGTATGAAAGGCGACTGGATGAACAGTCGCCTGACTGCATCGCTGTCGTTATTCCGTACCGAGCAAAACGGCCTGGGGGTAAACAGCTACGTCTATATTCCGAACACCACAGAATATGCGTACGATTCGGTTGATGCGGTAAGCCGGGGCGTTGAATTTGAAGTGAACGGCGCGCTGACCGATAACTGGCAGATGACCTTCGGTGCATCACGCTACATTGCCGAACAGCGTAACGGCACTGCCGTGATGCCGGAAATCCCGCGGACGACCGCGAAGCTGTTCACCAGCTACCGTCTGCCGATGCTGCAGGATCTGACGGTGGGCGGCGGCGTAAACTGGCAGAATAAAACCTGGGCCAACGTTGCCAGTGCCCCGGCGGATTATATTGACCAGTCGCCGGTGACCCTGGTCAATCTGTTCAGCCGCTACCAGGTCACGAAGCAGGTTTCTGTTCAGGCCAATATTAACAACCTGTTCGATAAAGAGTATTACGATTACCTGGGTACCTATGTTGTTTACGGCGCACCGCGAAACGTCACCGTATCGGCTAACTACTCGTTTTAATGAGATAATTTTTACCCGGAACCATGCCGGTTGTGCAGACTGGCCGGCATTGTTCTTTCTACCCGATAAAATAACGAACAGGCTACTTTTTTTCCGATACACTGCAGCATTGATCGGCTCAATGTCGCGTATTCATGCACTATTACTCCCCGGACGACACACAGTTAAAACAGCGCTCAATGCGCTTTATTCGTCGCATGTTCGCCATGCGGCAACTGGGCACTTTTTTATGTTTTTTCCCGTTTCTTTCTGTACTGTCGGAACTGAACCGGGGACTGTGGCTGGCTATTCTGCTGGGGCTTAATGCCTTTGTCTGGCCGATCATTGCCTGGATGCTGTCTCACTCATCCTGGGATCCGACCGCAACAGAACGGCGTAATCTGACCATTGATGCCGCCTTCGGCGGTATCTGGGTCGCCCTGATGGGCATCAGCCCGGTGCCCTCCTTTGTCATTATGGCGGTGCTGGCCTCAGACCGCTATGCAGCCGGTGGCTGGCCGCAGCTCAAACCGGCGATAGCCGCTTTCCTGCTGGCGTTTATTCCCGCGTGGAGCGTGGCCGGCATGCCGCTGGTGACCACGTTCAGCACGCGCACGGTCTGGCTGACGCTGCCGCTTGCCACCTGCTATATGCTGGTGCTGAGCGCCGTCTCCTATCAACTGACCCTGACCCTGCGCCGAAAGAATCGCGAACTGGAACGCATTTCGCTGATGGATCCCAGTCTGAAAATCCCCAACCGTCGCCTGTTTGACCGCCGTCTTGAAAGCGAATATCTGCGCACACAGCGCGGTGATGGTCATGCCTGGCTGATGTTGCTGGATGTGGATAATTTCAAACAGGTCAATGATCGCTTTGGTCATGAGGCCGGGGATTATCTGCTGGCTGAAATCTCCATGCTGCTGCGCACGGAAGTGGGCATCCGGGATATTCCTGCCCGTTTCGGCGGGGATGAACTGGGGGTGATTGTGCGCGACGCAGACAGCAACACCATTGTGATGCTGGCCGTCGCATTAAAAGAGAAAATCTCACTGATACGTTTACCTGCCTCCCCGCACTTTCAGTGCTCGGTCAGCATCGGTATTGCCCCGGCGGACAGCGCCGATTCCATCCATCAGTGGCTGCGCCATGCCGATCAGGCGCTGTATAACGTTAAACGTACCGGGCGTGATGGTATCCACCTCTGGAACCCGTAATGTTCACAGGCTTCCGGTCCGGCAGACCGGAAGCCCGTGGGGTAAACGCGCCGATTATTTATCCCGACGATGGCGTACCGGGGCACCGTTAGCGACATAGTACGGCACGTCACTTCGCGCTAAAGGTGGACGTCCACGGATCATATCAGCGATTTTCTCGGCAATCATAATCGTCGGGGCGTTAAGATTGCCGGTGGTGATCCGCGGCATAATGGACGCATCAACAATGCGCAGGTTCTCCATACCGTGGACTTTACCCTCGTTACCGACCACGGCCATGTCATGATAACCCATCGCATTTGAGCACGACGGATGATAGGCCGTTTCCGCATGTTCGCGTACAAAGCGATCCAGGTCGTCATCACTTTGGTAATCTGCCCCCGGCGAAATTTCCTTACCACGGTAGGGATCGAGCGCGCGCTGCTGCATGATCTCCCGGGTGATGCGAATGGCCGCCCGAAACTCACGCCAGTCCTGCTCCTGAGACATATAGTTAAACAGGATGCTGGGATGGTCGTGCGGATTTTTCGAGACGATCTGCACGCGTCCACGGCTGGGTGAACGCATCGAGCCGACGTGCGCCTGGAAACTGTGGGTTTTAATTGGATTAGAACCGTTGTAGTTAATCGCCACTGGCAGGAAATGATACTGAATATTTGGCCATTCAAACTCCTCGTGGCTACGAATAAACCCGCCTGCCTCAAAGTGATTACTGGCACCAATACCGGTGCCCATTACCAACCATTCAGCGCCAATCAATGGCTGATTATGTAACTTCAGTGCAGGGGACAGCGATACCGGCTGCTTACACTCGTACTGCAGATACATTTCAAGATGGTCCTGCAAATTCGCCCCAACGCCGGGCAGATCGTGAACCAGTGGAATATCCAGACGTTTTAGCAAGCCGGCAGGCCCCACCCCTGAGCGCTGCAGGATTTGTGGGGAAGCAATCGCCCCCGCGCAGAGTAAGACTTCACGCCGGGCATGGGCCGTATGCTGCGTCTCTTTTTGCAGCCAGCTCACGCCGGTCGCCCGCTTACCCGTAAACAGGATCCGGTCGGTAACGGCGTGGATCTCAATCGTCAGATTGGGACGCCTGCGCGCCTGGTCCAGATAGCCACGGGCGGTACTTGCGCGGCGGCCCCGGGGCGTGACGGTGCGGTCCATCGGACCAAACCCCTCCTGCTGATACCCATTTAAGTCGTCAGTGCGCGGATACCCGGCCTGAACCCCGGCCTCGACCATCGCATGAAAAAGCACGTTGTTATCCTGTCTGGGCGTGGTGACGCTCACCGGCCCGCAGTCACCGTGGTAGTCATTGCCCCCGATGTCACGGCGCTCCGCCATTTTGAAATAAGGCAGGCAGTCGAGATAGCTCCAGTTCTCCAGCCCTTCCAGTCTGGCCCAGCCATCGTAGTCCAGGGGATTGCCACGGATGTAGCACATGCCGTTGATGAGCGAAGATCCCCCCAGGCCTTTACCCCGGCCACACTCCATACGCCGGTTGCCCATAAAGGGCTCCGGATCGGTCACATAGGCCCAGTTATAGCGGCGTCCCTGCAGAGGATAAGCCAGAGCAGCAGGCATCTGCGTGCGAAAATCCTGGCGGTAATCCGGCCCCCCGGCTTCCAGTAACAGCACACTGACGTCGGCGTCTTCTGTCAGGCGCGTGGCCAGCACATTTCCCGCTGAACCCGCCCCTATAATGATGTAATCATATTCCCTGATAGTCGTCATCGTTACCTCCACATCCTTGTTAAAAAACAGATTGATAGCGTTCCAGCTCGACCTGAATGGACTTGATACGCGTGTACTGGGCGAGCGTGGCGATGCCGTTTTCGCGTCCGACACCGGACTGCTTATAACCCCCCACCGGCATTTGCGCTGGCGATTCCCCCCAGCAGTTGATCCAGCAGATACCCGCTTCTAACTGATGGATGGTGCGGTGAGCTTTTGCCAGGTCGCGGCTGATCACGCCTGCAGCCAGACCGAAGTGGGTGTTGTTCGCCCGCTCAATGGCTTCCTGCTCATCGTCCCACGTCAGAATGCTCATGACCGGCCCAAAGATCTCTTCTTTGACGATCGTATGGTGGTCTTCACAATCGGTGAAAATCATCGGCTGAACGTAGGCGCCTTGTGCACACTGCCCCGACCGTTCACGCTCGCCGCCGCACAGTAACCGCGCCCCCTCAGCTTTACCGGTTTCAATATAGCGCAGCACCTTTTCCATGTGAGCAAAGCTGGTCAGCGGGCCGAAATTGGTATCGGGATCCATCGGGTCGCCGCTGCGGATACGTCGTACACGCGTCTGCAGCGCTTTCTCCAGGGCGCTTTTCTGTGAGCGATGCACAAAAACCCGGGTGCCGTTGGTACAGACCTGACCTGAACTGTAGAAATTCGCCATCATGGCAACATCCGCCGCCAGCTCAATGTCGGCATCGGCCAGGATCAGCAGGGGCGATTTACCGCCTAACTCCATGGTGACGTCTTTAAGTGAGGAAGCGGCCGCGCTGGCCATGACTTTCTTGCCCGTTTCGATACCGCCAGTAAAGGAAATTTTCTCAATGCGCGGATGCCGGGTAAGCCACTCTCCGACCTCGCGGCCTGCGCCCTGAAGCACGTTAAATACGCCATCTGGCAGGCCCGCCTGCGTATAGATTTCAGCCAGTTTAAGCGCCGTCAGCGGGGTCACTTCACTGGGTTTAAAAATCATCGCGTTGCCGGCAGCGAGCGCAGGTGCGGATTTCCACAGCGCAATTTGAATCGGATAGTTCCAGGCACCAATCCCCGCGGTGACGCCCAGCGGTTCCCGACGGGTATAGAAGAAGCTGGTCTCACGCAGAGGATACTGTTCGCCTTCTATCGCCGGCGCCAGACCGGCGTAATACTCCAGAACATCCGCGCCGGTCACGATATCAACGACGGAGGTTTCGGAAAAAGGTTTACCGGTATCCAGCGTCTCCAGATAAGCCAGTTCATCGTTGCGTTCACGCAGGATCTCAACGGCGCGCAGGAGAATACGCGAGCGCTCAGTGCCGGTCATGGCCGCCCAGATTTTCTGACCACGTTCTGCACTGGCCACGGCTCGCTCAACATCCTCACAGGTGGCGCGCTGAACCACAGCCAGTACCTCACCGTTTGCCGGATTGATCGTCTCAAAGGTTTCTGCGCCACCAGCAGGCGTCAGTTGTCCATCAATATAGAGTTGTTGCAGGGGAAACTTAGCCATCATTACGGTTCCTTTTGTGTGTTGGCTTCAGAATTCAGGTCCAGTTTTACAACTTACTTTCCACGTAATCGAAAGCAATTTCACTGGCCTTTCGGGCATTAAAATCAAGACCAGTCAGGCTACCGCGTAGCCACAACCCGTCTATCATTGCCGCCAGACCGCGAGCGGCTTTACGCGCTTCATCACGTGATAATTCACGGCGAAACTGGCAGCAAATATTGGAAAAAAGGCGGTGATCGTTGACCCGTTGTAATCGACGCAGTTCGGGCCGATGCAGGCTGGCTGCCCAGAAATCAAGCCAGGCCCGCATCGATGTCCCGCTGGTCTGACTGGCGTGAAAGTTGCCTTCAATAATGGCAAACAGCTGGGCCTGAGGAGAAGGTGCCGCCGCCGCCCGCTGCGCCGCCACCGCATCGTGCAGATCGCGCAAAATGCGGCGCATCGTCGCGTTTAACAACCCCTCTTTGTCACCAAAATAGTGACTGACAATCCCGGTAGACATACCGGCCTGGCTGGCCACCTGGGACAGCGTGACGCCCGCCAGCCCCACATCACCGATGGTTTCAAACGCTGCTGTGATCAACTGCTCCCGGCGTTGGCCGGGAATGGCTTTACGGGTCATCTCTTCTCCATCTCTCTGTTCAGCCAGCCTGAACAGCACGACAAAATTCATTGATTGAACGTTCAACCAATCTACATTATGCTGCGGAAATGTCAAAATTATGATTATTAGTTGTTAACAAAAGGTTTCATGAGATGGACTTTCAATTTTGCATCAAGGAGTTGCTGAAATGACTAAGATCGCATCAACATCGGCGGATAATGAACCGGTCAGGCTGAATGCCCCCGTTTTTTTTAGTTCCGCCGCCGTTATTTTGCTGTTGGGCCTGCTGGTAGTGCTGTTTCCAGCAGGCAGCCATCTGTGGCTGAACAGGGCGCAAACCTGGATGACCGAGGTGTTTGGCTGGTACTACATGCTGCTGATGGTCGCCTGTATGTGTTTTGTATTCTGGCTGGCGCTGTCCCGCTTTGGAAAGATCCGGCTGGGCCAGGAAGGAGAGGCGCCGCAGTTTAGCTATCCCTCATGGATTGCCATGCTGTTTTCGGCGGGTATCGGCATCGCGCTGGTTTATTACGGTGCTTATGAGCCGCTGGATCACTTCCTGCAGCCGCCTGAAGGCCCGGGAGGAACGCCAGAGGCCGCCCGTCAGGCCATGGCGATCACCTTCCTGCACTGGGGCCTGCACGGCTGGGCGCTGTATGCGCTTATCGCCACGGTTCTGGCCTATTTCGCCTATTGCCGTGGACTGCCCCTGGCGCTACGTTCGCCGCTTTATCCCCTGTTAGGGGAGCGGATCCACGGCTGGTACGGGCATGTCGTCGACAGCTTTGGCATTCTGGTCACCGTGATCTCTATGGTGACCAATCTGGGGATTGGTGCGCTACTGGTCAACTCTGGCCTGCACTATTTGTTGGGGGTGCCCCAAACCCCTCATGTGCTGCTGATACTGATTGTTCTGATGATGGTGGTCGCGACGCTTGCCGCCGTGACGGGCGTCGAGAAAGGTATCGCCATGCTTTCCAACATCAACGTTGGCTTCCTTTGCCTGCTGTTACTGTTCGTGTTTGTGACCGGCCCGACGCTCAATCTGATCAACGGGATGCTACAGAACACCGGTGATTATTTAACCTCGATTATTGGTAAAAGTTTTGACGTGTATCTGTATGGCAAAGCGCGCGCGTGGCAAGGAGCATGGACGCTCTTCTACTGGGCGTGGTGGGTGGCCTGGGCCCCGTTCGTTGGCTTATTTATTGCCCGCATATCGAAGGGTAGAACGGTGCGCGAGCTGATCTTTGGTGTGATGCTAATCCCGCTGGGTTTCACCCTCGCCTGGCTCTCTATCTTTGGTAATACCGCTATCAGCCTCGTACTTGATCATGCCGATCATATTCTGGGTGAGGTTGCGCTGAGCGATCCGCCGATGGCCGTATTCAAACTGTTTGAATACCTGCCTTTCACTGAAATCACGGCCGGTTTCACGATTATCATCAGCTTCGTGCTGTTTCTGACCCCGGTAGACTCCGGTACGCTTATGATTGCCAATCTCTCGAGCAAGGGGGGCACCAATGATGATGATGCGCCGGCCTGGCTACGTATATTCTGGGCGTCAGTCACCACGCTGGTCTGCGCGGGCCTGCTGTATGCGGGTAGCTTCAGTGCCATGCAGACCGCCGTTGTTATTTGTGGTCTGCCCTTCTCTGCCGTGATCGTACTTTACATGGCCAGCCTGTATCGCGATTTGCACACCTTCACCGACCGGCCTCAGCGGGCCCCGCACCGCGAACAGAGTGAGGCGGAAGCGAAGGGATAGATAAACGGGGGGGCGCCGGACGGCCACTACATAGTTGAGCAGAGCATTGCGTTCTCTCTACAGTGCGGTGTCAACCGGCGTTCAAACAACAGCAGGGTTAATAAAAAAACGCCTTTGCGACCAGAGGCCGGGCCTATCGGTGTAAATGGGAAAAGTAATTAAAAGGAGAGCCCCCCCCGCCAGGGCTTGTGCGCTGCGGCACTCTCTGTTTCCTCCCCCACCTTGAATAAAATATTACCGTCTGACGAAAGAAATATTTAATCAACTTCCCCTTCTCTTTTTCCCAGTTAATGCCACAATCATACACAGAAACATAATGCGCTATTGAATAGCGTGCTAGTTAAATTAGTGATGGCTTCATCTTTTGCAGTGAGTAGCAACACCAGGGAAAACTTATGCAGCAACTAAAAAAAACAGACACAGGAATCGCCTATGCCAAACTCTCCACTCCCGCACTTTGTGCCAGTGAAAAGCAACGTCCGTGAACTTCGCCTCGCTGCCGGGCTGTCACAGGAGCGCGCCGCCGAGCGGTTTGGCCTCAGCCTGCGCGTCTGGCAGACCAAAGAAGCGGCGAGCAACCCGGGCCAGCTCGGCCAGGCGGAATATGAATTCCTGCTGCTGCTGGCGGGCCTTCATCCGCATTTTTCTCTGGCACCGTCGCAGATGCGGTAAACAGAGATCCTGCGATTTGCTTTGCTGCCCCCTTCCCGATGCGGTGCTAACGGCGATTGTCCGGCAGCCGGGCGGCAGGAAAAAGCCAGGGTCAGACCCCCAAAAAACCAGCCCGCAGGCTGGTTTTTTCTCTTACTCCAGGTGCGAACGCAGTTCTGACGATGCCTGCCGCAGGGCGGTTTTTACCGTCGGCTCATTGCTCAGAGCGTTTAACAGGCCGTAGTCGTGGATCATACCGTTATAGCGCGTGACCGTGACCGGGACGCCTGCCTCGTCCAGCTTACGGCCAAACGCCTCGCCCTCATCGCGCAGTACATCCAGCTCTGCGGTCTGGATCAGCGTTGGTGGTAAGCCCTGAAGTTGCTCACGGCTGGCCCGTAGCGGCGAGGCAAGGATATTATTGCGATCTTTCTCTGCGGGGGCGTAGCTGTTCCAGAACCATTTCATCATATTTCTGGTCAGGAAGTATCCTTCCGCAAACTGATGATAAGACGCGTCGTCTGTCCGCGCATCGGTCACTGGCCAGAGCATGACGCTGTAGCGGATTGCCGGCGCATGGAACTGCTTCGCCTGCAAGGCGACGGCCGCGACCATATTCCCCCCCACGCTATTACCGACCAGTGCCAGCCGCGAACCATCCACGCCAATCTCATCACCGTGCAGGGCCACCCACTTCGTCGCCTCGTAGGCCTGGGTGATCGCCACCGGATAGTGGGACTCAGGTGAAGGAGCGTAGTTAACAAAGACGGCCGCTGCCCCCGACTCCTTCACCAGGTCGCGAACCAGACGCTCATGCGTCGGGAAATCCCCCAGCACCCAGCCGCCGCCGTGGAAGAACATAAACACCGGCAGTTTCCCGCCAGCGTGGGCCGGTTTAACCACCGTCAGCGTCAGCGGTTTTCCTGATACCGTGATCACTTTTTCTGACACCTCTGCGGGCGGCAGAACGGCCCCCTGCTGGGCACCCGTCAGCACCGCACGCGCCGCCTGGGGCGAAAGCTGTTCAATCGGCTTACCCCCGCCGCTGTTCAATGCGTGCAAAAAGGTCGCGACGCCCGCCGTCGGAGCAGGCGTGTTTTCTTCCGGTGCGGCGAAGGCGCTCATCGCCTGGCTGGCCAGTAACAGAGCGGAGGCAGTGAGTTTCAGTTTCATGGGCGATTCCTGTGTAGTTTACTATTAAGTAGTGTGCTATTTAGTTTGCCGAGAATGACACAGCACACAAAAGTTGTAAACGATTAGATCGCGCGCTACTTAAATCAATGACAGCCCCCTGTCGTCAGGGGATCAGATAAGGGGTCAGTCGGAAGGGAATTACAGCGCCTGCGCGCAGGCCCAGGCCGAGCTCCATGCCCACTGGAAGTTATAGCCTCCCAGCCAGCCGGTTACGTCCACCACTTCCCCAATAAAATACAGGCCAGGCACGTCGCGCGCTTCCATGGTCTTTGAGGACAGCTGAGTGGTATCCACCCCGCCCAGCGTCACTTCCGCCGTGCGATAGCCTTCGGTGCCGTTGGGCTGCACGCGCCACTGGTGCAATGCAGCGGCCAGTTCGGCCTGCTGGCGGCTGTTCAGTTGCTTCAGCGTACACTCCGGCACGGTCCCCAGCAGCTGCAGACACTCGACCAGCCGTTTCGGCAGCAGCTTCGCCAGGGTATTTTTCAGGCTCTGATTCGGGTGACTTTGCCGTTCATCGTTAATCAGCGCATCAATGTCCTGCCCCGGCGACAGGTTGATCGTGACAAACTCCCCCGGCAGCCAGTAGCTGGACAACTGCAGTACTGCCGGGCCGGACAGGCCACGGTGGGTGAACAGCAGTGCCTCTTTAAACACGGTGCCATCTTCAGCGGTCAGCACCGACGGCACTGAGACGCCGGACAGTGTCTGAAGCTGTTCGAGAAGCGGCTTATGCAGAGTAAACGGCACCAGCCCGGCGCGGGTCGGGAACACCTTCAGGCCAAACTGCTCCGCTATTTTATAGCCAAACGGCGACGCCCCCAGCCCCGGCATTGACAGCCCACCGCTGGCGATCACCAGCTTTTCTGCCTGCACCTCTGCACCGTTCAGCTGTAGCGTATAGCCGCTGTCATCACGGCTGACGGAGATAACCTCACTGCGCAGACGCAGCGTCACCTGACCGTCCTCACACTCCTTCAGCAGCAGGTCAACCACCTGCTGCGCGGAGTCGTCGCAGAACAGTTGACCCAGCGTTTTCTCATGCCAGGCAATGCCGTGACGGGTGACCAGATCGATAAAATCCCACTGGGTATAGCGCGCCAGCGCCGACTTACAGAAATGCGGGTTATGTGACAGATAGGCTGCCGGTTCCGTATAGAGATTGGTGAAGTTACAGCGACCACCGCCTGACATCAAAATTTTACGCCCGGCTTTTTTGCCATTATCAATCAACAGCACGCGCCGCCCTTTCTGTCCCGCCTGGGCTGCGCAAAACAGGCCAGCTGCACCCGCGCCAATTACGATAACGTCAAACTTTTCCACCACTCACCCCGTGCCGACCTGCAAAAACGCTGATTGTAGTGAGTCGGTGGCAGGGATACCAGCTTCACAGGATTATGGAGGCGAAACATTTTGTAACTTTATGATTTTTTGATACTTTCACCTCAGACCGCCACCGTTATGACACATTAGTGTCAAAAAAAGTCTATATTTCCCTTTCCCCGGGTGCGGTTTGTCGCTGATAATGCGCCGCGTTCATGTCCTCCAAAATGGCGTAACGCTTATGCTGCATCTGTTTGCTGGTCTTGATTTACATACCGGCCTGTTCCTGGTTCTTGCTCTGCTGTTCGTTTTAATTTACGAAGCAATCAACGGCTTCCACGATACGGCCAACGCGGTAGCAACCGTGATTTACACCCGTGCAATGCGCTCGCAGTTAGCGGTTGTCATGGCCGGGGTATTCAACTTCTTTGGTGTCCTCCTGGGCGGCTTAAGCGTGGCTTACGCTATCGTCCATCTGCTCCCCACCGATCTGCTGTTAAATGTTGGATCGGCTCACGGGCTGGCCATGGTCTTCTCCATGCTGCTCGCCGCTATTATCTGGAACCTCGGCACCTGGTACTTCGGGTTACCGGCCTCCAGTTCCCATACCCTGATCGGTGCCATTATCGGTATTGGCCTCACCAACGCGTTGCTGACCGGCACCTCGGTGGTGGATGCGCTGAACATACCTAAAATGATTGGCATCTTTATGTCGTTGATTATTTCACCGATTGTCGGTCTGGTCATCGCCGGTGGTCTGGTGTTTCTGCTGCGTCGTTACTGGAGCGGCAGTAAAAAACGCCAGCGAATCCATATGACGCCAGCTGAACGTGAAAAGATCGATGGCAAGAAAAAGCCGCCGTTCTGGACGCGGACCGCACTGATTATCTCGGCGATTGGCGTCAGCTATTCGCACGGGGCAAATGACGGTCAGAAAGGCATCGGCCTGATCATGCTGGTATTGATTGGCGTGGCACCGGCAGGCTTTGTAGTGAATATGAATTCCAGCGGTTATGACATTACTCGCACTCGCGATGCGGTCAACCATCTGGAACAGTATTACCAGCAGCATGCCGGTTCCCTGACGCATATCATCCAGATGTCACCGCCTGCGCTGCCAACGCCGGAAGAGGTGCCTTCAGGGCCGCAGGAGTTCCACTGTGATGCCGCACGCGCGCTGCCTGCCATCCATCGGGCACAGGGGCTGCTGAACAACCTCACCAGCTACGATGCCCTGAATGTAGAGCAACGCAGCCAGCTGCGCCGTCTGCTGATGTGCATCTCCGATACCGCAGAGAAAGCGGCCAAACTGCCGGAAACCAAGGCTGACGACAAACGTTTCCTCAGCAAGTTGAAAGGCGATCTGCTGAATACCATCGAATATGCGCCTGTGTGGATCATCCTCGCCGTGGCATTAGCGCTGTCGCTGGGAACGATGATTGGCTGGCGTCGGGTTGCCACCACTATCGGTGAGAAAATCGGTAAAAAAGGCATGACCTATGCACAGGGCATGTCGGCACAGATGACGGCAGCGGTGTCGATTGGCGTGGCCAGTTATACCGGGATGCCGGTTTCGACCACCCACGTCCTGTCCTCTTCCGTTGCCGGTACGATGCTGGTTGACGGCGGTGGCGTACAGGGACGCACCATTAAGAACATCCTGCTGGCGTGGGTATTTACTCTGCCGGTGTCGATTGTGCTTTCCGGTGTGTTGTACTGGCTGGCGTTGAAACTGATTTGACCTGCTGTCAGGGCCGACCGTTTTTCCCGCTTAAGCGGTAGAGCGAACCGCAAAAAGGTTCGCACCGGTGTAGAGGGTGACCCTTTTTGGGGTCGCCCTTTTTTAATGCCAGATAGCCAGCCCAATCAGACTGATAAACACCAGACCACACAGCGCGCTGGTTAAGACAAACTGCCCGCGAAGCCGCTGACAGCGGCGAATAAACTCATCATCATGATGGTCGAGATAGCGCTGATACCAGATATAGCCAATCAGCCTGACCTGCTTACTCGGCTGCCCGTGAGAGGTAAAAAAGCCTCCGCCATCGACATACTGATACAGCAACGGATCGCAGCCCCGCAAAACCACCAACAGCGCCCGCAGCGATGAGAAATAGCGCGCCATATTCACCACACAAACGACACAAAGAGCCCAGAAAAGCGCAATGGTGCTGATCATGATCCCCTCCCGAACTTTCATCAGGAAATACGATACGCGGCAAAAACGGGGACATTCCCGATCGTTCGCCAACCTTTTTTATTGAGATGATTTCTGCAAGCCGGACGGCGAAACAAAGGGTCGTTTGCTGCCATCTTTTATCAGTGTAGGAGATATGTTTCCTTTTTTTCCAGTGATGTTTATGGCTTCAGGGATGAATAGAGCAAAAATGATATTGATCGCCCTCGCAAACGCCATCCCATGGCACAACAACGGGACCCTTTTTTCGCTATACTCACTCTTAACACTTACCTGAAAAGGAGTTTTCAAAATGGCTTATAAACACATACTGATTGCCGTCGATTTGTCGCCGGAAAGTAAGCTGCTGGTCGACAAAGCGGTATCGATGGCGCGCCCTTATGACGCGAAAGTTTCCCTGATCCACGTTGATGTGAACTATTCAGACCTCTACACCGGTCTGATTGACGTTAACCTTGGCGATATGCAGAAACGTATCTCTGAGGAAACCCACACCGCCCTGACGGATCTGTCCAACAGCGCAGGGTATCCGATTGCAGAAACATTAAGCGGCAGTGGCGATCTCGGCCAGGTGCTGGTCGATGCCATTAAGCAGTATCAGGTAGACTTAGTGGTGTGCGGCCATCATCAGGACTTCTGGAGCAAGCTGATGTCTTCAGCACGCCAGCTGATCAACACCGTTCATATCGACATGCTGATCGTACCGCTGCGCGACGACGAAGACGATTAAGGCATCACGGGATTAACCGGAAAACGGTCAGCCATCAGGTGGGTCCGGAAAGACTGGCTGACCCGAAAACAAGGTCAGCCATGACGGGGATTCAGAATGACGGGCTGACCGGGAACGATTTCTCAGGCCAGCGGCGCATAAATATCAAAACGGTGACTCTTGGTGGTCACGGCATTGGGCGTCCCGACATCGGCTAACGGTGGCGCATAATCAGGGCGCTTCACCACCACCCTTTTCTTCGCCAGCTGCCGCGCAGGCAGCAGCAGCCCGTCGGCATCAATATCCGGCCCCACCAGCGACTGAAAAACCCGCATCTCTTTCTTCACCAGCGCGCTTTTCTGCTTATGCGGATACATCGGGTCGAGGTAGACCACATCCGGCGGCGGGCGGATATCCGTCAGCGCATCCAGACTGGAGGCATGCAGCAGCGTCAGGCGCTCGCGCAGCCAGGGGCCAATCTCCGGATCGGCATAGCCGCGACGTAATCCGTCGTCGAGTAATGCCGCCACCACCGGATTTCGCTCCAGCATACGTACCCGGCAGCCAATCGATGCCAGCACAAACGCATCGCGCCCCAGCCCCGCCGTGGCATCCACCACGTCCGGCAGATAGCCGCTTTTGACACCCACAGCCTTCGCTACCGCTTCCCCACGACCGCCACCAAATTTGCGCCGGTGCAGCATTGCTCCGGAGACAAAATCCACATAGATGCCGCCGAGCTTTGGCTCATCACGCTTGCGCAGTTCCAGGTGTTCCGGGGTCAGCACCAGCGCCATCAGCGCGTTGTCATCCTGCACCAGTTGCCAGCGGCCCGCCAGTATAGATAAGGCGCCGTCTCCGGCGCCCGTTTCATCTAACAAACAGATGTTCACTGAGAGCTTAACCCTTAATGCCGTAGTGTTTCAGCATCGCGTCCAGCTGTGGCTCACGGCCCCGGAAGCGTTTAAACAGTTCCATGGGCTCTTCGGACCCACCGCGCGTCAGGATATTGTCGAGGAACGACTGCCCGGTTTCACGGTTGAAGATCCCCTCCTGTTCAAAGCGGGAATAGGCATCCGCCGCCAGCACATCAGCCCACAGATAGCTGTAGTATCCCGCCGCGTAGCCGCCGGCAAAGATATGGCTGAAGGCGTGTGGGAAACGGCCCCACGACGGCCCCGGCACCACGGCAACCTGATCTTTGATCTCTTTCAGTATCTCCAGGATACGCGCGCCTTTCGCCGGGTCATATTCGGCATGCAGGCGGAAGTCAAACAGGCCGAACTCCAGCTGACGCAGGATAAACAGCGCCGCCTGGTAGTTCTTCGCCGCCAGCATTTTATCCAGCAGATCTTTTGGCAGCGGTTCACCGGTCTCATAGTGACCAGAGATAAATGCCAGGGCTTCCGGTTCCCAGCACCAGTTTTCCATAAACTGGCTTGGCAGTTCGACGGCATCCCACGGCACACCGCTGATACCGGATACTCCCGGCGTTTCAATACGGGTCAGCATATGATGCAGGCCGTGACCAAACTCATGGAACAGGGTGGTGACTTCATTGTGGGTAAACAGCGCAGGCTTGCCGCTGACCGGACGGTTGAAGTTACAGGTCAGGTAGGCAACCGGTTTCTGCAGGGTACCGTCGGCGCGACGCATCTGGCCCACGCAGTCATCCATCCATGCCCCGCCGCGCTTGTTATCACGCGCGTACAGGTCGAGATAGAAGCTGCCGCGCAGCTCGCCGCTGTCGTCGAACAGGTCAAAGAAGCGCACGTCAGGGTGGTAAACATCCACGTCGTGACGTTCGCTGGCCGTAATGCCATAGATGCGTTTTACCACTTCAAACAGGCCGTCCAGTGCCCGCTGGGCCGGGAAGTAGGGGCGCAGCTGTTCGTCGCTGATGGTGTAGAGGTGCTGTTTCTGCTTTTCACCGTAATAGGTCATATCCCATGGCTGCAGGTCATCCACACCGAACGTTTTTTGAGCAAAAGCACGCAGCTGGGCCACTTCCTGCTCGGCCTGCGGGCGGGCGCGCCTGGCGAGGTCGGTCAGGAAGTCCGTCACCTGGGCCGGATTCTCCGCCATTTTGGTCGCCAGCGATTTCTCCGCGTAAGAGTTAAAGCCCAGCAGCTGTGCCAGCTCGTGGCGCAGCGCCAGTTCTTCCGCCATCACCTCACTGTTATCCCACTGCCCGGCGTTCGGGCCCTGATCGGAGGCGCGGGTAGAGTAAGCGCGGTAAAGCTCTTCGCGCAGGGCCTGGTTGTCGCAGTACATCATCACCGGCAGATAACTTGGAATATCCAGCGTCAGCAGCCAGCCTTCCTGCTCACGGGCTTCGGCCTGGGCTTTGGCGGCAGCCAGGGCGCTCTCCGGCATCCCGGACAGTTCGCTTTCATCAGTGACCAGCTTGCTCCAGCCCATCGTGGCATCAAGCACATTGTTGCTGTAGGTCGACCCCAGCTCTGACAGGCGCGCAGAAATCTCGCCATAGCGCTGCTGCTTCTCTTTCGACAGGCCAATCCCGGACAGCTCAAAATCGCGCAACGCGTTATCAACCGCTTTTTTCTGTGCGAGATCTAAGGCGGCAAAGTGCTCACCCTCTTTCAGGTTGCGATAAGCCTGGTAAAGCCCCTCATGCTGTCCCACCCAGGTGCTGTACTCGGACAGCAGCGGCAGCGTCTGCTCATAGGCCTGACGCAGCTCCGGGCTGTTTTTCACCGCATTAAGATGGCTGACCGGTGAAAACAGACGGCTTAACCGGTCGTCCACTTCCGCCAGCGGCTGTACCAGATTATCCCAGCGGTACGGCGCCCCCTGTGCCACCGCCTTTTCGACCGCCGTGCGGCAGTCAGCCAGCGCCTGAGTGACCGCAGGAACCACGTGTTCAGGCTGAATGGCGGAGAAAGGGGGAAGCGTGAAATCGGAGAGTAACGGATTGGTCATAGCGCAGTCCTTTAATCGTTGGTATGGGGCGCACAGATGCGCGCAATCTTTTTAAGATGGGGTTAAGTGGTGTGAAAATCAATGCCCCACACCCTCGCGAGGGCATTCCCGGCGCGCAACGCCCGCTTTTTCACCGCACTTTACGCATTGCCACACTGGGGTGCGCGTTGCATACTCCTTCCCGCTTAAATACATCGTATTACTCCGTTACAAACAGGGAGTTTTTTTATGTGGTATACGCTGGCGGCCTCGTTGCTGTTTTTACCTTTTTACCTTCGCAGCTCGCTTATCCTGCTCGCTATTGCACTGGGGCTGGCGGTCTTTGATCAGACGCTGCTCCCGCCGGGAATGGTGGCGCTGGCGATTATCGGCGCGGTCGCCCTCTACTGCGGTTATCAGAAACAGCCTAATGCGTTTTCCCTGCCCGGCGAAATCGTGCTGGTGGTAAGTGCAATTGCCCTGATGCTGCATATGATCCCGGGCTTTAATAATCTGATTATTGTTTCCGGCGAGCGCGTCGGGCCACAGAGCGTGCCTTTTACCTTTTATTACAACATTGATAAAGCGCTTATCCCGTTTCTGCTGCTGGCCTGTCTGCCCACCCTGCTGAAGCGTCCGGCAAAGCCACCAGCTAACGCGCTGTGGTGGCTGGTGTTGATGATGTCGCTGCCGCTGCTGTTATTACTGGCCACGGTGGCCGGTGGTTTAAGAGTCGAACCCCACCTGCCGGACTGGCTGGGTGCCTTTATGCTGGCCAACCTGTTCTTTGTCAGCCTGGCGGAAGAGGCACTGTTTCGCGGCTATATCCAACAGCGTCTGAGCCAGCTGTTGGGAGATAAACGGGCGCTGTTCATTGCAGCCCTGCTGTTTGGCTTTGCCCATTTTTCCGGCGGCCTGTTGTTGGTGCTGTTTGCCACGCTCGCCGGGCTGATTTACGGCCTGGCCTGGCTGTGGAGCGGCCGGCTATGGGTCTCTACGCTGGTGCATTTTGCCTTTAATATGCTGCACCTGCTGTTCTTTACCTATCCGATGTGGCAGCGAATCCCGACCTGAACGCGCTTTTTTAAGCCGTTTTCGCTATAATATCCCCAACCTGTGCCGCCCGACGGCGGCACGCTCGCATTTACCATCCGGATTATCCCAATACATGCTCAGTTATCGCCACAGCTTCCATGCCGGCAACCATGCCGACGTTCTCAAACATACCGTGCAGAGCCTGATTATCAGCGCGTTAAATGAGAAGGAAAAACCCTACCTCTACCTTGATACCCATGCGGGCGCAGGGCGTTACCTGTTAAGCGGTGAACATGCGGAGCGCACCGGAGAGTACCTGGAAGGCATTGCGCGTATCTGGCAGCAGGATGATTTACCAGAAGAACTGGCCCCGTATATCAGCGTAGTGAAGAACTACAACCCCGGCGGCAAACTGCGTTACTACCCGGGTTCGCCACTGATTGCCCGCCACCTGCTGCGTGAGTATGACCAGCTCCAGCTGACCGAACTGCACTCCAGCGACTTTCCGATGCTGCGCAGCGAATTTCAGAAAGACGATCGCGCACGCCTGGCCCGTGCCGACGGCTATCAGCAGTTAAAGTCCAAGCTGCCGCCGCTGTCACGCCGGGGTCTGATCCTGATCGACCCGCCGTACGAGATGAAAAGTGATTATCAGGCCGTGGTGCAGGGTATTCAGGAAGGGTATAAACGCTTTGGTACCGGCGTGTTTGCGCTGTGGTATCCGGTGGTGCTGCGTCAGCAGATCAAGCGCATGTTCAACGAACTGCAGGCCACCGGCATCCGCCGTATCCTGCAGATTGAGCTGGGTGTGCGCCCGGACAGCGACCGCTTTGGCATGACCGCCTCGGGGATGATTGTGATTAACCCGCCGTGGAAGCTGGAGCAGCAGATGAAAAACGTGCTGCCGTGGCTGGAAAAAGTGCTGGTGCCGTCCGGTACCGGTTACTCCAAAGTCAGCTGGATTGTGCCGGAATAAATCGCGCGCAGGGGCGGCCGCAAAAACGGCCCCCCGCTACAGCGTAAAGACCGCAAAATCGTGCGCCATCTCGGTGTGCGGAAACACCGCCCGACACTCCTCCAGCAGTCGTTCACAGTCAGCCCGCAGATAACGCGTACTGATGTGCGTCACGATCAGACGTTTTGCTCCGCTTTCCAGCGCCACTCTGGCGGCCTGGGCGGTAGTAGAATGCCCGCGGCTGTTGGCTTTCTCTTCCATCGCCACTTCCAGCGTCGCCTCGTGCACCATCAGATCCACTCCCGCTGCCAGCTCGTTCGCCGCCGCCGTCGGTGCGGTGTCGCCAAAAATCGCCAGGCTGCGGCCTTTGATTTTCTCTCCGACGTAATCCCAGCCGTTGATCGTCCTGCCATCAGGCAGCGTTACGCTGCGCCCGTGCTTCAGGTCGTAAAACCAGGGCCCGGCTGGCACCCCGTCGGCAGCCAGCTTCGCCGCATCCAGCGCGCCAGGTTTATCATGTTCATCAATGCGATAGCCGTAACACTCCACCGGATGCGTCATCGGCCAGGCCGTCACGCGGAAGTGCTCATCACAACACACCTCACCGGCCCGGACTTCCACAATGTCCAGCGGAAAGGTCAGCCACGAGCCACTCAGCGCGATCGCCGTATCGACAAAGGTTTTCAGCCCGACCGGGCCGTAAATCGTCATAGGATCGGTCGAGCCGTTCATCGATCGGCTGGTGAGCAGCCCCGGCAGGCCAAAAATATGGTCACCGTGCAGGTGGGTAATGAAGATCTTCTCGATCTTACCCGGCTTGATTGGGGTGCGCAGGATCTGATGCTGCGTCGCTTCCCCGCAGTCAAACAGCCAGGTCGCATTGCGCACGCCCTGCAGATCCAGCGCGATGCTGGTGACATTGCGCTCGCGGCCGGGGGTGCCGGCCCCGGTGCCTAAAAACTGCAGTTGCATAATCCACTGACTCCTTCCGTTATTGTCCGGGTGATCCACCCGACTTGATGCTGTCCCAGTCTAACGCAAAACGCGCCAGATATTTACGCAGCCGGTCGGCATCGTTGGGCTGTTTCTTCTGTTGACGGGAAACGGCAAACAGCGTGCGCCCGGCCTCCGACAGCGAAGAGGACCCACGGCACACTCTCAGCACCGTCTCCAGCTGGCTGTGGTCAAACAGATCCAGCGTTTCCGGTAATGCCAGTGTGGTTTCCCCCTGCCAGCCTGCGCGCAGGCGCGCAATCTCTTCTTCCACCTGGGCCAGTTCAATGCGGCCGTTATCGGCGAGGGTCGCCATTCGGGTGACAGACGCACTCAGCTCACGAAAATTACCGCGCCACAGGGCAGCCGGTGCGCAGGCAAACTGCAGATAGCGCTGACGGGCCTGCGGCTCAAAACGCACCTGCGACTGCGCATCACTGGCAAAACGCAGCAGTTCGAAGTCCAGATTAGGTTCAATATCTTCGCGCCGCGCTGCCAGCCCCGGCAGGGTAAAGCTCCACATATTAATGCGCGCATACAGATCCTCACGAAAGCGTCCTTCAGCCACCCACTGCCGCATATCGCGATGGGTGCCGGCGATGAGCTGGAAATCGCTGCTCACCTCTTTATCTGCGCCGAAAGGCAGAAAGCGCTTTTCCTCAATCGCTTTCAGCAGCATGGCCTGCTCATCCAGTCCCAGCTCGGCAATCTCGTCAAGGAATAACATGCCGCCGTCCGCTTCCCGCAGCAGGCCGTTACGCGGCTGCAACGCGCCGGTGAACGCCCCTTTAACATGACCAAACAGCGTAGACATGGCGTTATCCCCGCGCAGCGTGGCGCAGTTGACCGCGACCAGCCTGCCGCTGACCCGGTGACGCGACTGCCGCAGCTGATAAATGCGTTCCGCCAGAAAGGATTTTCCCGCCCCTGTCGGGCCGGTCAGCAGCAGCGGCGCGTCGGACCGCAGCGCCACCCGCTCAATCTGGTCGATAAGATTATTGAACGTCGCATTACGGGTGGAAATGCCCCCCTTCAGCAGTGATACCGACTCCTGACGTTCCCGCATAAAACGGCTGGTGAGGGTGGCATAACGGCTGAGGTCGAGATCGATCAGGGTATATACCCCTTCCGTTCTGGCACTCTCCTGTTCCCGCGGAGCGGGGGCCGTTTGCAGCAGCCTGGCGGGCAGATAGCGCGCCTCGGTCAGCAGGAACCAGCAGATCTGCACCACGTGGGTACCGGTGGTGATATGCACCAGATACTCTTCATTCTCCGTATCAAAGGGATAGTGGCGGGCAAAATCGAGCAGGACGGTATACACCTCCTCAAAATCCCACGGATCATTCAGCGTGATCGGATTCAGCCGCACTTCGGTATCCGGCGAGATCAGCACCACATCTTCCGACATCTGCTGCGCCATCGTCTGGCGGTCAGGCTGATGCAGCAGATCCAGGCGGTCAACGGGCAGGTCAGGCTGCATACACAGCCCCAGCGTAGGCCGCCATTTATTCCAGCGGTTCTCCCGTTTACCACGTTTATCGAGGGTGGTTCCCAGCATCCCTATCACTACTCTGCGCTTCATGCCTTATCCCTTTATCGCAATGTTTATCCCACAGGATAAATTCACCCTGCTATGTGCAGCAAGACCTTTCTTTTGCCATAAAATAAAAACGTTAAATATCATTTAATTAAAAATAATTTCAGCGCTTTTACTTTCCTGGCACGCTTCTGGCAATAGTTATCCCGTCGACAGGCTGAATGATGCCCGGGTTATGAACCCAGCCGGCGCACCGGGAACGGATGACCGTTTTCCCGCAGGCGTTCCGTCAGCACGAAGACATTTTGCGAAGGCACAGGGCCAGAACGGGTTCGACTCCCGGTTTCGCACCTCTCTCCAAAGAGCCTGATAGCAGTACCCTGGCTGTGCAGTCAGCAGCCCACCCGGAGCACCGGCTGATGCGTCGGGTCTGGGGCATCATCGTCGCGCCGCCGCTGTACCGGGTGCCGCTCAGATGCTCCCCCAGGCTTCACGCTGACGCCCGTGCTCCGTGGTGCACCTTAAATGAAGGAGAAAAGATGTTCAGACATATCACCATACGGAAAGGTCAAATCGCGTTGCTGTCAAAGAACGACGAATACCAACATATTTTGCCGGCCGGGGAGCACCGACTCCGCGACTGGCGACGCCAGCTCAAAGTCGCGACCTTTGAGCTTCAACAGCCGCTGGACAGCGTGCTGGCCGACTACCTGCAGCAGTATCATCCCGAGTGGGTGAGCACGTTCTGCCAGACGGTCGCCGTGCCAGAAACCCACGTCGGGCTGCACTATAAAAACGACCAGCTGGTGGAGATCCTGCCGCCAGGTACGCGCCGCCTGTGGTGGCTGAACGGCGGCCCGCAGCGCGTCGAATTACTGTCGACCGATACGGTAGCAATCCCGGCGGCCCTCGTCGCCAGTCTGATGCAGCCCCAGCTCCGTCAGCACGTGGTCACCGGCAATGCTGGCGTCCTGCTGGTGCAGGTGCCGGCCTGGCATGTGGGTATCCTGAAGGTCGACGGCATGCCGCAGGCACTGTTGTCGCCTGGCGCCAGCGGCTACTGGCGCTTTAACCATCAGGTCGACGTGGAGGTGGTGGATACCCGCGTACAGGCGCTGGAAGTCAGCGGCCAGGAGATCCTGACGCGTGATAAAGTCAGCCTGCGCATCAACCTGGCGGCTAACTGGCGGTACAGCGATGTGATGAGCGCGTATGCGCAGCTGACCAAACCGCTGGAATACCTCTACCGTGAGCTGCAGTTTGCGCTGCGTGAGGCCGTGGGCACGCGCAGCCTGGATGAACTGCTGGAAAACAAGCAGGCGATCGATGAGCTGGTGAGCACGCAGATCCGGCAGAATGTCGCGGCGTACGGCATGGAAGTGGCCTCCCTCGGGGTGAAAGACATCATCCTGCCGGGTGAGATGAAGACCATACTGACCCGCCTGGTGGAGGCGGAAAAGTCTGCCCAGGCTAACGTGATCCGCCGGCGTGAAGAGACGGCCGCCACCCGATCGCTGCTGAACACGGCCAAAGTGATGGAAAACAACCCGGTCGCACTGCGCCTGAAAGAGCTGGAAACCCTGGAAAGGGTGGCAGAACGCATTGATAAGATTTCCGTTTTCGGCGGCCTGGATCAGGTGCTGAACGGACTGGTACAGATAAAAGGACAGTGACCATGAGCATGCAACAGCTGACCGCGCCAGGCGCGGCCGTCATAAAAATGTGGACCGAAGGCGTGCCGGTGGACGTGAAAGCCCAGCAGCAACTGCTGAATACGGCACGGATGCCGTTTATCTATAAACATCTGGCGGTGATGCCGGATGTGCACGTTGGCAAAGGTTCGACCATCGGCAGCGTCATCCCGACGAAAGGGGCGATTATCCCGGCGGCAGTGGGCGTGGATATTGGCTGCGGCATGATCGCGGTGCGCACCTCGCTGCTGGCCAGCGATCTGCCGGATAACCTGCTGGGTATCCGCACAGCGATTGAACGCGCGGTGCCACACGGCCGCAGTACGGGCCGCGCCCGTCACGATCGGGGGGCGTGGCAGTCGCCGCCGCAGGCGGTAGACTGCCACTGGCAGGTGCTGGCAGCGGGGTTTAAACGCATTACCGACAAATACCCGGCGCTGCTGAAAACCAACCACTATCACCACCTCGGCACGCTGGGCACCGGTAACCACTTTATTGAGCTGTGTCTGGATGAAGCCCAGCGGGTGTGGGTGATGCTGCACAGTGGTTCCCGTGGGGTCGGCAATGCCATCGGCAACCTGTTTATTACCCTCGCCCGTGAGGACATGCGCCAGCACATCGCCAATCTGCCGGATCGCGATCTGGCCTATTTCAGCGAAGGCAGCCAGCACTTTGCCGACTACCTGGAGGCGGTGGAATGGGCGCAGGAATTTGCGCGGCATAACCGCCAGGTGATGATGCAACAGACACTGACGGCACTGGCTCAGGCCCTGCCGAAGGCGTTTATCGCTGAAGAGCAGGCGGTTAACTGCCACCACAACTATGTGCAGCGTGAACAGCACTTTGGTGAAGAGGTGCTGATCACCCGCAAAGGCGCGGTGTCGGCACGGAAAGGCGAAATGGGGATTATTCCCGGCTCAATGGGTGCCAAAAGCTTTATCGTGCGCGGACTGGGCAATGAAGAGAGTTTCTGTTCGTGCAGCCACGGTGCCGGGCGGGTGATGAGCCGTACCGAAGCCAAAAGCCGCTTCACGATCGCCGACCAGCAGCGCGCCACGGCACACGTGGAGTGCCGCAAAGACAGCAACGTCATCGATGAAATCCCGATGGCTTATAAAGATATTGATGCGGTGATGGCTGCCCAGGCGTCACTGGTGGAAATAGTGCATACGCTGCGTCAGGTGGTGTGTGTAAAAGGATAAGGAACAGGAAATGAGAACGGAAGAAGCCGTCAGCCCGGCCATGCGGGAACGGGTGCTGGCGGCATTAAACGCGATTGAAGCCCGCCACAATGTGCGCGTGCTGTATGCCTGCGAATCCGGCAGCCGGGGCTGGGGATTTGCCTCCCCCGACAGTGACTACGATGTGCGCTTTATCTATGTGCATCAACCCGAGTGGTATCTGCGCGTCGAGCCACCGCGCGATGTGATCGAACTGCCGATCGACAGTGAGCTGGACGTCTGCGGCTGGGAGCTGCGTAAAACGCTGGGGCTGCTGAAAGCGGCCAACCCGACGCTGATGGAGTGGCTGGATTCGCCGCTGGTCTACCGCCAGCACCCGGATACGGTGCAGGCATTACGCAGTCTGGTGCCGGACTTCTTCAGCGATCTGCGGGCGCGCTATCACTACCTGTCGATGGCGAAGAAGAATTTTCGTGGCTATTTACAGGGCGAACAGGTACGGCTGAAAAAGTATTTCTACGTGCTGCGTCCGCTGCTGGCAGTGCTGTGGATTGAAGCCGGGAGAGGCGCTCCGCCGATGCGTTTTGACCGGCTGATGGCAGAAACAGTCAGCGATCCGCTGCTGCGGGCGGAGATTGACGCTCTGCTGGTGAGTAAGCGCCAGGCGGGCGAAGCGGAGATCGGCCCGCGCCGCGAGCACATCCATGCCTTTATTGAACATCAGCTTGCCCGGCAGGATCGCCCGCCGCTATCCGATGCGCCGCGCCGCGATGCCAGCGCCCTGAACCGCCTGCTGATGCAGACCGTGCTGACACCGTAATACCATAAGGCACAGGGTTCGCTCTGTGCCTTCCCCTATCACAATCATAGACGCAACCTTTGCGGCTTTTCCCCTTGTGGCGTTACACTCTACGCCAGCTGATTTAACTCAATCAGGGTCTGTCCAGACCGGCGTCATCGTTGCAGCCAGTTTGGACAGACTCTCACTTAAACGGAAGACTCGATGACCAGACATTATGACTACCTTGCTATCGGCGGCGGCAGCGGCGGAATCGCCTCCATTAACCGTGCAGCCATGCACGGACAGAAATGTGCGCTGATCGAAGCGAAAGAACTGGGCGGCACCTGCGTTAACGTTGGTTGCGTGCCGAAGAAAGTGATGTGGCATGCGGCCCAGATTGCTGAAGCGATCCATAACTACGGCCCGGATTACGGCTTCGATACCACCGTTAACCAGTTCAACTGGGACGTGCTGCTGAAAAACCGCAGCGCCTATATCGACCGTATTCACACCTCTTACGACAACGTGCTGGGCAAGAATAACGTTGACGTGATCAAAGGTTATGCCCGTTTCGTTGACGCACACACCGTGGAAGTTAACGGCGAGAAGATCACTGCCGACCATATTCTGATTGCTACCGGCGGTCGCCCAACCCAGCCGACCATTCCGGGTGCGGAGCATGGTATTAACTCCGATGGCTTCTTTGAACTGCAGGCCCTGCCAAAACGTACGGCGGTCGTCGGTGCCGGTTATATTGCCGTGGAGATTGCCGGCGTACTGAATGCGCTGGGTTCTGAAACCCACCTTTACGTGCGTAAACATGCCCCGCTGCGCAGCTTCGATCCGCTGATCGTCGACACGCTGGTGGAAGTGATGAACACCGAAGGCCCGACGCTGCACACCGAATCGATCCCGAAAGCGGTAGTGAAAAATGCCGATGGCAGCCTGACCTTACAGCTGGAAAACGGCAAAGAGCAGACGGTAGACTGCCTGGTGTGGGCAATTGGCCGTGAGCCGATGACCGACAACCTGAACCTGGACGTGACCGGCGTTAAACTGAATGAAAAGGGCTACATCAGCGTCGATAAATACCAGAACACCAACGTTAAAGGTATTTACGCCGTCGGTGATAACACCGGCGCCGTTGAGCTGACCCCGGTGGCTGTCGCCGCAGGCCGTCGCCTGTCCGAGCGCCTGTTTAACAACAAACCGGACGAGCATCTGGATTACAGCAACGTCCCCACCGTGGTCTTCAGCCATCCGCCGATCGGTACGGTAGGCCTGAGCGAGCCGGAAGCGCGTGAGAAGTTTGGTGATGACCAGGTGAAAGTCTACAAATCGTCATTCACCGCCATGTACACCGCCGTCACACAGCATCGCCAGCCGTGCCGCATGAAGCTGGTGTGCGTGGGTGCCGATGAGAAAATCGTCGGGATCCACGGTATCGGCTACGGCATGGACGAGATGCTGCAGGGCTTCGCCGTGGCGCTGAAAATGGGCGCGACCAAGAAAGACTTCGACAATACCGTGGCGATTCACCCGACCGGCTCAGAAGAGTTTGTCACCATGCGTTAACGGCATTTTATAACAGAGAATCAGTGTAAGCCGGTTCTCTGTCACTTTTCTATTCTGAAAAAATAATTTACATTGCACTCTAACACTCAAATAAATTATATTCATAAAAGGACTAATATTTATAAACCATCCAATAAATATATTTAAAGAGAACGCTGAGCACCATGAACAAAAATTCAAAGCCAAGAAATGGGATTTTTTTCACTCTATCAGGAGCATCTTGATATCCATGAATAAAGATCTTTTCTTAATTCAATATAAAATGGATACATCCCAACCCGATTTCGATGAAATTCATTATCTCATCATGGCTCTTGAAGACAGAAGATTTATGTCACATAGAGGCGTTGATTATAAGTCAATAATAAGAGAGTTTTTTAAAAAAATTCGAGGAAAAAAACATGGAGGTGCGAGCACTATTGATATGCAGATGGTTAGAACTATAACCAATTACAAAGAAATAACATTAAAGAGAAAAACATATGAAATTATTCTAGCATTTTCAGTAAATTTCAAATACTCCAAAAAACAAATAATTAATTGTTATTTGCAAAATGCATATTTTGGGTATGATTTAATAGGATTGGAGTCAGCTTGTCATAAGGTATACGGAAAAAAATCTTCTGATCTTAACCTACACGAAAAAGCAAGAATAGCGGCTATGCTTTTGAGACCAAGACCAAAAAAACCAAGCGAAAAATGGGAGTTAGCGGTTAAATCTAGAGCGGCTTATGCGCAATCGGTGAGGATGCGGATGGAAAATAGCAATTAATAAAGTTAGCGTACTCGCATACTGAAGGTTATTAGCTTCCATAGGGACACCATCAGCATTAGCAATATTTTCTAAATATTCATCTAGCTTAGAAGATATTGACGCACTAATTTCATTGGCGCTCACAACTAATTCATGAATTAAATAAAAAGCATTGTTAACATCACTTATACAATCCCCCTCTTTGTTATCAATACAACTACTTATGAATGAATGTATATTTTTAAAACGATCATGAACCAACTTCTCGATTCGATTTGCTGTTCCAAAAAGTTTGTAATTATTCAACTCTATAAAAATAAAATTTATACTTTTATTCCATTCGGAAACTGAATTTCTATAATCATCCCTCTCTTTATCAGTGATTCTACATTCACTAATCGATGTTAGCAAAGAAGTTGCCCGGTATAACCTATCACTTGATAACTTCTCGAATAGCACCCTAACTTCTTTTAATTCAGTGGCTTTTTTTTCATATACCTTGAAGTATATTTATATTTGTGCATTTCTCTTTTGAAATAAAAATGATATATAAACCCCAACACCTCCAGTAAGTAGAAAAGTCAATATTATCTTTGCTAAATCGCTCATAAAAACCTCAAATTTTTTTTAATTCTCACATGCTGTTTAATTGTAAAAAATCAACTAAGAGTTTTATAAACCCAACATTTTACTCCATCTTTTTTATCATAAACATTTTACTTTATGAAGCTGAAAAAAACACACACCAACACTTAAGCTTGCCATTGCCATTGCCATTGCCAGATATTATCTTTCAACAGCCCCTCCGACCGAATGATCATAGAGGCAACTGGTAGACTAGTCTTAAAAGTTGATACTCTGAAATCATCAGCTGCGGCTGGCGCAGCCGCACTGAGACATTTCGCCGTGCTCTTCCCGGCTCAGATGGGAATGGCGGATTTTCAATTCACCGGTGCGCCATGCGCCCTGTTCATCCGCCCGGTTATCCAGCAGGCGGTTCAGCGCTTCAGCAATTTGCAGATCGCCACGCTGTGCCCAGGTGGTCAGGCTCCACATCGACGAACGGGCTTCGCCCACGTCGTCAAATCCCACCACGCCGATATGTGCCCCCTCGCCAAAATCACGGATCGCCTGCATGGCACCAAAGGCCAGCACGTCATTTTCGCAGAACAGCCCGTCAATACGCTCAGAGGCCCAGGTGGTTTTCAGGTAGGTCATCATCGCTTCATATGCCTTCTCCCGGTCAGACTGCCCAGCCACCAGCACGCTGTTCAGCGTTTTACCCGCGCCCTGCAGGCTGGCCGCGTAGCCCTCCATCCGCCGCAGCGGTGACGGGGATGCCGGCCCTTTCAGAAAGCCGAAACGCTGATAGCCCTGCGACAACAGCAGGTGGCCAATCTGCTCTCCGGCCGCATAATCATCCACGCCGATCGCCGCTTCCCCTTCTCTTGCCGCACTGTGGCAGACATGGATGGCAGGAAGCGGATATCGCGCTGTCATCGCGGCAAGCTGTTCCGCGCTGAGGTGATGGGCAAGAAACAGCAGCGCATCGACCGGTAACGGCCTGCCCGTACGTAAAACCGCCTGACAGCTGGCATCGTCACCGACATTTAACAGCAGCGTACCGGCTCCACGCAGGTTAAGCTGGCGCGTCACCTCATTCAACAGCGTCAGGGTATACGGATTGCTGAATTCGCCGGCAACAACGCCAATAATCGGTTGCCTGTCCGGCGGCGTCGTGGCGGTGAGAGGCTGCGTCGGATTTTCTGACAGAAATGTATTCATCATGAGGTAAGCTGTGGCGCTCCGGTGGCGGAAACTGGGGTGGACAGAATAGAGGAATACCGCACTCGTCAAAAGAACGGTGCCGCAGATATGTGATTTCGCACGCCTTTAGCGGGGAGCAGCCTCCCTGCATTGATCAATTTTCACCGGCTCAGGCAGCGTGCCGCGCCGGACTAAGGGACCCCATGAAATTAATTTCGTTTTCTGCGCTGGTACTGTCCAGTCTGTTCGCCTGCGGTGCGGCCTCACAGGCCAAAACGTTAGAGCAATTCAACCACGGGCCTACCGCCTATGGCAGCATGGGCGACCTCGCGACAGAACCGCATTTAGTGGCAGAGTTTAAAGACAAAAAGTTCGTTTGCCGCAGCGGGGAAGCCGCCACGCCGCAGGAGAGCCCGGCGGCAGCGGCCGCTTTTCGCCAGCTGGTTGACTATGCGGCGATTGGCGATGCGAAAGACAATTTCTGGCTGGATGCCGGGAACAGGAAAAAGCGTGAAGACCTGCTGGCGACCGCCGTCAAAGCCGGAAGCTGGAAAGCCGCGTATCTGGACAGCCTGTGGACGCTGCGTTACCCGGCCAGCCCGGAAGCCACGACGCAGGCGAATGCCACCCTGCAAAAACTGATTGAGCAGGACGTCCCGATCGTCACCTACACGTATGCCTCCTCACTTTACGGCCGTGACTACAAGACGATGTACCGCCTGCTGTCGACCGCCGTCGATCGCGGCAGCCCACAGGCGATGACGCTGATCGGAGGAACCCTTGTTCCCCAGGCCAGGGCGATGCATCCGCTGGCGAAATCCCTGCTGGAATGTGCCGTTAGGCAGGGGTACGCCCCGGCGTATGCCAGCCTCGGCAAACTGGCCTGGATGGAGGGGCATCGTTTAGACGCTTACCGCCTGTGGGCAAAAGGGATAAACCTGGGATGTGATGCCTGCAGCGAACCCCTTGAGTCGCTGGCCCGCGTGCGTGCCGGCTATCGCCCCACGGATCCGATGCTGAATCTGATGCCGGAGCTGGCGGCGATTAATGCCTTTTACGACAGCAACTTTTTCTATTCATTAAGCGGGTTGCGCGACTTTGAACGCCCGCTGCCGGAAAAACTGACCTTTCACATCAACGATAAAGAGCTGTTAGCGCTGCTGAAAGCAGAACAGGGCTGATGGCCGTTCCGGGAGAGTTAACGATGAAATCGTTACTGCTTTGTCTCATCGCACTACTTTCAGGCTGTGATAACGCCAGTGCGCCAGTGACCCGCACCGTTAAGGTGTGGCTGGGCGATGCCACAGACGACATGCAGTCCGCGCTGGGCGACGACCTGACCCGCGACTGTGACGACACGATGTGCTGGTATAATTTCACCAAGCCCTCGCAAAGCGGCAATACGCTTAATCTGATCCTCGGCGGCGATCGCCCTTTCACTATCGACGGGGTGTTCTCTTTCACCGCCCCGGTCTACAAAGAGAACCACAACCGTTTTGATGAGATTAACCTCTACCCCCTCGGCCTGCCGGAAGACAGCCTGCTGGCGGAGAGTCGCACGTGGTTCTATCAACTGGTTGGCCGCCTTCAGGCCGCCGGATGGCAGCGTTTTATTATGCAGGATGAACCGCGGCTGCCGGGGTCCGAAGTGGCGAACGCCGCGCGGATTGAACAGGTGATGACCACATCCAGCCTCACAACGCCGTTTAACGATCCGTCATGGCCTGTTAATAACGCACAGTGGCGGGCGCTGCCCTTTTTAGCGGACTGGTATTTTTATCGCGGTAATGAATACCTGACCCTGCGGGTACAGCGTCAGAACAGCGACACCGCCCCTGAGGAACGCGGCACTTACCTGTACACGCTGGTGTTCCGCAGTGAGCAGCAGACGTATCAGGACTATTTTCCGTATGAGGATCGTCACCGCTGGAAAACGCTGTTACCTGCGCTGTTGAAAACCATGGCGAAAGCGCGGGCAGAACAGGAAGAGAAGCTGCGGGCAGCGGGTATTAAGATTGATGAAAACTATCACGACCCGGCGATCGCTGCGCTGAAGGTGCCATAGCGCGGCGTGAAGCGCACCTATCCGCGAAGGATCCCCCTTTCCGGCTTTTCTTCCGCATACGGATAAACCTGGCTGGTGAGGATTGAAAAACCGGCTGTTGACGGGCCGTTGCACGTCAGGAAAGTCCGTAAATGGCTGAAGGTAAATATAAAGTCAGCCAAAAAGGGGAGGACGGGGGCGTGCCAGGCACTCTAAGTGGCATGCCTGGTCTGCGCGCGAAAAAGCTGAAAGGCCGCCTGCCGCCTGCGCGACCTTTCTGTTATGGAATAGTGTGGGTTCTGTGCAGTGCGGGGAAGGCTATTTCCCCTGCCTGTCGGCCATCTTCACAGCCCCGCATCACCGGGCCGTTTCCGGCCCGTCAGACGGCATCCTGGTAAATAAATGAAACCTGGAACGCGTACATGTTTACATCAATCGGGTTGGTGAAATAAGGCTGTAAAAGCGGAACCCAGCCATTCTCCACGTCCATACAGCCGTTATTGATATTATCCTCAAGAGGCACACCAAGGCTTTCAATAACAGCGGCGTCGTCACCGAAGTCTTTCGAATATTCCTCACCCACCAACTTGTCGGTATTTTTATCAAACCATTCCAATATTACTTTCAGTCCCATACTTCCTCCGTTAAAGATACTTTTTAATATTTCTGTTTACAGGGCCACTAATCTGTTTCCCGGTGGCTGGATCAAAGACCCCGATATGCTGACCGTCGCTGGCACGATAGCCCTCGAGCTCACCCTTCCTGGAATCCCATTCATATACCCTTCTTCCTTTATCACCCAGCCACCGCGCCCGTTTTCCTGCTCTACCCTGTTTAGGGGTGCTTGCCGGTGCTTCCTCAATTTTACCGAGCCCTTTTATATCAGATGTTTCGGGGTCCTGATGATAATTCTGCCCGTATTCTTTCACACCTTTACGTGGTTTTTTTCTCATCTGCTAATTTTACTTCAGCGTCTTTCTTCTTTTTTTCTTTAACCTTGCGGGATTCAAGGGCGATAGCAAGTTTCTTCTCGTTAACGGCCAGGGTTTCTTTCGAACGTTTATAGCTTATAAATACCTGTTCCCTGAGTCCAGGTACACTGGTAGATAGCTGTGATGCTTTTCTGTCATTTTCGACGGACTGGATAAGTTTAGCTATTTCAGACTGAAGTACGCCAATACCCTGGTCGGCCTGCTGCAGCTCCTTCATGGCAGTGTCGTAGTAGCTGGTGAAGACAGCACGCTTGCAGCCGGTAACGTCTTCATCGCAAGGCTGTTAACGTTGATACCTGCCTTAGCAAGTACCCAGAGGCGAAGGCGCGAGCAGACCAAATACGCCAGCCGTTCGCGCTGCGTAGGGAGCAACGGCCAGGGCCTTATCCAGAGCTGCTATTGCATCGGTGATTTCACCGGCGATGGCTGCCGTATCAAACAACGTGATCCCCCATACGCCATTAACGGGTACAGCGATGGCCGGCATCCCGAACACGCTGAGGGTTTTCCCGTCAGAGGATGAAGCATTCCCGCCACTGCCATTCTGGCCACCGTTGTTTCCATTGCCACCGACAGGACGTCCCGATGGGGGTAATATATTTTCACTATGTTGTCTATAAACGATATTCAGCGCTATGCTGATAGGGATGTTTTCATTCAAATAAAGAAACCACGCCCAAAAAGGCTTTTATCAAAAACACTTACCAGGGAGTAACTGATGGATGTTCCTGATAAAAAAATAACAAATAGACGGCTTAGTGCAGTTAATATTTCAGATACCAGCTACTGCAATTATGTATTTGAAGGCATCCAGATTGACATGGCTAACTTTCGCGACTGCGAGTTTGAAAAGTGTAGATTCATAAACTGCTCACTTAAAAATTTGCATTTTTATTTTTGTAAAATCATTGATTGTGAATTCGAAAGTTGTTTATTGCAGGGCATTAATGCATCTGGCATTATGTTCCCTTGTACATTTTCTCTGGAAAACTGTGATCTCAGGTTCATTGACTTTATCGGGTTGCGATTACAGAAATCGAAATTCCTCTCGACTAAATTCAAAGATTGTTTATTTGAGGAAGCAGACCTTCGTAAGTCTGATTTCACCGGATCGGAGTTCACTAACACCGAGTTCAGGTTCTCTGACTTATCTCACTGCGATTTTTCCATGACAGATGGGCTGGATATCAATCACGATATTAATAAGATTTCTTCTGTAAAAATCCCGCAAGAGGCTGGTTTAAAAATTCTCAACAGGATGGGGGTCGTTATTTCATCATAACCGATGAGAGCCTGGTATATCTCACTGGCAGCTCGAACTGTCCAGTCACTGTCACCAGACCAAAAGCATAACCGAAACATCTGTTCAGATTATCCGGGGTGACTCGTATCCGGCGTGTTAGTTTATTCTTTAATCAACCCAGAAGACTTACTGGAAGTGAGGCTTTTCTTAAATAAACCGGTATTAGATAAAAGCGCCTCTCGCCGCTGAGTTCCTCAGGCCATCCGCACACTTTCTGGCATCACTTCACCCGCCATATTGGTTAAGTCACGGATCATGGCCATAGTTTCTGCAAACTGTGCATCGTAATCCCTCAACGTAAGATGCCCACTAAACAACTTCTTACGTGTTATATCGCAGTTTCGGCCACCGAACGTCGGTTGTAAACCGCGTGCCAGTTCCAGTAAGCATTAGTCCCGGTAAGACATTGCCTCGCCCCCGCCTGATTTATATTCGCATACTTCACCGTTCAGTAGCCCGCGAACGTTCGCGGCGGAATAAGCGTCCTGGTTTCTTGCGCCGCAGTTCATCGTGGCACTGACCTGCCCCATGGTTAGCTTACAGAGATGTTCCTGATTTATTGAACGCTCAAAACTCAGTAATATCAGCAATGCGCCCAAGAAAAGGGGCAGCGCTTAAAAGTGCCTCACCCGAGAAAAACTGCAGCACCAGAGAAAAACAGCACCTCATAAGACCATGCCCTGCCAGGCACCCCGGAAGGGGGGCTTTTTTTTATTCCTGCTGTTGTCTTTCGCCTGAATGAATGATGACACACCTGAACCTGGGCACGGAGGTATTGCTTTATTAAGAGGCCTCCGGGTACTCATCGGTTTCACGCTTCGCTGAAAGATTTACACAACGCTTTGACTTTTACTTTCACAACGCCGTTTCCAGCAATACCAGGGGGCAAAGGGGCGGGGGAGAGCTGTAGTCCATAACAATATCAGGATCCTGCCAGCATTCTTTTACCTGACCCTCTGTTACCTGCTCAGTTACAGTTTACTGAAACATCCCTGTAATTCTCTTCTCAGACCGCTATGGCTTCATCCTGTTGGTACATGCTGGCGGGGATTCAGGGGTGGCAGAAGGCTGAAAGAACTTTCGTAAACGTCTTTTATCATACTCCGACGCCAGTGCGGCTTCTGCTCGCTCCAGTGCCTGCAATGCGTGCTGATGGGCAGGAACGCCAAACGCCGCCGGATTTAACAGCGCCAGCGCGTTTAAAGCCTTGTGAAGCGCAATCTGTACTTCAATAATCCCTGCACCATCCCGGGCAATGGGGGTGAAGAAATCATCAAAAAAATCATCTGCATTTACCGCACGGATATGAAGACGGGGATAGCTGACTGTGCACGGATTGACCCCCTGAGGCCATCGGGATAGCAGCCTGACCCCCCGGCCAATTACGTCGATAGCCGTGCCTGGGTCGTTGACCGCGGGAGAAAGCGCCCGTGACGCAATTTCTGACAGCACACAAAAGCCAAACCGCGGATCCTGATCGAACGAGCGCTGGGGCCGGATGGTAATTGCATTAAGCAGCGGGTCTGCGCACGCGTCAGAGCGAACGGGTTGTAGCCAGAGAACAGCTTCACCAGGGTGAGTGAATTCCCCCGGCTGTCGGGCAATGAAGATAGAAATATCCTGTTCGTCCGCATAATCTGAAAGCGCCTGCATATCAATATGCTGAACATAACCAACATCCCCGGCAAATACTGCCATTGCATTATCCGATGAAATCCGGCTGTCACCCCATTCTGCGGCCCCCAGGAACGGACTGTCCGTTCGTAGCATAAGGGCTTTCAGCGTTGTATCTTCGACGCGCTGCGTGGTTTCACCCAACTGACCAAACTGGGCAAGATGCTGTATCCAGCGAAGCAGGGTAATAATGATTAGGACGATAACGACCAGAGTGACAAAAAAAAGTACCGCGCGCCCCTCACCGCCGTAAGCCCCCATGCTCAGCGCAATGATGCCGACCAGGCTGTACAAAAAAGATCCAATAAAGGTAGCCAGCACGTTCTGAGTGGTTGAATCTTCGACCAGCAGGCGAGTGGCACGAGGCGTGACGCTGCTGCTGGCTGCGTTATAGGCAGAAACCATGATGTTAAGCGAAAAAGTGGTTACTGCCAGCATGCTGGAAGCCAGAATGGTGAGGATTTTATCGACGGCATCTGAACCAATGAGGCCTGCAACTGAATGAGGAATAAAATTTTTCAGCGCAACGGATGCCAGTGCAGTCATAACAGCCAGGATGGCAAAAAGGGAAGTGCGAAACCAGAGCCTTCGCGTCATCTCCCGGAGAAGCCAGCGCCATTTAGAAGTCATGTATAATTCCTCAGGATTTTACGCTCGTATCAGCGGCAGGCGCGGTAACCGGTATCAACCTGTTTTAAGCCACCTAACGGTTGTCCGACACGCAAAATTGCGCATTTTCCCTGAACAGGGACCAGACTATTTTGGACGTATTGTAGATAAGTAGAAAAACCATAACAAAACCAGGCTAAAGCCGGAATAGCAGTGCACTGATATGTCGGAATGAACGGCCAGAGAAAATAACAGACTGTCAGACCGGGCATTTCCATGAAAATTCTGTGAGCTCTGCCATAATGCCCGTTACATTCAGAAATGTAACCTCAGGAAGGTTTTATGTCACAGTCAGAAATTCCGGATAAACTTCCCCGGAGCCGAATAACCCCCCCCGTTTTTTACACCTCAGCCGTACTGATCTTTCTTATTGTCGCGTTCGCCGCACTGTTTCCCGATCTCGCTGACAGGCAACTGACTGCACTGCAGGCAGGGATTTTCGCCAATGCCAGCTGGTTTTATATCCTGACCGTGGCCCTGATCCTGATGAGCGTCGCCTATCTCGGCATGTCACGATTTGGCGATATTAAGCTCGGGCCAGACCACTCAGAACCTGACTTCAGCTACCTTTCATGGTTTGCCATGCTGTTTTCCGCTGGCATGGGGATAGGTCTGATGTTTTTCGGCGTTGCCGAACCCGTCATGCATTATATGGCGCCCCCCTCCGGTACGCCGGAAAGCGTTCAGGCTGCAAAAGAGGCGCTGCGCATCACCTTTTTCCACTGGGGACTTCATGCATGGTCAATCTACGCCATTGTGGCGCTTATCCTCGCTTTTTTCAGCTACCGTCACGGCCTGCCCCTGACGCTACGATCGGCATTGTATCCTATTATCGGCGATAAGATTTATGGCCCGATAGGGCATGCCGTCGACGTGTTTGCGGTCATTGGCACCGTGCTTGGCGTGGCCACATCCCTGGGCTATGGTGTGCTACAGGTTAATGCCGGGCTCAACCACCTTTTCGGACTGCCAGTCAATGAAACCGTTCAGGTTGTGCTGATCGTGGTTATTACCGGTCTTGCTACGCTCTCAGTGGTTTCGGGACTGGACAAGGGGATCCGCATCCTGTCAGAGATTAACCTGACGCTGGCCGTGCTCCTGCTGATACTGGTTGGCGCGATGGGGCCCACGGTTCTGTTACTGAAATCCTTTGTGGAAAACACCGGCGGTTATCTCTCAGAGATAGTGAATAAAACGTTTAATCTTTACGCCTACGAGCCCAAGTCAAGCAAGTGGCTGGGTGGCTGGACGCTTTTTTACTGGGGATGGTGGCTGGCATGGTCACCGTTTGTCGGTATGTTTATTGCACGCGTATCCCGTGGCCGCACCATCCGGGAGTTTGTCACTGGCGTGCTGTTCGTTCCAGCCGGCTTTACCCTTTTGTGGATGACGTTTTTTGGTAATAGCGCCATCTGGTTAATAATGAGTAAAGGTGCCCGCGACCTGGCTGAAACAGTGCAGTCCGATCAGACCCTGGCCCTGTTTAACTTCCTTGAGCACTTTCCCTTCAGTTCCGTCCTTTCGTTTATTGCCATGGCTATGGTTGTGGTCTTTTTCGTGACCTCAGCTGACTCCGGTGCCATGGTGGTTGATACCCTTGCTTCAGGTGGCATAGACAACACGCCTGTCTGGCAGCGTATTTTCTGGGCTTCCATGATGGGCGTGGTGGCCATTGTTCTGCTGCTGGCCGGTGGAATGAAAGCCCTGCAGACCGTCACCATAGCGAGCGCGCTTCCCTTCGCAATTATTCTGCTCGCGTCGATATACGGACTGTTTAAAGCGTTACGCATTGATTATTACAAGCGGGAAAGTAAGCAGATCACGACCATTGCATCGCCAGCCTCCAGAAATCCCATCTCCTGGCAGCGACGGTTGCGTAATATTGCGTATTTCCCCAAGCGATCCATGGTAAAGCGCTTTATGAATGAAGTTATTCAACCCGCGATGCACATGGTCAGCGCCGAGCTGCTCAGACAGGGCACGGCTTCCCACATCAATGACAGCGCAGATGACCGCGTGCGCTTCGAGGTGGACTTAGGCAATGAACTCAATTTTGTCTATGAAGTGCGCCTTCGCTCATACATTCAGCCGACTTTTGCACTTGCCGGCTTCAGTGATGAGAAAAAGGAGGAAAACAGGTACTACCGTGCAGAGATTTACCTTAAAGAAGGGGGTCAGGACTATGACGTTATGAGCTGGACACAGGAACAAATCATCAATGACATTCTTGACCAGTACGAAAAGCACCTTCATTTTCTTCATCTTGTACGCTAGGAATACAGGTTAACCTGCTCCCCGCAGATGCGTACATCGCGATGTTAGCAACGTCCGATTTTTGACCCTGACCCCGAATATGATCCAGTCATAATCAGGAATAACCGGCTTCAGTCTGGCTGCATATTCTGGCAACCGGCAGATTTTTTGGCAAATTCGGTCGGAGTCATCCAGCCCAGC